>ERZ827488.3729-NODE-3729-length-11884-cov-3.249218_pt1 | contig 11884 bp, 10 predicted proteins | sample MGYA00519771_ERZ827488 | MGnify/ENA primary metagenome ERZ827488 (study PRJEB31778, sample SAMEA3449323) | human gut metagenome | biome: human gut; feature: human-associated habitat; material: faeces | place: United Kingdom | collected 2010/2012 ...
GTGCTTGTCACAAGAAGGTTCGTCTTTCTGTGCATCGCGAAGCGTGTTACTGGTCACGGAGTGGACAGTAACGAGTTTGATTTTGGAGGATTTATATATGGATATCAATCTTGAATTATACAAATGCTTTTACTACGTTGCCACCACCTTAAGCTTCTCTGAAGCCTCCCGCCAGCTGTTCATTTCCCAGTCTGCAGTAAGCCAGGGAATCAAGACTCTGGAAAAAAAGCTGGGACGGGAACTGTTTTTCCGAAGCACCAAGAAGGTTTCCCTTACCCCAGAGGGAGAAATACTTTTCCAACATGTTAAACCAGCCCTGGAAATGCTTTCCCAGGGAGAGGCACAGCTTCTTGAGGAAGACAGACTTCAGGGGCAGCTTCGGATAGGGGCAAGCGATACCATCTGCCGGTACTTTCTGATTGACTACCTGAAGCGCTTTCATCAGGATTATCCTGGAGTGCGGATCAAGGTCACAAACAGCACCTCCATGGGCTGCGTGGAGCTTCTGGAAAATCGCCAGGTAGATCTGATTGTATGTAACTTACCTAACTCACGGCTTATCCCGCATATGAAGGTTCAGGTGGTAAAGGAATTTCAGGATATTTTTGTCGCCAATCCGGACTTTTTCCCCCTTGAAGGGAAGGCTCTTGAGCTAAAAAAGCTGATGGAATATCCTCTTCTCACCCTTTCGTCCAAAAGCACAACAAGTGAATATCTTCATCAGTTTTTTGCATCCCACAGACAGAATCTGATTCCGGAGGTTGAGCTTAACAGCAATGATCTGCTTATTGATCTGGCACGCATTGGTCTTGGAATTGCCTGTGTTCCGGATTACATGCTGGCTTCTTTACGGGGACAGGAAACCTCTCTGATAGAGGTCAGCCTGAAGCAGCAGCTTCCGCCCAGACAATTGGCCCTTGTATATCACGAAAGCCTTCCCTTATCCCAGGCTGCCCAGAAGTTTTTTGACTATTTTTCATCAAAAAGCACAAAAACTACTTCTTTTTAGCATATTTTGATAGCTAAATATTACCATATCATGTACAATGTAGATGTATGAAAAAAACAATGGGAGGTATTAAATTTTATGGATCTTTCAACTTTGGTAAAAATGTCAAACACTTACGGAAGCAATCCTGCTTACGTTCTTGCAGGCGGTGGAAATACTTCTGTCAAAGATGAAACCACACTGTATGTAAAGGGTTCCGGTACACAGCTTGCCACCATTAAGGCAGAGGAATTCGTTGAGATGAGCCGCGCCCGTCTCAATGAGATCATGAAAACAGAGTATCCGGGAAATGACACAGAGCGTGAAGCTGCCTATCTTGCAGATGTAATGGCGGCAGTAACAGATGCAGATAAGACCAAGCGTCCAAGCGTGGAAGCATTACTCCACAATTTATTTGCATATACCTATGTACTGCATGTTCATCCTACTCTTGTAAACGGTCTGACCTGCGGCAATGGCGCAAAGGCACTTTCCGAGCAGCTTCTTGGAAAAGAGGTTCTCTGGATCGACATCTGTAAACCAGGATACACTCTTGCACGTATCTGTTATGAGAAAATGAACGCTTATAAAGAAGAATTTGGAAAAGATGTTCAGGTTCTTCTGCTTCAGAATCACGGTATTTTCGTAGCTGCAAATACCGTAGAAGAGATTGGTGTTTTATTTGATGGCGTGATCTCCACCCTTGAAAAACAGGTAAAACGAACAGCTGACGTCAGCGATGCTGTTACCCCGGAAAAAGAGGCTGCTGCACAGAAGCTTTCCCAGCTGCTCGGACATGCTGTAGAGGTTGTACCGGCTGCTGAAGTAGATAATTTTGTAAAAAATAAAGAAGCTGCCGCACCGCTTCTGAAGCCTTTCACTCCTGATCACATTGTATATTGCGGTCCATATCCGTTATTTATTGAAAACATTGATCAGGCAAAAGAAGCACTGGATGCGTTTATGACTGAAAATGATAAAAAGCCAAGACTGATCCTGGTTCAGGGCGTTGGTGCATTTATTATGGAAGATGACAAGGGGAAAGCTGCCAAGGCCCAGCTTCTGGCTAAGGATGCCATCAAGCTTGCAGTCTATGCAGAAAGCTTCGGCGGTCCGCTTCAGATGACAGATGAGATCACTTATTTCATTACCCATTGGGAAGCAGAAGCTTACCGCAGTAAGAAATAAAGAAAAGAAAAAGATTCTGGTAAAAACAGGATGTTACAATCTTGTTTTTACACAGAATCTTTTTTGCAAATTATATGCCACAATTTGTGTGATTTTCTATAGTGTTCTCAGCCTCTTACTGTGGCATAACCCCATCTGCTGCTTCGATATACGGATTATCGATCTCATCAAAGGCGCCCTCGTCAACCTTGGCTGCATAGGCCGGGTCGATTGGCATTTTGCCAAGAACCGGAACATTCAGGGATGCGGCGATCTCGTCAATGTGACTTTCGCCGAATACTTTCAGCTCTTTGCCGCAGTTTGGACATTTCACATAGCTGTAGTTCTCTACAAGACCCAGAACCGGCATCTTCATCATTCCAGCCATATTGTATGCCTTCTTCACGATCATGCTTACAAGATCCTGTGGAGAGGTTACGATCACGATTCCCTGGATCGGAAGGGACTGGAATACAGTCAGCGGAACGTCGCCTGTTCCTGGTGGCATATCTACGAACAGGTAATCTACATCACCCCAGATAACATCTGTCCAGAACTGTTTTACCATGTTGCCAAGAATCGGTCCCCGCCAGATTACCGGAGTGTCCTCAGTTGGAAGAAGCAGGTTAATGGACATAACCTTGATTCCGTTTTTGGTCTCCATAGGGAAAATACCGCTGTCGTTTGCCTGGGCAGCACCTTTCAGGCCGTACATTTTCGGAATGGATGGTCCGGTAATGTCTGCGTCAAGGATTCCTACTTTATAGCCTTTCTTTGCCATTCTGTTTGCAAGAGATGCTGTCACGAAGGATTTTCCAACGCCGCCTTTACCACTTACAATACCGATTACATGCTTTACATTTGACATTGCATTCATTGCTGCCTGCATGCTCTGCGGATTTTTCTTGCTGGCACAGCCTTCACAGCTTGATTTGTCGCAAGTCTTGCTGTCACATTCTTTTGCCATTTTTATCTATCTCCTTTTTCCTTATTTATTTCATAAACCTGTCAATTGCACGTTCCAGTTCCTTGATGGCGTCCTTGTCTCCATGCTCTACCGCATCCACAATACAGTGTTCAATGTGATCCTGTAAAATAATCTTGCCTGTATTATTAATAGCAGATTTCACTGCGGAAAGCTGGATCAGCACTTCGCTGCAGTCCCGGCCGTCTTCCACCATACGTTTGATGGATTCCAGGTGCCCGATTGCACGGGAAAGCCGGTTCAGTACAGCCTTGGTCTGTGCATGACTGTGGTGATGTCCGTGTTCTCCATGGGAATGCATGACAGTGGTGCCATCTTCCAGAACATGGGTATGCATATGCTCTTCCTCGCCTTCATGCAGGTGGTTCTCTAACTGTTCTTCTATCATGTCATCCTCCTGTTTTTCCAACCATTTCGCATATCCAACAGTGTTCTGTGGATGGTTTCTGACTGGTGTAATTCTTTTGAAGCACGTCCGTTTATTATAACATACTTCCCTTAAATATGCACTATTTCTGATGATTGTATTAAAAAATATGCCTTAGAGCCTGTTTGAAAAATCATTCCCGCAATCTGCACGCCCCACTTTGCGGTATATTTTGTCTGAATTCGGTTGCCGTAGCCCGCTACGGCACCCTCATCCGGACAAAATCTCCCACAAATTGTGACGCACATCTTGCGGAAAGCCTTTTTCAAACATGCTCTAAGGTCGTTGTTGTAAGCAGTAGCTTAAAATCCGCTTCGTGACCTGCAGCTTATATTTCCGTAAAGGAACATCTCTGTTTGATCTGGGAGGTCTGGATGTCAAATATGATGGTGCCATCTTCCAGAACCGTCTTCTCATAGGTTACTTCTTTTCCCTTAAATTTATTCTTCACATATTCCTCAGGATCTTCAATTTCCACCTCGTCCACAAATACATCCCTCATCTGGTTCCTTGGACATTTATTGAAAATTTCCCAGATTACTTCATACTCTTTCATATTCTCACCTGCTCTTTTTTGTAAAACTATCTGCTCCTTTGTCATCTCCCGCATTTGCGTTACTGTTTCCCCGGCTGACTGCAGATGTTTTTCACAATAAAGCTAATCCTTTTTCCATAAATTAATTTCATTATAGATATTTTGTACTTTTTTGTCAAAAATAATTGAACTTCTTCAGAGAATGTCGTATCATAGAAATACTAAAATCGAAACGACATGAAGCGAAAAGGAGATATAGCCATGCAGCTTTTAAAAGAACGTATTCTGAAAGATGGCGTTGTGAAACCAGGCAATATATTAAAGGTAGACAGTTTCCTGAACCACCAGATGGACATTGACCTGATCAATGAGATTGGTAAGGAGTTTAAGGCGCGTTTCTCAGACTGCCCCATCACCAAGATCCTCACTATTGAAGCTTCCGGTATTGGCATTGCCTGTATTGCAGCACAGTATTTTCATGTTCCTGTAGTATTTGCCAAGAAATCCCAGAGTGTAAACCTGGACGGCGAGATGTACTGCACCAAGATTGAATCATTTACCCATAAGAAAGTTTATGATGTTATTATTTCCAAGAAGTTCCTTAGTCCAGAGGATCACGTACTTCTTATTGATGATTTCCTTGCAAATGGCTGTGCTCTTCTCGGACTGATCGATATTGTAAAGAAATCCGGAGCTACTCTTGAAGGTGCCGGAATCGTAATTGAGAAGGGCTTCCAGCACGGCGGACAGCAGATCCGCGATATGGGTGTCCGTCTGGAATCTCTGGCTATCATTGATTCCATGACAGATGATTCCCTGACTTTCCGGGAATAAAATCTTTAGGAAAAACCTCTCTTTCTGTAATGGGAGATTCCAACGGAATTTCCTATTACGAAAAAATATCCTGTCAAATCACTTCGTCACCAAATGCGTTGTGACTTCCGTTTTATGCTTTTCCACTACTCTGCAGCTTGCTATTGCTCTCCTGGTTTTCTCCATCCTTTACAGCCGGAACTTCTTCTGTGCTCACTTCAGGCTCATCCTTTGGAATTACCTGGCTCTTTTTCTCAGGCTCACCACCTTCCGGTGTAAGACTCGCCTCCGGCGTCACTGTCACTTCCGGTGTCGGACTTACTTCCTCGGGAACAGGCATAGGAGAGGCTTCCGGCGCGATCATTTCTGCCAGATAGAATCCATTATCCACAAGAATCTGATAATTATCCTTATCGATCAGCTTTCCATCACAGGTAACCGTTCCAATGATCTTCACACCATTATCATACTGGGAATAATTATTGATATCAACGTCATCCCCATTCAGGTAGGTTTCCACCAGCTTCGTCAGGGCTTCTGCCAGATCCCGGCGATCCAACATGACTGTAAAACCGATTTTTTCTTCTGCCACACTTTTAACAGCATCTGCATCTGCATTTACACCTGTGATCAGAGGCCAGTTCTCATCACCAGGCTGGAGCTGCTCTTTTTCCAGAAGCTCCAGAGCTGCCAGAGCAAAATCATCAGAAGCAGTGCAGATAATATCCGGAGTTTTCTCCAGAGAATAAAATTCGTCTATCTCGGATTTCAGCTGCTTCTTCGCAGTATCTGTATTCTGATCCATAATGCTGGTTTCATCAAAAGTCACACGGCCGGAACGACAGATCAGGGTACCATCGTCAATATACTCCTGCAGCACCTCCATTATCCCGTTAAACAGGAATAACGAAGCGTCATCATCCGGAGAGCCCATAAGAAACTCTATGGTACGGGCACCTCTGTCTTCCCGGACTTTATCCAGTTCTTCTTTCTCTACAATATTTTTGGCAATCTCTTTTCCAATCGCCCGCATATTAAAAGTGACAAAGTATTTCACGTTTGGCGTATCCATGATCAGATTGTCATAGTCAATCACCGGAATTGAGAGCTCAGAAGCCTCTTCCAGTACATCTGTAAGACCATATGGATCAACAGGTGAAATTACCAGTGCTTTCAGTTTCTCATCCTGAAGAAGCTCCCTGATCTGTTCTGCCTGGGTGTCAGAATCGTCCCCGGCAAAATACATAGCAGCTTCATAACCTGCCTCTTCCAGACGTGATTTCAGTTCTGTACGCTCCAGACTGCTGTTGATATCCTCTCCCTCTTCCGGAAGCAGCACCCCCACCTTATCAAGGTCCTCCTCCGGTTCTTCCGTTGTCTCACTTTCTTCTGAATTTTCATCCTTTTTATCACTGTCCTGTTTATCGGACTTTCTATTCGTATCCTTTTTGCTGTCAGCGTCCTTCGTGTCTCCAGTGCCCTCATTTTCGTCCTCAGTGCTCTCTTTTACAGCCTCGGTGGCTTCATTTTTACTGCAGCCTGTGAGAAAAGCACTGCACACCAAAAGTCCGGTAAGAAGTCCTGCAATTTGCTTTTTCATAAAAATCCCTTTCTATGTAACTTCATATCATTCTCTATTTCCAAGCTTTTTCAAAAAGCATTCTTACTTATATTCTTTCAGGATTCCCTTCAGGTAATCACGGTAAGCCTGAACTGACTTCTTAGGCTTCATAAGGATTACATCTTTCCCCATGCCTGTAAGCCATCCGTAAAACTCAGAGGTCTCATCCACCTGCACTGCAGCAACGAAAGTATCCTCTTCTTTCTCCTTGTACTGGGCATAATTTCCAAGTGCTGCCATGACTTCTTTCTTTTTCTTATTTCTGCAAAGAAGCTTCACCGGTTTATCCTCCTCAGAATCTGACGGTGGAAGCAGCCAGGAATTTTTCGCTTTTTTTTGAGCCTCATTGGAAAATGCACTGCCTTCATTCTCTGTTCCAGCACTGTTTTTTGCAGAGTCTTCCGGATTTCCACTCTCCTTTTCTGTAGTGGATGTATTTACGCTCTCTGAGTCAGCTTCTCCGGCAACATAATATCCGGTATACTTTCCTCTTTTAAACTTAATGTCCATGCCAAAGCTTCTCAGCACTTCCATATCGTCATAAATACTTTTTCGCTCAGCACTGACTCCGTTTTCCTGAAGTTTTCCAATAATTTCCTGCATAGTGCACGGATGTGTTTCACTGGTCTCTCTCAGTATTTTTTCAAGATAAAGGATTTTCCCTTTTTGATTGATTCCTTTTGCCATATCGTTCCCCTTATTTTTATCTGTACATATCCAGAGCGTGTTTGAAAAAGGCTTTCTGCAAGGCAGGAATAATTTTTCAAACAGGCTATGGAGCTTGTTTGTATCAGTTCTCTTTTACAAAACGATGATATACGTAATCATTTGCTGCCTTCTCTTCTGTATCATCCAGTGGCGCAAGCCGGACTTCTTTTCCATATTTCTGCTCAAGAGCATGTGCGATCAGCCAGTCTGCCAGCTGCGGGTTCTTGGGAAGAAGCGGACCGTGAAGGTAAGTTCCGATCACATTCTTGTAAACCACACCCTCATAGCCTGTTTTTCCATCATTTCCAGATCCATAGAGTACTTTTCCCAGAGGCTTGCAGTTATTAATGCAGGTTCTTCCTCCATGGTTCTCAAATCCAACCACAGGCATATCAAAAAGGTCGCTTTTCAGCACAATATTGCTGATCAGACGTCCCTCTCCCTGTTCGGTGTAAAGATCTACCAGGTCAAGCCCTGTAATGGTTCCCTGATCTGTCTTATAATATTTTCCAAGAAGCTGATAGCCACCGCAGATAGCGATAACTACGCCGCCATCTTCCACATATTTCTTAAAATCCGGCTGAATTTCCTTCAGCTTTTCACAAACCAGCATCTGCTCCCTGTCGGAACCACCACCCAGTAGCACAATATCCAGTCTGGAAAAATCAATCTTGTCCCCCAGTTCAAAGGCAATGGTCTCTGCCTCAATTCCACGCCACTGGCAGCGTCTCATAAGGCACTGGATATTTCCTCTGTCTCCATACAGGTTCAGGAGATCAGGATATAAATGTCCGATTGTCAGTTTCATTCCTTTTCTCCCTCCATTTTCTTAAGAATATTATGAGTGCTGAATAATGCAGTGTAGTTTACCAGAACGTAGAGATTGCCTACGCCGTCTTCAATCCTTTTTCGGATCGCTGTTTCCACATTTTCCTCAAGCATAACCGGAATGTCCACATATTTCATCCGAAGGCGCATATCCTGGCAGCGGATACCGCTGACTGTAATGGAATGAATGCTCGCATCGCCCAGAAGGTCAAAATCCACATCCCAGAGCCAGGAAATATCTGTTCCATCCTGTGCATTGTCGTTGATGGTGATAATAATATCTTTCTGTGTTTTATCCTGCATAACTGCGGAAATATTCTGGTTAAAACCGGCAGGATTCTTTGCAAGGTTCAGCATAACACCAGTGCCTTTAATACGGAACTGTTCCATACGTCCATTTTCCGGATTGAATTTCTGAAGCATATTCTGGAAATGCTCACCGGAAAATCCAGCTGTACGGAGTCCGGCATAGGCAGCCAGAATATTATATACATTATAGAATCCTTTGTAATTGGCTGTAAGGTGCTTATCCTCCACCTGAAAAGACAGCTGGTCACCAACCTTTACATCATGGGCATCATATTTGATTTCCGGTCTTGCAAAGCCACAGGATGGACACTTGTAATCACCCAGCTGACTATAGTGGTAAAAACTGTATTCCAGCCTGGCACCACACTTTTTACAAAAACGACCTTCCCGTATCTCGTTTGCCGCGCTCTTCTGGACAGGTTTACTGATTCCATATGTGATATACGGATTTCCGCTGTCCATAGCAAGATACGCAGAAAGCGCATCGTCGGCATTTACGATTACCTGCATTTTCGGTACTGTGCGGATCATTTCTTCCAGAATGTTCATGGTAATATCAATTTCACCGTAGCGGTCCAACTGGTCACGGAACAAATTAGTCAGAAGCATGTAGTCTGGCTTCAAACCTGGAAATACATGGCGGGTAGAAGCCTCGTCTACTTCAATGCAGGCGTAATCTGCATCCAGCCTGCCTGTAGGTCCTGCAGCCAGCACAAAGGCTGCTACAACACCGTTTAACATGTTAGAACCGGTGTGATTGCAGACTACTTTCTGCCCTTCATTTTCAAGGGCTGCGCAGAGCATATTGTTGGTGGTGGTCTTACCGTTGGTTCCACAGGTTACAAATATTTTCTTCCGCACCTGAGAAGAAAGATCTTCCAGGATGTCAGGATTGATCTTTAATGCGATCTTGCCCGCCCAGGTCACTCCCTGGCGTCCCATTTTCCTGCAGATAAAGCCTGCAGATTTCGCTGCAAAAACAGCAGCCATTGTTCTGATTTTCATGTGTATTTAATCCTTTTTCACTACTATTCACAGAGAAAAGCCCAAAAAGCAATTATGAATGAGCCAATGAATGGCAGTCCTTTTCAAGTATTATTTTCGTATGTTATATAATTAGACAGTGCAACTTAATTCAGGTTATCGGTGATCAGTACATCTGTACAGACACCTTGCGCCCCATTCGCCAGATATCTTCTGGCTTCCTCTTTGTCATTTATGGTATAAATATATACCAAAATGTCCCGTTCGTCAAAAATTTTCTGCACTTCTTCAGACCAGTAGTCACGATAAATGGTTACAGCCATAATTTTATTGGTTTGACAGAATTCTGCAATATCATTCAATTCTTCTGTGGTATATCCCTGCCACAAAGAATAAATATATGCGGGAAATTTATACAAAAGTGCTGTTCCAGGATACATTGCTGAATTATATATTTCCGGGATGATCTGTCTAAGCGTATGCTCGATGCCAGCTTTTATAGAGATTTCCCTATACTGTGCATAATCCTCAAGAGTACGCTGGTAATTGCGGACAGAATATTGTTTGGAATCTATCATTACAAATGCATCCGGATATTCGTCCAGCAGTTTCAGAAGGTCTTCAAAGGTCATAGGGGTGTATTTCCCATATATAGGCGTATTTAAAAATTCTTCTGAGGATAGAACTTTTCGTTCTTCTCCTTTCCATTGTCCAAGAGATTCTTTCCAGTTATGGCGGCACACCCAAACTCCATCACTGGTCTGCGTCAGATCCACCTCAAACAGGCGGCACCCCTTATCATAAAAATTGATAAAGCTTTCTCTGGAATTTAAGTATGTGAGACCGTCAATCCCACCCAGAGCATGCGTTATAATATTGTAATTTTCCCAGTCAAATTCCGGTGTATTCACTGGAATTTCTTTTTTCGCTTCGTACCGGGCGGAACCTGTCAAAAGCCAGGCTAACAAACAAATTTCTATTAATAAAAGTAACTTTCTCACGTTGGTATCCCTAAATTAAGAAAAAAGAGATATCTACGAAACGTAAATATCTCTTTTCTTATGATCAGTAATTCTGTTTCGGATTAAACCAGCTCGATGAGCACTTCCATAGCGCCATCACCTTTACGCTGTCCAATCTTAACGATTCTGGTGTATCCACCGTTACGGTTAGCGTATTTTGGTGCGATTTCCTCGAACATCTTCTTAACCATATCTACATCTTTGGTGTTTTTCTTCTTGCCAGCGCCCTTAGCCGGAACTTCTTTAACCGGGTAGAACACTTTCATCATCTGACGACGAGCGTGGAGTCTGGATGGAGCATCTTTTGTGATCTGCTTCTCAACTTCATCGTAAACAGTTTTCTTCTTACCGTCTACAACTTCTTTTACTCTCTTGCCGTCTTTATCTTTGCGGGCAACTTTTGCCATTACTGTTACTTCATCGAAATTATCTTTCTCTTTCACAGCCAACGCGATAAGACCTTCTGCTGTTTTACGGATTTCTTTTGCTTTCGCCTCAGTTGTAACGATCTTTCCGTTGTTAAGCAGAGCTGTTACCTGATTTCTGATCAATGCTTTTCTCTGGCTGGATGTTCTGCCGAGTTTTCTATATTTTGCCATTCTTATATTTCCTCCTAATCTTTCCGTCATAATTCGGATGCGCCGTCTGCAGAACCGCGCTTCGCACGTCTGCCGCTATTGTTTATAAACAAAACCTTAACGCATACTCGTTCTTTTTGAAAAACACGCCGGCACGCATTTTCCCTCCCGGTATATGTCTGAACTATGACTACACATTCAATTATGCATCTTCGGGCTTATTAATCAAATGCTCGCGGATCGTCCTGTATTCCGAACAATCCACGATTTTCTATAAAGCGATTATTCCTCGCCCTGATTCAACTCAAGATTGAGTTCTTTTAACTTAGCAAGCACTTCCTCAAGTGATTTACGTCCGAGGTTACGAACTTTCATCATATCTTCAGGAGTCTTATTAGTAAGTTCTTCTACCGTATTGATTCCGGCTCTCTTCAGACAATTATAGGAACGAACGGAAAGTTCAAGTTCATCAATGCTCATCTCAAGAACTTTCTCTTTCTCATCGTCTTCTTTCTCGATCATTACTTCCGCAACCTGAGCAACTTCCGAAAGATCAACGAAAAGTTTCAAATGTTCGCTCAGCACTTTTGCCGCAAGGCTTACCGCCTCATCAGGAAGCATTGTTCCTTTTGTCCAAACATCAAGTGTTAATTTATCATAATCCGTAATCTGTCCGACACGAGTATTCTCAACAGTCAGATTCACACGTTCAACCGGTGTATAGATCGAGTCAATCGCAATCACTCCGATCGGCATATCTTCTGTTTTGTTCTTATCAGAACTTACGTATCCACGACCATTTACAATTGTCATCTCGATATATAATTTGCAATCAGGTCCGCCACTAAGCGTAGCTATAACCTGATCCGGATTCATGATCTCGATATCCTGATCTACCCGAATATCTGCCGCTGTTACC
>ERZ827488.3732-NODE-3732-length-11874-cov-4.502496_pt1 | contig 11874 bp, 10 predicted proteins | sample MGYA00519771_ERZ827488 | MGnify/ENA primary metagenome ERZ827488 (study PRJEB31778, sample SAMEA3449323) | human gut metagenome | biome: human gut; feature: human-associated habitat; material: faeces | place: United Kingdom | collected 2010/2012 ...
TGCGTCAGGTTCAGCAGCCGCGCAATGTCGCACACGCACAGCTCGCTCTCAAAGAGCACATAGAGGATTTTGATGCGCGTCGAATCGCCAAAGACGCGAAACAGCTCCGACAGGTCGTAGAGCGTCTCGTCGTCCGGCAGGGCCGCGAGCACCTGCGCCACCGCGTCCTCGTGCACGTTGAGATATTCGCACGCCGGCGCGCTGTCGGTTTTCGGTTCTGCCATGAGATCTCCTCGCTTTCATTTGAACATATGAATGATTGTTCATGCGTTTATATAACCACTTCTCTGCCCGTTTGTCAAGAGCCTATTTGCATTTTTTCAAAAAGAATTCCCGGATGCACACACATCCGGGAAGGGATCTCATTTTTCTTCGGTTTTGGGACTGCGGAAAGCGAAAAAGCGCTGGCCGAGGTAATTCAGACCGGTAAAGAGCACCATGCCGACAAGCATGGCCACATTATCGCGCGTACTCACCGCAGCGTTGGCAAGCAGACGCAGGCACAGCGGTTTTGCGATGCCATAAGCGATCAGATAGCACACGGCGATATTCGCCGCAAAGCGCACGACCTGACCCGCGCCGCGCTCCCGGCTCTGAAATGTAAAGTGCTTGTTGAGGAAAAAGCTCAGGATGCTCGTGAGCACGTAGTTTGCCGCCGATGACACCCAGTAGGAACAGCTGGCAAGGTTATACAGTCCAAACATGATGCCCATGCCGACGAGCGTGTTGATGACGCCGACGAGCAGAAACTTCCACAGCTTCGCGTCAAAGAGCGTGCGCAGGCGCTTCAAAGCTCCGCCTCCCGGTCATCGAGCTCCGTCTCGATCCGATAGCGCGGGCGCGCCTTCGTCTCAAGATAGATCTTGCCGATATACTCTCCCACCACGCCGATGGCCAACAGCTGCAGCCCGCCGATGGCCCAGATGGACACGGCGAGACTCGACCAGCCGGCGACGGTATGGCCGGTGAAATAACGCACGAGAAAATAGATGAGCATGGCAATGCTGACAAGGAACATCACAACGCCGATGCGCGTGATGAGCCGCAGCGGCGAGACCGTCAGCGACGACACGCCCTCCCACGCAAACGAGAGCATCTTGCGCAGCGGGTACTTGCTTTCGCCCGCAAAGCGCTTGCCGCGCTCGTAATACACGACCGTGCTCGGATAGCCGACGAGCGGCACGAGCCCGCGCAGGAACAGATTGACCTCTTTATATTCCGCGAGCGCGTCGAGTGCACGGCGGCTCATGAGCCGGTAGTCGGCGTGGTTATACACTACGTCCGCGCCGAGCGCGCGCAGCAGGCGGTAATACCCCTGCGCGCTGGCGCGCTTGAACGCAGAGTCCTGCTTGCGTCCGGCGCGCACGCCGTAGACGATGTCATTCCCGTCCCGAAAGGCCGCGAGCATGGCGTCGATGGCGTCGATATCGTCCTGCAGGTCGGCGTCCATGGAGATGACGCAGTCGGCGCGATCGCGCAGCGTCATCAGTCCGCACAGCAGCGCGTTCTGGTGACCGCGGTTGCGCGAGAGCCGGATGCCGGAAAAGACCGGATCCTGCGTGTGCAGGTCGGAGATGATCTGCCACGTCTCGTCCTTCGAGCCGTCATCGATCATGCAGATGCGGCTCAGCGGGCCGATCGTTCCGGCAGCGCGCAGGGCGGTGAATTTCTCCCGCAGGCGGCGCGCCGTCTCCGGCAGGACCGCCTCCTCGTTATAACAGGGGATCGCAAGATAGAGCGTCACGGACATGGCCGCGCCTCCCTTCCAAAAATCACGGTTCAGTCGATCGTGCCGCCGCCGAGCACCGTGTCCCCTTCGTAGAACACGACGGCCTGGCCGCGCGTGATGGCGCGCTGCGGGGTCTCAAACGACACGTGCACCGTGTCCGGCCCCGTGGCCGAGACGGTGCACGGCTGCTCCGGCTGCCGATAGCGGATGCGGGCCGTCACGCGCAGCGGCGCGTCCGGCACGTCGCCAGAGATCCAGTTGCAGCCGCTCGCGTCCAGCTCGGTCGAAAACAGATCGTCATTGCGGCCGAGCACCACTTCGTTGTTCGGCACGTCGATGCCGCAGACGTACAGCGGCGTCTCGGCCGCGATGCCGAGGCCGCGGCGCTGGCCGATCGTATAGTGGATGATGCCGCGGTGCGTGCCGAGCGGCCTGCCCTGCGTATCCACGAAGCGGCCGGGCTCGCTGTGCGCGCCCGTCAGCCGCTCGACCGCGGCGGCATAGTCGCCGTCCGGCACGAAGCAGATGTCCTGACTGTCGTGCTTGTGCGCGTTGCAAAAGCCGTGTGCCTCGGCGATGGTGCGCGCCTCGGTCTTGTGCAGGCCGCCGAGCGGAAAGCGCGTGTGCGCAAGCTGCTCCTGCGTGAGCCAGGCGAGCACGTAGCTCTGATCCTTTGTCGTGTCCACGGCTTTTTTGAGCGTGTAGCGCCCGTCCGGCAGCTGCTCGATGCGGGCGTAGTGCCCGGTCGCCAGCACCTCACACCCGAGCGCGCGGGCGCGCGTCTCGAGCAGGCCGAATTTCAGGTAGCGGTTGCAGTCCAGGCAGGGGTTCGGCGTCACCCCACGCTGATAGGCCGCGGCAAAGCGCGCCATGACCTGCTCGCGGAACGCATCCTTGTAATTAAAGACATAGTACGGCATGCCCAGCGCATAGGCCACGCGGCGGGCGTCCTCCACATCGTCGAGCGCGCAGCAGGTGTGGCCGCGCGGCACGCCGGCGTCCTCGTTTTCATACAGCTTCATGGTCACGCCCATGCAGTCGTAACCTGCCTGCTGCATCAGGTATGCCGCCACGCTCGAATCCACACCGCCGCTCATGGCGATCATCGCCTGCGGGCGGCCGCTCTTTTCCGTCTGCATCCGTACACCTCGTTTCCTGGGAATTCTCTTTAGATTATACCGCACAGCCACCGCTTGTCAACGCAAAACACCCCGCCTGCGCGCGGCAGGCGGGGGAAGGCAGGGCAAACAGCATCAGGTCTGCGGATCGTTCGGGATGTCGGTGAACGAGCCCTCATAAACGCGCGGGCCGCCCTGTGCGCCGACAAGCCGGTTATAATAATTTGCGTTCGTGATGGCACGGTACGGATCGAGCCAGATCGTCACGGGCGCGAACATGGCGCTCAGCAGCATCCAGCCGAGGAAACTCAGGTCCAGCACGAACAGCTCCCACTTGTGGCCGCGCATGAGCGCGCCGCTCTCACGCAGGCACTTCCAGGCGGACTTCTCCGGGTGGTCGAGCAGCAGGTACAGCGCCTGCCGGTAGCGGTAGGCCGCGATGATGCCCGGCACGAACAGCAGCAGGCTCCACAAGAACACGAGCAGCCCCTGCAAAATAGCGAGCCACAGCACGCGGAAAAAGAGCCCGAACCCGTCAAAGAGGTTGCCGATCTCGGCGGTTTCGTCCCGGCTGACGTGCAGCGAGAAGATCACGAAGCCGACGCTGACCATATAGCTCATGATCTCGAGCGCGATAACGAGCACGACCGCAACGCCGGACACGCTGTAGTGCTCAAAGAAGCTAATGTATGCCTGCTCGACCGCATCGGGGCCGAACTGCGCGGCGTTTGTCAGCGCCGTGGTCAGGCGGTCGGCGCCCATCAGGTACGACGAGAGCGTCGAGATGAGCAGCCCGATGGCAAAAACGATCAGCGCCGCGAGGATCGGGCTCGGGCGATAGCCGGCGGCGCGCCGGCGGGCGTCTGCTTTGAGCGCAGCACGGTTTAAATCCATTTTGATCACAACTCCGTTCCCGGCACGGCCGGGTTTCATTTTTTCATCGTTATAGTATACCAGATGCCGCCGGATTTGAACACCCGGGGCGGGAAAAATTCACGTTTTCGACACACGTTGCGATTTTTTCGGGCAGTTGCGGAAAATACGCTTGACAATCCCCGCGCGAAATGCTATATTAAACAAGCTTTGATTCGCAAAGCCCATGCGCGAGTGGTGGAATTGGCAGACTCGCTAGATTCAGGTTCTAGTGTCCACTCCGGACGTGCGGGTTCAAGTCCCGCCTCGCGCACCACATCCCCGGGAGCTTCGGCTCCCGGGGTTTTTTCTGTCTGCGGCAAATATCACAGCAAAAAGCGCCGGTCTCCCGCGGGAGACCGGCGCCGGTTTTTTACGCGCCGAAGCACGTGAACATGATGATCAGATAAACGATGTACAGTCCGCCGATGAAAAAGCCGACCCAGCGCTTGAACCTGCCCTGCACCAGCGCCGGGATGAGCGCGCCCGCGCACACGACAAGACACGCCGGAATATCCAGCAGCATGCCCTGCCGCTCGACCGGCAGCGGTTTGCCGAGGATGAGCGCACACAGCGGCATAATGAGCGTCAGGTCCATGATGTTCGCGCCGATGATGTTGCCTACCGACAGGGACGACTGCTTTTTGCGGATGGCCGTGATGGTCGTCACGAGCTCCGGCAGCGAGGTGCCGATGGCGATCATGGTCGCGCCGATGATGGCATCCGGCACGCCGACCATCTGTGCGAGCGCGGTGCCGTTGTCGATCAGCAGCCGCGCGCCGAGCACAATGGCCGCAGCACCAAACACAAACTTGCCGATATTGAGCGTGACCGTCCGGCCGTCCGTCTTGGGGCGGGCATCCTGCTCCGGGGCCTCAAGCGACTGCTCACGCCGCGCAGCGACAAGGCTCTCGGCAATAAAGCACACAAAAATGACAAGGATCAAAACGCTCTCAAGGATGGACAGCTGCCCGTCGCGCGTGAAGCCGAACAGAACCGCGATCGCCGCGAGCAGCAGCACCGCCTTGACCGCATACTGCCGACGCGGCATGGTACACTCCATGCAGATCAGCGACAGACACATGATCAGGCCGGTATTGGCCGTCACCGAGCCGACGGCGTTGCCGATGGCGATGTCCGCATTGCCCTCCAGCGCGGAAAAGACGGACACGAGCATCTCCGGCATGGTCGTGGCAAAGCTCACGACTGTCGCGCCGATGATGAATTTTGGGATGCCGGAGGCCTCCGCGATCCACGTGGCGGCGTCGACAAAAAAGTCGCCGCCCTTGATGATGCACACAAGGCCCGCCGCGAACAGCAGCAGGACGAGAAAGAGGGTACTGCCGGTAAAATCGAGGTTCATAACGCATTCTCCTTCGTGATCGCGCAAAAAAATGAGACTTTCGGCACGATCATAAATATGATGTGCTAAAAGTCTCATTACCTATCACAATAGGCGCATGACCACCGGCGGGAGCCGGGAGATTGTTGGCCATGCATTTGCAACTACTCCCTTTTAACGAGAAAGCATCATAGCACACCGCGCCGGGCTTGTCAAGCAATTCCACGCCCGGCCGCCGCTCAGCGCACCAGCTTCATGAGCAGTCGCTCAAACTCGCCGAGCATGCCCACGGAATCGGCAAAGATCATGCTCTTTTCGTACATGCGGCGGTAAGCGTCCACGTTCTCGTCCGTGCGTGCGGTGTAAATGATGGGGATGACGAGCAGGCCCCGGCGGCGCGCCGCCTGCACGGCCGTGCGCACGTCGTCGATCGCCTCCGCCTCGCTGAAATAGCCGGACGGCAGCCCGTCGGAGAGCACCATGAGGATCTTGCGGCGCTCGGTGCGCTTGGCCAGATCCAGCGCGGCGGCGCGGATGGAATAGCCATCCTTGTTGCCGTTCCCGGCGGCGATCTGCGTCATGGCGTCGATGCAGCGGCTGCCGATCTCCTTCTGGTCAAAATCCTTGATGACGCAGTGCTCCACGGCGTTCGTGCCGCCGTCAAAGGCGACGATTTTCGTATAGGCGATGCCCTTGAGCGCCTCCTCGAGCACGGCCGCCGTGGCCAGCGCCGTGAAGAGCTTGGAGTTCCCGCCGCCAATGCCGGCGCCCATGCTGCCGCTGCGGTCGATGAGCAGGTAAAACGCCGTCTCGCGCTTGGACGGCGGCGCCTTGCGGCGAAAAACGTCCTTGGCGTCGAGCGGGATCTTCCACAGCTCGCGCTGCGAGAGCGCGCCGGTGCGCTGGCTGGCGCTGCGTTCGCGCTGCTGGCGCAGGAGCTTGTCGAGCCGGTGGTGTAGCGCCTTCGCCCGCTCGGCGAACGCGGGCGGCAGCCGTCCGCCGCCGGGCGTGATATACGTCTCCGTGAACGTCAGTCCGGCGTAACGCTCGGCCAGGCCCTGCCGCTCGCCGGCATCGAGCCGGGCGGCACACGGCCCCGCAACATGCAGCTGCTGCTCGAGCGCCCGCTCGCGCGTGAGCGCCTGCGCCGCCGCGGCGAGCATGGCGTCCGTCTCGGCCGCGCTGAGTGCAAAGCCGCGGTGCGCGCCCCAGCCCGTGCCGAGCACTTCGCGCAGGCTCTCCGGCCCGCCGGAGGCCGCCTTCTGTGCGGCGGACACCGTGTCCGACGTGGTGGCGGTCGCCCCGCTCTGACCGTGATTGCCGCTGCGCCCGACACTGGACGACCGGCCGCGGTCCTCCCTGCCGTTGGTTCCGGCCGAGCCGCTCGACTTGACCTCCTGACTGGCAAGGCTGCCGCTCATGTCACCATAGCGCTCGGAATTATCCCCGCTGCCGCCGGCCGCGCTGTCGCCCTTGTCGAGGTCTGCGTCCTCCCCGTCGGCAGACGGACCCTGACGCGCCGCGTCCTGCGCCTCGCTGTGCAGGCGGAGGCGGCTGTCGCAGCCGTCGCCGAACGCTTCGGCGCGGTCCGCCTCGCTGAAGGCATAGTCCACGAGCTGCGCTGCGATGCGCGCGAGCACATCGGCGTCCGCGTTGCTGCACAGGCGCGCCAGCTCCGGCGCGAGCGCCGTGAGGATGCGGCGGCCGATCTCCGCACACGCGGCGGCCGACGGCGCGAGAATGGCCGCCTCCACCTCCGCCCGGACGGCGGAGAGTGCCGGGTCCCGGTACGGGATGCCCGTGAGGGCAAAGGCCTCCAGCTCACAGAGCAGCGCCTCGAGCGCGCTGCCGGGCGCGGCCGCTTCGAGCTGCGCATAGCACATGAAGCGCAGCAGCGGCAGGTAGCCCGGAAAGCGGCGGCAGAGGATGTTGTCCGTGCGCGACTGCTCCAGAATGTTGAGTATCCGGTGCCCGAGCAGCGCCCCGATCTCGGGCGCGAGGGCATAGTGCGCGTGAAAATACGCGCCGGCGTCCGCCGCGAACGCCGCGCAGACGTCCCGGTCGGAGCTGCTGTCGTGTTGGATCTCGCGCGCGAGCAGCACGCGCAGCGCGGCCGTCCAGTGGCGGGCGTCAAAATCCGCGCGCAGCAGGTATTCCGCCCCGCCGACGGTGACGGCCGTACCGTCCGTCGTGCAGCGCAGGCTGTCGTCCGCCGTGACGGTATCGACCCGGAGGTTTCCCGGGACAAGCAGCGCAAGACTGCGCCGGAGCAGCGGCGTGATGGGTTCGGCCGCAAGAAAGGCACGGTAGCGCGCCAGCGCGGCGTCAAATCCGTCCATCCTGCGGCACCATGCTCTCAATGAGCTCGGTCAGCTGGAGGCGGGTGTAGGCGTCCTGCGGCTTGGAGGCCACGTTGTCAAGCAGGCCCCAGCGCAGGCCCAGCAGCGGCTCCGCGCGCAGGGCGTCGATGAAGCCGCGGATGGTCATGGCGTCCGGCTCGAGTCCGCCGGCGCTGCGGATGCGGTCGCGGATGGCGCAGTAGACATAGTCGCAGATATTCAGGCTGGCGGCGCTCGCCTCGGGCACGACGCGGTGCAGCACATCGACAATGCTCTCCGGCTCCGCGATGTGGATCGGCGTGAAGCGGTCGATCGTCGCCTCGTTCATAAAGTTCGTGCCGGCGTAGTCCTCGTTCATCGTAATCGTGAAGGCCGAGTGCGGGTGCATCTGCACGAGCCCGTAGCCGGGCACCTGGATCTGGCGCGCGGCATCAGTCAGGGAGTGGAGCACGTCGGCACACTCGGGCTTGATGGTGTTGCCCTCGTCGAGCACGACGTCCGCGCCCGCCGCGAGATAGCGCAGCATGTCGCTCAGGCGGTAGCGCATGGTGCCGTTTTCGATCGTCGGGCCGCCGAGCAGGTCGAGCTTGTCGAGCTCAGCATTGCCCTGCATGCGGTACTGCGGCACGTTGAGCAGCCAGTCCACCGTCTGGATGAGCGTGTTCTTGCCGCAGCCTTTGCTGCCGACGAGGCGCAGGTGCATGCCCGAGAGCCGGTAGGCAAGGCAGCGCGTGAGCGCGCCGAAGCTGTCCGCCTGCACATAGCGCACCGGCGGGTCCGGCACCAGCTCGGGGTATTCCGGCAGGGAGAACATCTCCGCGAACACGCGCAGGATGATCGGCTCCGGCACCGCCTGCTCGAGCAGGTACGCGGCGCGCGCGGTCAGTGCCTCCAGGGATGCGCAGCCGCGCGCAGCGGCCCCGTCGATAGCCGCGCGCACCGCGCCGCTGAGCGGATCACCGCAGCGGTATTCGGCGAGAAAGCCCCAGACATCCGGCGCGTCACCGTCGCACGGCTCGCCCGTGGCGTCGCACAGCGCCGTGACCCGCGCCCGCACGGGCGCCGTGCGCAGCAGGGCCGTGAGCGCCTCCGACGGCGCGGACACGATACCGGCGCGCGCAAACGGGTCGCCCGCCGCCGCCTCGGACAGGCAGCACACAGGCAGCGGCTCGCCCTCGACGCGGCAGAGCACGACCTCCGGCCACGCATGGCGGTCCTGCGCGCAGAGCGAGCGCAGGAAGTCGAGCTTCATCGGTGCTTTCAGATTGCTGCCGCCACAGACGACGGTCTCCGTCTTTGCAGTGTTCATGTTTCCGTCCCGCCTTTCTCAGTTGCCCCGCGTCGCGCCCCAGGGAAAGCCCTTGGCGCCGCCGTGGTAGATCACGCGCCGCACATTCAAAAACGCGCAGCGGCCGATGCGCGCCACGCTGTCGGGGATGACGACCGTGTCCAGATTGCTGCACTGGTAAAACGCCTCGTCGTGAATCTCGCGCACGCTGTCCGGGATGACGATGCCCGTCAGGCCGATGCAGCGCGAGAACATGCCCTCCGGGATGACGGCGAGGCCGCGCGGCAGATTGGTACTGCGCAGGTGCACCTTATCATAAAATGCATAGGGCTCGACCGTCTCGATGCTGTCCGGGAGGATGAGCGTGTCCAGATACGTATAGGAGACCATAGCGTAGGACGCCAGAGCGCGCACGCGCACCCCATCGACCGACGACGGCAGCTCGAGCACCGTGCCAGCGTTGAAGCAGCCGTCCGTGCCGATGCGGCCGGTCTCCGCGTCAAAGACAAAATTCTGCGCCGCCGCCTGCGCCGCCGTCACGGGGTGGGTGTCCCACGGGCGGTCGCGCAGCCAGGTCAGAATGTCCGCCTGCGTGCGCTCTCGCTTTTGCGTCAGGTAGTCCTGCATCTGCTGCAGTGAGCACTGCTGCGAGAAAAAGACCGCCAGATCCTCGGCCTCCAACGGAATGGAAAACCCCTTCGGCAGCGCAAGCCCCAGCTGCATGGTCAGGATGCGGCGGATATCGGCGCACGCATCGTCATAACGCGAGAGCACCTTCTGATCGCAGACGAAGGGCACATCCAGCCGCGAGGCCTCGATGCCGCCGGCCGTCAAAAGCCCTGCAAAACCATGGGCGCGGTCCAGGATCTTTTTCACGTCGCGAAACTGCGTGCTCTGGTAAAGAAGCATCTCCATCACGAGGCCCTCCGTCAAATTGTTATTAATCTATCATACAGGCGCGAGGGCCTTTCTTCTGTGACCAATGATGCACAGAAGGCGGTTTCCTTGTCTCTTTTCCGGCGCTTTGGGCAATTTTTGTACACGGTGTACATAGTTTATTCACTGGACAGTTCTTTCCTGTTGTGGTAAACTCAAGTTACGTTACACGAGTCCCAAAAGTACACACATTTTATGCAGATAAAGGAAGCGTTCCCATGAATGAAGTGAAAAGCCCCAAAAAGCCGATGATGTATTATTACGCCATCGTCATTCTCGTGATTCTGGCGCTCAACTTTCTGGCGGTGCCCTGGCTGAGCCAGCGGCAGGTCAAGGAGGTCGACTACGGCACGTTCATGACCATGACGGAAAATCAGGAGATTGGCCGTGTGGAGGTGCAAAATAACCAGATTCTCTTCACGAACAAAGATGACACGCAGGTCTACAAGACCGGCCTGATGGACGATCCCGACCTCATCTACCGCCTGAAGGACTCCGGCGCGGAGTTCTCGAGCGAGATCGTCGAGCAGATGTCGCCGTTTTTGTCCTTCCTGCTGACATGGCTGCTGCCGATCGTGGGTTTTGTCGCCCTCGGCCAGTTCATGCTCAAGCGCATGACGAACAAGGCCGGCGGGCCGAACTCCATGATGTTCGGGCTCGGCGGCTCGAACGCAAAGGTCTACGTCAAGTCCGCCGAGGGCATCAAGTTCTCCGACGTCGCCGGTGAGGACGAGGCCAAGGAAAACCTGACCGAGATCGTCAACTACCTGCACGACCCGGCAAAGTATCAGGACATCGGCGCATCCATGCCCAAGGGCATCCTGCTCGTCGGCCCTCCGGGAACCGGCAAGACGATGCTGGCCAAGGCCGTTGCGGGTGAGGCAAACGTGCCGTTTTTCTCTATCTCCGGTTCGGAATTCGTGGAGATGTTTGTCGGCATGGGCGCATCGAAGGTGCGTGACCTGTTCCGGCAGGCCAAGGAGAAGGCGCCGTGCATCGTGTTCATCGACGAGATCGACGCCATCGGCAAAAAGCGCGACGGGCAGGTCGGCGGCAACGACGAGCGCGAGCAGACGCTCAACCAGCTTTTGACCGAAATGGACGGCTTTGAGAGCAACAACGGCGTCATCATCCTCGCCGCCACCAACCGTCCCGAATCCCTCGATCCCGCGCTCACGCGCCCGGGCCGCTTTGACCGCCGCGTGCCGGTCGAGCTTCCCGACCTCAAGGGCCGCGAGGAAATTTTGAAGGTCCACGCGAAGAAGATCAAGGTCGCGGAGGACGTCGATTTCAACAAGATCGCCCGCATGGCCTCCGGCGCTTCCGGCGCGGAGCTTGCGAACATCGTCAACGAGGCCGCGCTGCGCGCCGTGCGCGCGGGTCGCCGGTTCGCCACCGAGTCGGATCTGGAGGAGAGCATTGAGGTCGTCATCGCAGGCTATCAGAAGAAGAACGCCATCCTCACCGACCACGAAAAATGGATCGTCGCCTACCACGAGACCGGTCACGCGCTCGTCGCGGCGCTGCAAAGCCACTCCGCCCCCGTGCAGAAGATCACCATTATCCCCCGCACCTCCGGCGCGCTGGGCTACACGAGCCTGCCCGCAGACGGTGCGGTGCTCGTGCAGAAAATGGCGGAAAAGGGCGCATTTCCGGAGGATGTGACGCTGGACGCGCTCGACTACATTAAAGACGGCGAGGTTGTCTCCACGATGAAGAGCGGCGAAATGCTGGAGGTGCGTTTGCAGTTTTCCGGCGCTTTGCAGGAGTATTGAGACTCCGCCAGCTCCACGTCTTCTCTGGAAGCCATTGCAAAGACGTTCCGTGCATTTTATGAAGCTGCAGGCATGACGCTTTCCAAGCTTGAGGTGTATTCGGACGGCAAGCCCGTCACCGTGGGCGATATGCAGATCAACTGCACGTCGCTGATGTACGGCGAGCTGCCCGTTTCCGCCGTTTTGGACGGCGACACAAACGAACCTACGGAGGGTTGATTTTGATGAAAATACTCGTGATTGACGGTCAGGGCGGCAAAATGGGTGCGGCACTGACCGACCAGATCAAAAAGAACATGCCGGACGCGGAAGTCGTTGCCGTGGGCACGAACAGCCTTGCCACAAGCGCCATGCTGCGCGCCGGTGCGGACGCTGCCGCCACGGGCGAAAACCCCGTTGTGGTAAACTGCACGTGGGCAGACGTCATCGTGGGAC
>ERZ827488.3770-NODE-3770-length-11734-cov-4.500899_pt1 | contig 11734 bp, 10 predicted proteins | sample MGYA00519771_ERZ827488 | MGnify/ENA primary metagenome ERZ827488 (study PRJEB31778, sample SAMEA3449323) | human gut metagenome | biome: human gut; feature: human-associated habitat; material: faeces | place: United Kingdom | collected 2010/2012 ...
CTTCCTTCTGATGCATGCAATGGGACCGAACGTTGCCGGTGTTATCGGTACAGCAGTTGCTGCCGGTGTATTTATGGCTATTTTTGGTGCATAAGGATTCGGTTTTTACGATGTATCTGCAGAGCAGACACGGATTTGGCGCCGGTGTCTGCGGGCAGATCCTGAGTTTGATAAATGAATGATAGGAGAATGAAAAATGTCCGAGATTAAGAAAAAACCTGTGGGTATTACTGAGACTATTCTCAGAGATGCCCATCAGTCACAGATTGCCACACGAATGACGACAGAGCAGATGCTGCCGATTATCGACAAGATGGATCAGGTTGGCTACCATTCTGTAGAATGCTGGGGCGGAGCCACTTTTGATGCCTGTCTGCGTTTCCTGAAGGAGGACCCATGGGAAAGACTTCGTAAGCTAAGAGACGGATTTAAGCATACAAAGCTTCAGATGCTGTTCAGAGGTCAGAATATTCTTGGCTATCGTCATTACGCAGATGATGTGGTCGAGTATTTTGTTCAGAAATCCATTGCAAATGGTATTGATATTATTCGTATTTTTGATGCGTTTAATGATCTCCGCAACCTTGAAACATCTGTTAAGGCCTGCAAAAAGGAAGGCGGCCATGCACAGATCGCGCTTTGTTATACACTTGGAGAAGCGTATACCCTGGATTACTGGAAAGAAATTGCCAAGAGAATCGAGGAGATGGGGGCTGATTCCATTTGTATCAAGGATATGGCGGGCTTGCTTGTGCCTTATGAGGCAGAAGCACTTGTAAAAGCGTTAAAGGCTTCTACAAAATTGCCAATTCAGCTTCATACCCATTACACAAGCGGTGTCGCTTCTATGACGTATATGAAGGCTGTTGAGGCAGGATGTGATATCATTGATACAGCAATTTCACCATTAGCACTTGGTACAAGCCAGCCTGCAACAGAAGTTATGGCTAAGACATTTGAAGGCACACCATATGATCCTGGATTTGATCAGAACCTTCTTGCTGAGATCGCTGATTACTTCAGACCATTAAGAGAAGAGTGGATTAAGTCCGGTCTTCTGAATCCAAAGGTTCTTGGTGTTAATGTTAAGACATTATTATATCAGGTACCAGGTGGTATGTTATCAAACCTTGTATCACAGTTAAAGGAAATGAACGCAGAAGACAAGTTTGAACAGGTTCTGGAAGAAGTTCCTAGAGTTCGTAAAGACTTCGGTGAACCACCTCTTGTTACACCATCCAGTCAGATCGTTGGTACTCAGGCTGTATTAAATGTTGTTACAGGCGAGAGATACAAGATGTGTACAAAGGAAGCAAAGGCACTTGTTGCTGGTGAGTATGGTCAGTCTGTAAAGCCGGTTGACCCAGAAGTTAGAAAGAAAGTAATCGGTGATCAGGAGCCTATCACATGTCGTCCTGCTGATCTTCTTGAAAATGAGCTTGGTAAGATCGAGAAAGAAATGATCCAGTACAAGGAACAGGATGAAGATGTATTAACATATGCATTGTTCCCACAGGTTGCTGTTGATTTCTTCAAGTTAAGAGAAGCAAAGAAGACAAAGGTTGATGCAACACTTGTAAACAAAGAGGATAAGGCATATCCGGTATAAGATTATAAAGTGTTATGTCGTTTGAAAAATGACATATGCAGGTATACTATGGGAAGAGCAGACTGGTGGTATCCGGTCTGTATCTTCCCATGTTTATATCATGAATTTTGTTATCTGTCAGATATAGCAGAGGCAGAGGATTGTTTTGAGTAGAGGTCTAGGAAAATATCATGAATAAGAAGAAATATGTGAACAGGAATTATCTTACAACAACAAGAATTATAGCACTGGGCTTTCTTATCACAGTTATTGTAGGTACGATATTATTATCATTGCCGATTGCATCTGCAAACGGAACATGGACAGATCTTCTGACGGCTGCTTTTACATCGACGACATCCGTATGTGTGACAGGTCTGGTAGTCGTTGATACATTTTCCTATTGGAGTTTGTTTGGTAAAGGTGTGATTTTAATTTTGATCCAGATCGGCGGACTCGGAATCGTTTCGATCATCACACTGTTTATGTTGTTATTAAGAATGAAGATAACCTTGAAAAGTACAATGCTGTTGCAGGATGCATTTAACCTGAACAGCAAGCAGGGACTTTTGAAGTTTACGATAAAAGTAATAAAAGGAACATTTCTGATCGAAGGGATCGGAGCACTTATTTACAGTTTTTATTATTGCAGAGAATATGGATTTTTAAAGGGAATCTGGTTTTCGGTATTTCATGCTGTTTCAGCATTTTGTAATGCCGGTATCGACATTATGGGTGCGGACAGTCTGATTTCATATCATTCCAATCTTTTGATGATGCTGAATACGTCGTTTCTGATCATTATGGGCGGAATCGGATTTATTGTATGGTGGGATACGGTTGAAGCGTTTCGAAGAATCCGTACAAAGAGATGCAGTATCCGGTCGGCATGGAATGGCGTTCATTTGCAGACGAAGATCGCGATTTTTATGACATTGCTGTTATTGATCGGCGGTACAATTGTTATCTATTTCCTTGAACGTTCCAATCCGGACACTCTTGGTAATTTATCCGAAAAAGACCGGATATTAAATGCTTTTTTTCAGTCGGTAACATTTCGTACGGCGGGATTTGCTGCAGTATCTCAGGTGGCACTTCGACCGGTGACAGCTTTCTTTGGAGTGCTTCTTATGATGATTGGCGGTTCTCCGGTTGGAACGGCAGGAGGAATGAAGACCGTAACCATCGCAGTTATTTTCTATACCTTTGCTGCCATGATCAGAAACCATGAGGATACAGAGGTTTTCAAGAGAAGCATTCCGGTATCCGTTGTAAAAAAAGCAGTTGCAATTGTATTCTTAAGTATGAGTACAATATTTATTATGACGATATTATTGCTGGCTACAAATGATGTGAATCTGCTGGATGCTCTGTATGAAGTGGCAAGTGCCGTCTGCACAGTTGGCTTATCCAGAAATCTGACTCCTGTTTTGAACACGGCAGGAAAGATCATTATTATAATCTGTATGTATATTGGACGAGTTGGACCGATATCTATGGTGGTAGCATTTAATACACAAAACGGAAAACATCGGCTTCTTCATTATCCGGAAGAAGATGTGATCGTTGGATAAGGAGGAAAGTATGAAAAAATCATTTGCGGTAGTAGGGCTTGGACGATTTGGAACGAATGTTGCCCTTACTTTGATGGAGTCCGGTGCGCAGGTTCTGGCAATCGACAGTGATCCTGAATGTGTGAAGCGGATCTCATCACGGGTTACATGTGCAGTGACGGTTAATGTATGTGAGACAGAGAGCCTGAAAGAAGCAGGACTTGAGAATATGGATGGTGTTGTAGTTGCAATGGGTGATAATCTGGAAGCCAGTGCAATGACGATTATAACAGCAAAAGAACTGGGCGTTCCATATATTCTTGCTAAATCGAATAACGATGAAGCAGCAAAGATCCTGTCCAAGATCGGAGCGGATAAAGTTATCTATCCGGAAAAGGATGCCGGAATCAATGTTGCAAGAAAGCTCTTATGCAGCAATTTTCTGGAATTCTTTGAGATTTCGGATAACGTCAATGTAGCAGAGATTTCGGTTCGACCGGAATGGGTCGGCAAGACATTAAAAGAACTTGATTTCAGAAGAAGTTATAATATGAATATCATTCTGGTAAAGGAAGACGGACGTTCGATTGAACATATCACCCCGGAGCTACAGTTAAAAGAAAGCTACAGACTGTTAGTGACTATATCGAATGAAGGTTTAAAGAGGATGATGCAATGAAAAAAATAATAGTAGTCGGTGGTGGTGCGGCCGGCATGATGGCTGCGATCACAGCTGCGGAAAATGGCTGCGAGGTTGTATTATTTGAAAAGAATGATCGCCTTGGAAAGAAGTTATTCATTACAGGTAAGGGGAGATGCAACCTGACAAATGCAGGGGATGCAGACCGCTTTTTTCAGTCGGTGACAACAAACAGTAAATTCATGTACAGTCCGTTTTATACCTTTGATAATCAGATGACGATTGATTTCTTTGAGAAACTTGGACTAAAGACAAAGGTAGAACGCGGAGATCGTGTATTTCCGGTCAGCGATCATTCATCTGACGTGATCGGAGTATTAAAAACGAAATTAAACCGAAATCAGGAGATTACAGTAGAACTACAGACGGAAGTTCAGAAGCTTATTATAGAAGATCAGGTAGTAAAAGGCGTACAGATCAAGACGGCACATGGAAAGAAAGATGTGTATGGAGATGCAGTCGTCATAACAACCGGCGGGATATCGTATCCGCTTACCGGATCAACCGGAGATGGTTACCGGTTTGCAGAGAGCGCCGGTCATGCGATCAAAGTGCCTTTACCATCACTTGTTCCATTTGAATTAAAGAATGAATTTTGCAAAGAACTTATGGGACTATCATTAAAAAATGTAGAGCTTGTGATAAAATGTGGTAAGAAGTGTCTGTTTGAAGAACAGGGAGAACTTTTGTTTACACATTTTGGCATCAGCGGCCCTCTGGTAATAAAGGCATCTGCATATCTTCATAAATATCTGGATAAAGATTTAAGTATGTATATCGATCTGAAGCCTGCAATGACGGAAGAAATGCTGGATGATCGTATCCTTCGGGATTTTAGTAAATATACAAATAAAGATTTTCATAATTCGCTTGGTGATCTGCTTCCTGTCAAACTGATCGATGTAGTTATAAAACGTTCAGAAATCGATCCATATAAGAAGGTGAATTCGATCACAAAGGAAGAACGGAAGAATTTAGTAACCGTACTCAAACATTTTACACTTTCGTTTCAGGGGCTTCGCGGCTTTGATGAGGCAATCATTACAAAAGGCGGTGTCAATGTAAAAGAGGTTGATCCTTCAACGATGCAATCGAAGCTTGCAGATCACCTGTATTTTGCAGGGGAGGTTCTGGATGTAGATGCACTGACGGGCGGATTTAATCTGCAGATCGCATGGTCGACCGGATATCTGGCAGGACTTGCATGCTCAGAAGAAAGTTAATAAAGTAAATAGATAAAAGGAGAGAAAAAATGAATATAGCAATTGATGGACCTGCAGGAGCAGGAAAAAGTACAATAGCAAAATTGGTAGCAGGAAAACTCGGATATATTTATGTAGATACCGGAGCAATGTATCGTGCAGTTGCACTTGCATTATTGAATGCAAAGATCGATGTAACGGATGTAGATGCAGTTGCTAATGAGATAACAGGGATTGAGATCACAATCTGTTATGAAGATCATGCACAGCAGGTATATCTGAATGGAGAGAATGTAACCGGAAGCCTCAGAAAAGAAGAAGTGGGTAACATGGCATCCAAATCATCTGCTATCCCATGTGTAAGAGAAAAACTGTTAGATCTTCAGAGAAAGCTTGCAAGAGAAAATGATGTTGTTATGGATGGTAGAGATATCGGTACAAACATTCTTCCAAATGCAGAAGTAAAGATCTATCTGACCGCTTCTTCTGCAGTTCGTGCAAAGAGAAGATACGATGAACTGATAGCAAAGGGGGAAACACCGGATATTGATAAGATCGAAGCTGATATTATTACAAGGGACAAACAGGATATGGAACGTCCAATCGCACCGTTAAAGCAGGCAGATGATGCTGTATATCTTGACAGCTCAGATCTTGGTATCGATGAGGTTGTGGCTAAGATCATCAGCATCGCAGAAAAATAAAACCGGAGTATGGACAAAATATGGAAATTATATTAGCAAAGTCGGCCGGATTCTGTTTTGGGGTACAACGTGCCGTTGATACAGCGTATAAAGAAGCCGGGAAACAGCATGTATATACCTATGGCCCGATCATTCATAATGAAGAAGTAATCGAGGATCTGAGAAAAAAGGGAGTATTGGTGATCGAAGATCTTGCAGAGCTTGATCAGCAGGAAGATGAAACGGTTATTATCCGGTCGCATGGAGTATCAAAAGATGTCATGGAACAGTTAGAAGCCAGACATGTCAATGTGGTAGATGCAACCTGTCCGTTTGTGAAAAAAATCCATACGATCGTACAGGATGAGAGCCAAAAAGGGAACCGCATAATCATTGTTGGGAATAAAGATCATCCGGAAGTTGAGGGTATAATTGGCTGGTGTGAGACGAAATCATATACAGTACAAAGCGTTTCAGAAGCGGAAAATTTGGTGAAAAATATAGAAAATGAGCCGGATTTTGAGCATATTAACTTCAGTTTAGTATCACAAACCACCTTTAATAAGAATAAATTTAAAGATATTGTTGATATTATTCGAAAAAAATTGTATAATGTGGTTGTTCATGAGACAATCTGTAATGCAACGGCAGTTCGACAGACGGAAGCAAGAGATATTGCAAAGACTGTAGATGCTATGATCATTATAGGTGGTCGAAACAGTTCTAATACTCAGAAGCTATATGATATTAGTAAACAAGAATGTGAGAATACTTACTATATACAGACACTCGTTGATTTGGATTTGACTACTTTTGAATCCGTTAGTAGGGTAGGTATTACTGCGGGGGCATCTACCCCAAATTATATTATTAAGGAGGTTCATAGTAGCATGGCAGAGTTAAGTTTTGAACAGATGTTAGAAAATGATGAAAGCAAGGCGTCAATCAGACAGGGAGAGATTATCGACGGTACAATTATCGGTGTTAAGCCGGATGAGATTGTAGTTGATATTAAGTATAAGTCAGACGGTATCATTACCAGAAATGAATATACAAACACTCCAAACGTCGATTTAACAGAGTTGGTAAAAGTTGGGGATCCAATCACTGTTAAGGTTATCAAGACAAATGATGGTGAAGGACAGGTAGCTCTTTCATACAAGAGAGTTGCAGCAGAGAAAGTAAACGAGAAGTTAGAAGAAGCATTTAACAATGGTGACATTCTTACAGGTAAGGTTGTTCAGGTTGTAAATGGTGGCTTAAATGTTCTTTACGAAGAGACAAGAATCTTCATTCCAGCAAGTCTTGTATCTGACTTATATGAAAAGAACCTTGATAAGTACTTAGACCAGGATATTGAATTCCAGCTTACAGAGTTCAATCCTAAGAAGAGAAGAATCATTGGTAACAGAAAGAAACTGATTGTTGAGAGAAAAGCTGCAGCTGCAAAAGAATTATTCGAAAAGATTGAAGTTGGCATGACAGTAGAAGGTACAGTAAAGAATGTAACAGATTTCGGTGCATTCATTGACCTCGGTGGTGCTGATGGACTTCTTCATATTTCAGAGATGTCATGGGGCAGAGTAGAAAGCCCTAAGAAGATGTTCAAGGTTGGTGATACTGTTAAGGCATTCATCAAGGACATCAATGGTGACAAGATCGCATTAAGCTTAAAGTTTGATGAGACAAACCCATGGTTAAATGCAGAAGAGAAATATGCTGTTGGAACAGTTGTAACAGGTAAAGTTGCACGTATGACTGACTTTGGTGCATTCGTTGAATTAGAGCCAGGCGTTGATGCATTACTGCATGTTTCACAGATTTCATACGATCACGTTGCAAAGCCAGAAGATGTATATAAGATTGGTGATGAGATTGAAGCTAAGGTTGTTGACTTCAAGCCGGAAGAGAAGAAGATCAGCCTGAGCGTAAAGGCATTACTTCCAGTTCCGGAAGAGACAGAAGAAGTTGTTGAAGCTCCAGTAGAAGAATAATCAAAGATTGTTTTTTATAAAATGTAAAATACCCACTGATGAATATTCATCAGTGGGTATTTATTGTTTTATGTATGTTCCAGTTTGATCTGTACCCCTGCTCTTATTCCGCAATCTTGAAACTTTCGCTTTTGCAACATGTTCCAGAACTATTTGATCTGCTTTAAGATATTGAGAAGATATTCTTTTAACTGTATCCTGTCATTGATGAAAGTATCGTTCAGTTCAATATATCCATCTTTGTCAGTATGTTCATATTTGAATATGTGTGACTGCTTGAACTTGTTCTGGCGGATAAACGAACTTGTTTTTGTAGTGTATGCCGTTTCTGGGCGGGCTTTTTCTTTATAAGCACTTTCGACATAACAGGCAACATCCTTGTGGATAGCAGTCTGTTCTAATGGCAGATAGAAATAATTTTTATAGTCCTTATAAAAATATTTCAGTGTATCATGGATAACTGGAATATCGATCGTCACGACTTCATCTATGCCTGATATATGTATATCATTACAGTTGGTATCAAATGGAATCGCAAGCCTTCCTGTCTGTATACAGATCGTAAACTGTGTATCGGTACAGGTAGTTTTCGATATAGAAAAATTGCCTTCAAAGAAGGAAGTAAGTGTAAGGGAACCGGACACATAGAAAAGTCCATAGATGTCATCCTTATTATGAGATAAAAGCATATCCTGTAATTGTGTATCTTTTGTACCTAAATAGTCCTGGTAGGTATCGATCAGAAGACCGCCGGAGTGAAATTCATCCCGTTCCATTCCCATAACAGATTCCAGAGCAGACTGTTTCATTGAATCCATCTGAAGCAGCTTTTTATATTTCCTTATTTTCCGATAGACATCGATACTGGTAATTGAATCGAAGGATATCTCCTGACGGAACTGTCGGTATTTTTCCTTTATATATGGCAGATCGAAGGTGTCGCCATTGTATGTAACGAGATATTTGTAATCAGCCAATATATCCTTAAATGCAGCGAGCATCTTTGGCTCGGAACAACCGTCATCATTGAATAATAAGGTAATACGAAACTGTTCGTCGTTTAGAATCGTTCCATATCCGATCAGATAAAGATCTGACCGGGCAGCGCTTAATCCGGTTGTTTCAATATCAAAGAAGAGATATTGATCCGGCGTTTCTTTCATCCAGTTCAGATTAACTGAAGAAAGTGGCATCGTATAGTCGTATTGAATCATAGTATGTAACCTCAAATGTAAAAAAATCGAATAATCTCATGATATGCCCCTGCGATCAAAAAATCAATCAGATATTTCCATAATGAGAAAACTGTGTTATACTTGGCATAGTAAAATTTGGAGACATATTATTATGATAGCATACATTTCAGGAGCACTTGTCAGTGCAGGAGAGAATTATATAGTGATCGATAACCACGGTATGGGATATCGGATCTTCGTATCTGGTAAGTTTCTTGAGCATATTCCAGCATATGGAACGCAGATCAAAATATACACACACATGTATATAAGAGAAGATGAATTGACATTGTATGGGTTTCATTCAGAAGAGGAATTATCTGTATTCCGTATCTTGATCGGAATCAGCGGGGTAGGTCCGAAAGTCGCTATGGCAATCCTTACAGCTCTTACGATCCAGGAGCTTCAGCTCGCGGTGATCTCAGAGGATGCGAAGACGATATCAAAAGCAAATGGTGTCGGCGCCAAGGGCGCATCAAGGATCATATTGGAATTAAAAGATAAGTTAAAGATGGAAGATATGATGGATGCAGCCTATGAGCAGTCGATCGTACAGGATACACAAGATTTAAATGCAGCAAGAGATGCGATTCTTGCACTCGTAAATCTGGGCTATTCGAATTCCGAAGCAGCACTTGCCGTAAAAAAGATTGGGGATACCAGTCAGATGGATATAGAATCGATATTAAAGGCAGCATTGAAGAAATTAATATAAAAACAGATACAGGTGGACACAGTGGGTAGAATTATTTCAACAGAAGCAGATATAGAAGAATTAAATAGTGAATATAGTTTGAGACCAAAGTATCTGGATGAATATATTGGACAGAATAAAGTAAAAGAGAATCTGAAGATTTTTATTGAGGCGGCAAAGAGGAGAAATGAACCGTTAGATCATTTACTCTTATATGGTCCGCCGGGCCTTGGTAAAACGACATTAGCATCCATAGTTGCAAATGAGATGGGTGTTAATATCAAGATCACATCAGGACCGGCAATCGAGAAGCCGGGCGAACTGGCAGCTATTTTAAATAATCTGTCAGAGAATGATATATTATTTATTGATGAGATTCACAGATTAAACAGTCAGGTAGAGGAAGTCTTATATCCTGCAATGGAAGATTTTGCGATTGATGTCGTGATCGGAAAAGGAGCAGGAGCAAGGTCAATCCGTCTGGATCTTCCGAAATTCACATTGATCGGAGCAACGACAAGAGCCGGTATGCTGACAGCACCGCTTCGTGACCGATTTGGCATGGTTGATCGGCTGGAATTCTATTCACCGGAGGAATTGAAGCAGATCGTAATACGGTCCGGGGATGTATTGGGTGTAGAGACCGATGATGCGGGCGCACTTGAAATTGCAAAACGATCCAGAGGAACACCAAGACTTGCCAATCGTCTGTTAAAGAGATGCCGGGATTTTGCACAGGTATGCCACAATGGCTGTATCGATTATGAGGTTGCAAAGACAGCACTGGATAAGCTTGAGGTTGACTCCATGGGACTTGATAATACAGACCGGAACATATTAATGACAATGATAGAGAAGTTTGGTGGAGGTCCGGTGGGACTGGATACTCTGGCTGCTGCCATTGGGGAAGATTCCGGCACGATTGAAGATGTATATGAGCCATATCTGATCAAAAATGGTTTTATCAACCGGACACCGAGAGGACGGGTTGTAACAGAACGGTGTTATAAGCATTTCGGACTGGATGCATTTATCGAATAGGTTATTTTGGCCCATACAATAAATGAATTACGGGAAAATAATACCTGTATGGTACAGGTAAAAAATATATATGAAAGAAATAAAATGAAATATAAAGGAGGAGAGTCATGTCACAAAAAAATGATATCCCGGTGGTTATTAACAATAAAGTGTATACATTGAGCGGATTTGAAAGTGAAGAATATCTCCAGAATGTAGCTTCTTATATCAATGGTAAGATCCAGGAATGTCAGTCTTCCGAAAGTTACCGCCGTTTTAATGCAGAATATCAGAGTGTATTACTTGCACTTAATATCGCAGATGATTACTTCAAAGCGAAGCTTCAGGTAAATCAGATGCTGACGGAGGATGACGATAAGGACAAACAGATTTATGACCTCAGACATGAAGTGATCGAGACACAGATCAAATATGAATCTGCACAGAAAATGATTGATGAATATAAAGAAAAAGTCAATGCTCTGCAGAGAGAAATAATAAAGTTGGAAGCAGAAAATAATGTTAAATAGACCTGAGATTTTAGCTCCGGCAGGCTCTATGGATGCGCTGAAAGCTGCGGTAAGTGCAGGCGCTGATGCATGCTATGCCGGAGGCGATATGTTCAGCGCCCGTGCATTTGCCGGAAACTTTGATACAACAGAATTACTGGAAGCAATTGATTACTGCCATATTCATAATGTGAAGTTATATATGGCAGTTAATACTTTGCTCAAAAATAGTGAAATGAAGAAACTGATTCCTTACCTTGAGCCTTTTTACAGGGAAGGTGTAGATGGGATTATTGTACAGGATGTCGGTGTTATAAGAAGTCTTTCACAGGCATATCCGGATCTGCCATTACATGGAAGTACACAGATGAGTGTATGCAGTACCTATGGGGCAGAATTTCTTAAAAATCTTGGGTTGACAAGATTTGTTCCTGCCAGGGAATTATCCTTAAAAGAAATAAAATCAATTAAAGAAGCAGTTGATATTGAGATTGAAACATTTGTGCATGGTGCGATGTGCTTCTGCTATTCAGGAAAATGTCTGATGAGCAGCTTT
>ERZ827488.3780-NODE-3780-length-11708-cov-6.034927_pt1 | contig 11708 bp, 9 predicted proteins | sample MGYA00519771_ERZ827488 | MGnify/ENA primary metagenome ERZ827488 (study PRJEB31778, sample SAMEA3449323) | human gut metagenome | biome: human gut; feature: human-associated habitat; material: faeces | place: United Kingdom | collected 2010/2012 ...
CTCCCCTCACCTCTTTGTAGAGAAATGGGATACTCCAATCCTTTGTATTCATGGAGAAAAAGATTATCGTATCCTAGCCAATCAGGCAATGGCTGCTTTCGATGCTGCCATAATGCGTGGCGTTCCGGCAGAACTGCTAATTTATCCGGATGAGAATCACTGGGTACTGAAACCGCAAAATGGCGTTTTGTGGCAACGTACTTTCTTCGAGTGGCTGGATAAATGGGTAAAGAAGGCTCCTTCAGAGTAAGACCTCGAGTAAATAAGATAAACTCCGAAAGGTGAAAAATCAACGAAGGCTCTATTCTCAATCATTGAGTTCAGAGCCTTCTACATTACATCCGTCAAAATTCGCTAAATTTACTCCGAATATATATTTTTAATCTCTACGATATACATTTTATGAAATCCTCCATGAGCACCACCATACCATTTCTCCAATGATTCTTTGTCCAAAAAGCATTCGGATTTGATACCGTCCGCATAAAGTTTCTTACATTCCAGACTTAAACGGGCTTGTTCAAACACCACATTACCTCCTTCCGTAAAAACAGGCTTCAAGCCGGTTTCTTTGACCTTATCTGTATTACGACCTGACTTTGAACCGCATACTGCATGAATTTTCTTATTTTCTTCTCCTAAAAAAGAAAGTGTCAGGTAATCACTTTTTTCAATGAACTCATAAGTATATCTTTCGGGACGGACAAAGACAAAGGCTACAGGCTTATTCCACAGCCACCCAATGCCACCCCAACTTGCTGTCATAGTGTTGAACTTCTCCTTTGTTCCGGCTGTAATCAGCATCCATTCTTTTCCGATAGCTTCGAAAAAGTTGTCTTTTAAGTCTTTTACTTCTAATTTCTTCATCTCTTTATACATTTATAATTACTTCTTCTTGCTTAGTTTTACTATTTCTCCCAAATAAGGTATTTTTACCGGGATCTTTCTTTTCTTTGCTTCTGCCGCAAACACTTTAGGAGGATCGTGCAGAGGCTCATCCGACAGATCAAAAGTTCCATAATGCATAGGGATAGTAAGTCCTGCATGCATTTCTTCTGAGGCAGTCAGGGATTCGTAAGGGGAAATATGGTTGGGACGCATAAACCAACGGGGTTTGTATGCACCGATACCTAGCAAAGCATAATCAGGAGCACCGAACAAATCGGGAATCTCACGAAAATGGCTGGAATACCCTGTATCACCACTATAATAAAGTGAGATATTGTCACCCTGCAACATAAAGGCTCCCCATAACCGTTGACCGCCGTCACGCACAGAACGTTTGCTCCAATGTTGTGCAGGAAGGAAGGTTATCTTTAATCCTTCGTCTTCTATCTGTTGATACCAACCTGCTTCAACAATTTTCATTTCCGAGAACCAACTTTGAATCAATTCACCTGTTCCCAAGCCACAAAACAGTTTCATCTGCGGATTATTTTTCAGCAAATGGGCGATACTCTGTTTATCCAGATGATCGAAATGATCATGACTGACAAGGAGATAATCAATCTCTGTAAAAATGTCGGGATTCGCAGGAAACTCACTTTGCCGTTTTACAAAGGGAATATTTCCGAATACGGGATCGAACATGACTCTTTTACCTGCCAATTGGAGGAAGAAAGAGTTATGCCCCAGCCATATCAACGAATCTCCCACTACGGCATCCAGCGAACGAAGATAGCAGACCTTCGGATCCCACTTCACAGCCTTCTTTTCTTTACGCTGAGGGTTAGGCGACAAACGCCATTTCAATACACTGCCCATACCCGGACGGAAGCGGTGTTGTCTGTTAAAAAAGCGCCCGCGCACCATCGGATTGCCTCGCCAATAAGGATTGACAGTAGCTAAACGTTCATTTCTCCTGAAACATATATGTTCACCCATTTTTATACTTATCGAATACGTCTTTACAAACTTAATAAAAAATCCCGATTTACCATAGATAAGAACAAACAAAAAATGTACCCTGGACACACTATCAGGGTACATTTAGTTATAAAAGAATAAATATTATCCTTTTTTAATAGAATAACTTGGTTAAAAGTGGTGCAAACCATATAAAGGCAGTTGCCAGCCTAGTGCTGAAAGATTAATAATCATAATAACCGCACCCAATATCCACAGAATCAGTAACGACCACTTCAGCCCTGTCCCCATTGGTGCCCAATGGAACAACTGACGTAGAATCGTATATAAAAAAGCTCCCAAAGGAATACCAATCAAAGCAACCCCGGCAATCGTACCAAGTAACGTCATCATAGGAGTGACGGAAGCGATAGGTGTCCAGTCAATAGCAGGGAGTAATTCGTACAACAAGGCTCCCCCACTCACCGCTACGGCGATTGCTGCAAATACCAAAGCAACCAATACTATAGCAAGTACAAACAGCACCGGACAACAGATTATGACAAGAGCAACCAAGAATATCTTGAAGAAAACGGCAGCAATAGCCACAAACACGTCTCCTATCTTTTGCAAAAAGGTACGTGGTTTACCGGAATTCACATAATTATTTACCCCGTCCGCTACCCGTTCAAAACCGTCCGTCACCGTCTTGCCAATATTCTCAATCGTCACCGCTTCGCCACGCATACTTAATTTCTCGGCTGCTGTATGAGCCTCCGGTATCACAATCCACCCGACTATATAAAGTATAATCATCGGGCAATAAGGAACAAACACCAGTACAATCATCAGAATACGCACCAGTGTTATATCCCAACCGAGATATGCGGCCAATCCTGCTGCTACGCCCCCCAACAACTTACTGTCCGGGTCACGAAACAAACGACGTGGACCGGCAGTTCGTGTATATGTCTGACTGGCAGAAGATGATTGCTCTGTTCGTTTATTGGACTCGGCATCATCTTCGGTAATTCCAAAATCTTCCGGTTTACCTACACGGGCTATAACTTCTTCCACATCCTGAACTGTAACGACTTGTTTTCCCGCAGCTACTTTTTCAGCAAATAATTCGGCAATACGCATCTCAATATCATTTATAATCTCCTCCGCACTCTCTTGTTTACGAAAGTAATGCTTCAGATTAGACAGATAATTGTCTAACAGACGGTAGGCATCATCATCTATATGATAGACAGTTCCACCTAAATTTACGGTCAATGTCTTTTTCATTTCTATTATTTCTTTATTCTAATTATCTATTGGCTATGTGATTTACTGTTTCGGTCAACTCTTTCCAGGAAAGTTCGAGTTCTCCCAAAAAAGTTTCTCCCTTCTCCGTAAGTTTGTAGTACTTGCGAGGTGGCCCTTGCGTGGATTCCACCCACTCATAACTTAACAGATCATCATTTTTTAAACGCGTCAGCAATGGATACAAGGTACCTTCCACCACAATCAGTTGAGCTTCTTTTAACTTCTGAATAATATCCGAAGCGTAAGCAGGCTCCTTATGCAGCAAAAGCATGATGCAGTATTCAAGCATGCCTTTTCTCATCTGGGATTTTACATTGTCTACTTTCATTGTTCCTTTTCTTTTGAATGGCACAAATATATGTATTACTTTAGTACCTTGCATTACAAGGTACTATAAATTAATAATAATTAAACTATCAAAGAGAATTCACCTTATTACAAAAAGAAATAATAGCTATATTTGTATCCCATTAAACTACAAAAAACAGGTATGTTGACAATTCAAAAAGTAACGGTTGCCGATTGTGAGCTTATTAATAAAATGGCAGGCGAAGTATTCCCTGCAACTTACAAGGAAATCCTATCTCCCGAACAATTGGATTATATGATGGACTGGATGTATGCTCCCGAGAATATACGCAAACAGATGGAAGAAGAAGGTCATGTCTATTTCATAGCCTACAAAGAGGGAAAGCCCTGTGGCTACGTTTCTGTGCAGCAACAGGAAAAAGATATTTTCCACCTCCAAAAGATTTATGTCCTCCCTCATTTTCAAGGTAGTCATTGTGGCAGCTTTTTATTTAAAGAAGCCATTAAATATATTAAAGAAATCCACCCGGAGCCTTGCCTTATGGAACTAAATGTGAATCGGAATAATAAGGCATTGCAGTTTTATCAACACATGGGAATGAGAAAGTTGAGGGAAGGTGATTTCCCGATTGGAAACGGATATTACATGAATGATTATATCATGGGACTGGATATTTGAAACAAAAGAAATATAGCGAAATAAAAATAGGGTAATAAATGATTTATATAATTCATTTATTACCCTAGATTTTTTATAAGTATACTATGTTATCTACATATAATACTTATGCTACTTTTTCTAATTTCTTCATAATAGAGAAAATAAACAGAGCAGATAACAGACAGCAAACAATCAATACACTCCATACCATCCACAACTGCATACCACCCCACAGATAACCAATAATAGCAACCAGATAATTACCAATAGCAGTAGCCACAAACCAGCCGCCCATCATCATACCTTTATACTTGGGAGGAGCTACTTTCGAAACAAAAGAGATACCCATTGGAGAAAGCAGCAATTCAGCAAAAGTCAAGACCAGATAAGTGGAGATCAGCCAGTTGGGAGAAACCAAAACATCCGGATTAATGCCTGCCGCTTCTACTTCTTTCGGAGTAGGAAGTCCCAAAGACCCAATGGCCAGAATCAAGAAACCACATGCTGCAATCACCATACCAATACCGATTTTACGTGGTGCGGAAGGCTCTTTTTTTCTTCTGGCCAAATAGCCAAAGACAGCCAAAGATACCGGAGTCAAAGCCACAACGAAGAACGGATTAAATTGCTGGAAGATTTGAGGAAGGATTTCCACTGTCGGATCCATGGAAGAATAACTCCATATTAATATGCCAAGGGAAGCCAATACAGCGACACCGGCAATCGCTTTACCACGTCCTGTTTTAGACTGGAATAAAGAGAACGCACCATAAACTACAATAATCAGAAGAACCAGATTCCATACATCAAATCCGATACGATCAAGCCCTGTTACAGATTGAGTAGTATAATCACGCGCAAAGAATGTCATTGTCAAACCATTCTGGTGGAATGCCATCCAAAAGAAAATTACTACGGCAAATACCAGTAACAAAGCTACAATACGTTCTTTAGTCTGTGCCGGAGTCAGTTCCGGTTCATTATAGTTATTCACTGCTTTAGCTTGCTTAGAATTATAGTCTGCATGCTTGAACATTGAACGACAACAAACATAAATTGCCATTGAAAGAATCAAAGAAATACAAGCCACAGCAAAACCATAATTATAGGCTTCAGACAATTTCTCTATATAAGTGGAACAGAAAGCGGACATATCACCGGTAAAACCTTGCGCAGCCTGCAAGCTACTAAGAGTAGCATTTCCTTCCGGAGTAATAGTACCATTAAGGAATTGATGCGCCAACGAAGGAATCTGAGCATTATAGGTGAACCCTGCGCCACCTAATATGTAGTTAGTCACCTTGGTAGCAGCAGTCGGAGCAAACAAAGCACCCACGTTAATAGCCATATAAAACAAGCTGAAAGCTGTATCACGCTTTGAACTATACTCTGGTGAATCATAAAGGTTACCCACCATTACTTGCAAGTTTCCTTTAAACAATCCTGTTCCGCAAGCAATCAAAAACAATGAACCAAACATCATCATTTTACCAGTAAGATTTGCCGCAGTAGGAATCGCCAAAAGGAGATAACCGACAAACATAACAACAATACCTGTCGTTACCATTTTACCATAACCACACTTATCAGCTAAAATACCGCCTACAAGTGGCATAAAATAAACTGCTGCTAAAAATGAGCCAAAAATAGTAGATGTTTCTGCTGCTGTGTAACCAAATTTTGCTTGCAAGAAAAGTGTAAAAATAGCAAGCATCGTGTAGTAGCCAAAACGTTCGCCCGTGTTAGCCAAAGCTAAAGCGTATAACCCTTTCGGTTGTCCTTCAAACATATAAAAAGAATATTAGATTAATAAAATTGATATTTCCTGCAAATATATACTTTTTTTGATTTATTCAAAGAATATGTAGCCATATTTACTTCAGAATAAATTGAAATTACTCTGCAAACAGGACACAAATTTCCGCTTTCGCTTCATGTATTAGATCTTCCGGAGCTATTTTTATCTGAAGTCCACGCACACCGGCACTTATATAAATATACGGAAAATGCCGGCATGTTTCATGAATATAAGTAGGGAAATGCTTTTTCATACCAATAGGCGAACACCCTCCCCGAATATATCCGGTTAACGGCAAAAGCTCTTTCATAGGGATCAAATCACACTTCTTATTACCGGAGGCTTTAGCTGCCAGTTTTAAATCGACTTCATGCTCTCCAGGAATAACGCAGACAAAATATCCGCTTTTATCACCATGCAATACGAGAGTCTTAAATACCTGTTCTATATTCTCACCCAAACTAGCTGCTACGTGTACAGCACTTAAATCCTTTTCATCTACTTCATAAGGAATAAGCTCATAAGTTATTTTGGCTTTATCCAATAGTCGGGCTGCATTTGTTTTATTGATTTTCATTTTCGGTATGTTTTTAGCATAGATTAAAGCCCCAGTTCTTCGCGAAGAAACTTTGGCGTATATCCTTTAGTACTCTTCACTACCTCTTCCGGCGTTCCGTAACTTAAGAGTTCTCCCCCACCCTTACCACCTTCAGGGCCCATATCAATAAGGTAATCCGCCATTTTTATCACATCCAGATTATGTTCGATAACAATAACTGTGTTTCCTTTATCGACAAGTTTGTTCAGTACACCCATTAGCACCCGGATATCTTCGAAATGAAGTCCTGTAGTCGGTTCATCAAGAATATAAAGAGTTTTTCCCGTATCACGTTTTGAAAGTTCCGTTGCCAGTTTCACACGCTGGCTCTCTCCGCCGGAAAGAGTGGTAGATGATTGCCCCAGCTTAATGTAGCCTAGTCCGACATCCTGCAATACTTTAATCTTGTTCAAAATTTGCGGAACATTCTCAAAAAATTCAACGGCACGGTTAATCGTCATATCAAGCACATCGGCTATGGACTTTCCCTTGAAACGGACTTCCAATGTTTCCCGGTTATATCGCTTGCCATGACAAACTTCACAAGGTACATATACATCAGGCAGGAAGTTCATTTCAATCGTCTTATAACCGTTTCCTGTACATGCTTCACAACGTCCGCCCGAAACATTAAAGGAGAAACGTCCCGGTTTGTATCCGCGAATCTTAGCTTCCGGAAGACCGACAAACAAGTTACGGATATCCGAAAATACCCCCGTATAGGTGGCCGGGTTGGAGCGTGGGGTACGCCCCAACGGGGATTGGTCTACATTGACTACTTTATCTATATTCTCCAATCCTTCAATAGAATCATATTCCAAAGGATCTTGTAATGAACGGTAGAATTTTTGTGAAAGAATAGGTTGTAATGTTTCATTAATCAAGGTTGATTTTCCACTCCCTGATACACCTGTGACGCAAATCAGTTTACCTAATGGAAATTCAACATCAACATTTTTCAGATTATTACCTTTCGCGCCTCTCAACCAGATAGATTTTCCATTCCCTTTCCGACGTTTAGCAGGGATTTCTATCTTCATTTTTCCATTCAAATATTGTGAAGTCATTGTATTCGTCTTCAACATTTCCGTTGGAGTTCCGGCAAAAACGACTTCTCCACCGAGACGTCCGGCTTTTGGCCCCATGTCAATCACATAATCGGCAGCCAGCATCATATCTTTATCATGTTCCACTACAATTACGGAGTTTCCCATGTCACGAAGTTCTTTCAACGAATTAATAAGACGCAGGTTATCACGCTGATGCAAACCAATACTCGGTTCATCCAAGATATATAGTACATTCACCAACTGCGAGCCAATCTGTGTAGCTAAACGGATACGTTGACTTTCACCACCGGAAAGACTCACCGAACTACGGTTCAAAGCAAGATAATCCAATCCGACATCTAACAAGAATTTCAGACGCGTACGAATTTCTTTCAAAATTTCTACAGAAATCTTCTTCTGTTTATCGGAAAGATATACATCAACTTTCATTAACCAATCATATAATTCGCTGATGTCCATATTCGCCAATTCGTTGATATTTTTATCATGAATACGGAAGTGCAAGGCTTCTTTATTCAGGCGAGCACCTTTACATTCGGGACAAACAGTTGTTTTTGCAAATTGTTCTGCCCATTTCTGTGCCGTAGCCGAAGCGTCTTTCTCTTGTAACATCTGAATATACTTCACCACCCCTTCGTAAGTGACAAAATAATCAGAAGAAGTACCGATCAGCGAGCTTTTGATTTTTATACGATCATCGGAACCATACAACACTTCTTCAATTGCATCATCCGGCAATTCCTTTACTGGGGTCTTCAGTGTTGCATCGTATTTTTCCAACAAAGCACCGATTTGCCAGAAGATCATAGCATTTTTATATTTTCCCAAAGGTGCTATGGCTCCTTCATAAATGGATTGTTCACAGTCGGGAATCACTTTATCCACATCAATCTGATTGACTACTCCCAGCCCTTTACACTTTGGACACGCTCCCTGAGGAGAGTTAAATGAAAAATTGTGCGGTGCCGGTTCACGATAAGACAATCCGGTGACAGGACACATCAGTCGCTTACTATAATGACGGATACTTTCCGTCTGTGCATCCAGAATCATCAACAAGCCGTCTCCCTGACGCATAGCCGTCGCTACACTCTGTTTCAGTCTTCTATCATCTTTTTCGGTAACGACCAACTTATCTATTACTACCTCTATATCGTGATTCTTGTAACGGTCGAGTTTCATACCATGAGTAATTTCACGCACTTCACCGTCTACCCGAACATAGAGATATCCTTTTTTACGTATTTGCTCAAAAAGCTCCCTATAATGTCCTTTACGTGTACGAATCAAGGGAGCCAACAAATAGATTTTCTTTCCTTTATAATCTTTCAGAATCAGACCGAGAATCTGCTCCTCGGTATATTTCACCATTTCTTCACCGGACAGATACGAATAAGCCACTCCCGCACGAGCATAAAGCAGACGGAGATAATCGTATATCTCAGTAGTAGTTCCTACCGTAGAACGCGGATTTTTATTCGTCGTTTTCTGTTCAATAGAGATCACCGGGCTCAAACCGGTTATTTTATCAACATCCGGACGCTCCAGATTACCCAAAAAGTTGCGGGCATACGCTGAAAAGGTTTCAATATAGCGACGCTGTCCTTCTGCAAATATCGTATCAAACGCCAAAGAAGATTTTCCACTACCACTCAATCCGGTAATCACAGTCAAGCTATTACGGGGAATCTCGGCATCAATATCCTTCAAATTATGTACGCGCGCACCATACACATTAATATATTCTGTTTCCTGCATATTCATATTCTTCCATAAATGTTGCAAAATTAATGTTTCCGCCCGAAATATGCTCCTAAAAAAGCACAATATTATTTTCTTAACTCAAATCTTATGAAGATATAGGGCATTATTTGTACCTTTGTTCCTTGATTTCAAGAACTAATAGTTATAATTTGATGAAACCGATAAACCGATTATTCTTATTTTTGCTTTTTATAAGCGCTTCATACGCTATCAGTTATGCCCAAGAAAATCAATCATTTTTCTTGCATACTATCGAAAAAGGACAAAGTTTATACTCTATCTCCAAGATGTACAATGTCACTACATCTGACATCATCCGCTTGAATCCCGGTTGCGATGAGAAGATTTATGCCGGACAGACTATTAAAATTCCCAAAGGAAAGGATACTCAGAAAGGGGAAACATTCCATACGATTCAAGCCGGAGAGACTTTATATAAACTGACTACAATGTATAACGTATCCGCCAAGGCAATCTGTGAAGCAAATCCCGGGTTAAGCGCTGAGAATTTTCGCATCGGACAGGTAATTCTCATCCCGTTGGAAAAAGAACCAACCAATACGGTGCAGACTTCGGTGACACAACCTGCGATCCAAGGTCCGGTAGTAGCCAGATGTAAAGAGATGCACAAGGTTAAACGCAAAGAGACTATATTTAGCGTGAGCCGCGAATATGGAATCAGCGAACAAGAATTAATCAACGCTAATCCCGAACTGAAAAAGGGAATGAAAAAAGGACAACTACTCTGTATCCCTTATCCTTCTGCAACACCAGTGCAACCTACACCCAAGGAAGATCTATATGCGGTTCCTCCCAGCAACAGCGAACTTTTCCGTAAGAGTAAAGAAACTCCGAAGAATATCTCGACTATTAAAGCCGCTCTGTTACTGCCTTTCCAGGAAGACAAACGTATGGTAGAATATTATGAAGGTTTTTTAATGGCAGTTGATAGTTTGAAACGTACGGGTACTTCTCTTGATTTGTATGTATACGATTGCGGTAAAGAAATTTCCACGTTGAACACAATTCTGGCTAAAAAAGAGATGAAAGAAATGAATGTCATCTTCGGCCCGATGCATCAAAGTCAAATTAAACCGTTATCTGATTTTGCGGAAAAGAATGGTATTCGTCTAGTGATTCCTTTCTCACAAAAAGGCGAAGAAGTATTCAACAATCCTGCCGTTTATCAGATTAATACTCCACAATCATATTTATATTCTGAAGTATACGAGCATTTCACTCGCCAATTCCCCAATTCTCATGTTATTTTTATTGAATCGGCAAATCCGGACAAAGAAAAAGCTGACTTCATCAGTGGGTTGAAGCAGGAATTGAAAAGCAAAGGCATTTCCATGCGGACTGTAGACGAAAGCGCAACTAAAGAAACGCTGAAAGCAGCACTACGCAACGATAAAGAAAATATCTTTATTCCGACATCCGGTAAAAATGTATTATTAATCAAGATACTTCCACAGTTAACCCTGTTAGTCAGAGATAATCCGGGTCCCAACATTCATTTATTCGGTTATCCGGAATGGCAGACTAACACAAAAGATCACCTGGAAAGTTTCTTTGAACTAGATGTATATTTCTACTCCTCATTTTATACAAATACTTTGTTCCCGGCTGCCGTGCAATTTACTAATGCCTACCACAAATGGTACAGCAAAGATTTAGCCAGCAAATATCCCAACTATGCAATGCTTGGTTTCGATACAGGTTTCTTCTTCCTGAAAGGATTGTCACGCTATGGCTCGGAACTGGAAAACAATTTACCGAAAATGAACCTGACTCCGATACAGACAGGCTTCAAATTCGAACGTGTCAACAACTGGGGAGGATTTGTGAACAAGAAAGTATTCTTTGTTCATTTCACAAAGAACTTTGAATTGATTAAACTTGACTTCGAATGAAAAGGGATCAACTGAAATCACTCTTACTGGGAGCCATTTTGCTGGCAGGCATTACCCTGCCGGCAAAAGCCCAGATAGGCGAACAACGACATAATTTTGCAATCGAAATCAATGGCGGTGCTAATTACAGCACTGTTTCTTTCCAGCCCACCATCAAGCAAAACGGTCTTTTGGGAATTACCGGAGGTGTCACAGCACGCTACATTTCCGAAAAATACTTCGCTATGATCTGTGGTGCACAATTGGAACTTAACTTTTCTCAACGCGGATGGGACGAAAAATTCGATCCGGAACAGGGATTCTCTTCCGAAGACTCTTATGTCCGCACCATGAACTATCTTGAGATTCCTTTCCTTGCCCATCTGGCCTTTGGCAAAGACAAAGGGGTACAATTTTTCGTGAACCTAGGGCCACAAATCGGCCTCTTGTTAAACGAGAG
>ERZ827488.3784-NODE-3784-length-11692-cov-4.482599_pt1 | contig 11692 bp, 9 predicted proteins | sample MGYA00519771_ERZ827488 | MGnify/ENA primary metagenome ERZ827488 (study PRJEB31778, sample SAMEA3449323) | human gut metagenome | biome: human gut; feature: human-associated habitat; material: faeces | place: United Kingdom | collected 2010/2012 ...
GCTGGACGTTACGCCGTCCGAGCTCGATGAACTCGCAGCGGGACGCGATGGTGTAGATGCGCTCCGCGCCCTGTGCGAGTTCATCGAGCTCGGACGGCGTAACGTCCAGCAGGACCGCCATCTGGTCGATGAACGCGCCGGTGCCGCCCGCGCAGGAGCCGTTCATGCGCTCCTCCAGCTGACCGGTGAGGAATACGATCTTCGCGTCCTCGCCGCCCAGCTCAATGACAACATCGGCCTGCGGAACGTGTACGCCTACCGCCTTGCGGGTGGCGAACACCTCCTGTACAAAATCAATATCCGCGGCCTTCGCCACGCCTAAACCGGCCGAGCCGGTGATCGAACAGCGGAGCGGCGTGTCCTCGCCGATGAGGCCGCGCGCCGCGCGCACCAGCTCGACCGCCTTTTCACGCACCTTGGAAAAATGCCGTTCGTAGTGCTTGTGGATGATCTCTCCATCGCGCACAACGACGATCTTGACGGTCGTTGAGCCGATGTCGATTCCAACATTTACATTCATAATACCCTAATTCTCTCCCATAACAAAACAGAGCACCCGTTAAGGTGCAGCGTGAATGCGGGTAAGTGTTGCCGTGCGTCAGCCCGAGAAGTCTGTGTGATGTGATAAATATGCAGGGCCAAAACTTACCTTTATTACTATAACGGTGTGAGCGGAAAATGTCAATGCGGCGCTTTTCCACTTGGCTGCCGAAAATTTCCCTTGACAAAGCCGGAATTTTTATATAAAATATACGGCGTAAGTGAATACATGTCCTTATCGAGAGCGGTGGAGGGAACGGCCCTGTGAAACCCGGCAACCTGCGTTGTTTTGCAACGTAAGGTGCCAAATCCGGCGTAAGAATACGAAAGATGAGGGAGCAAAACGAACTTTTCGCTCCCGCTGAGGAGCGTTTTTTAATGCTCTGAAAATGAACTGGAGAAAGGAACTGATACTTAATGGCACATCATTTTTTCACCTCGGAATCGGTTACGGAAGGCCATCCCGATAAAATCTGCGACCAGATCTCGGACGCGATTCTTAACGAGATTTTAACGCAGGATCCGTATGCCCGCGTAGCCTGTGAGACCACCTGCACCACCGGTATGGTTCAGGTAATGGGCGAGATTTCCACTTCCTGCTATGTGGACATCCCGAAGGTTGTCCGCGACACGGTTCGTGAGATCGGCTACGACCGCGCGAAGTACGGCTTTGACTGCGACACCTGCGCTGTCCTGACCGCCATCGACGAGCAGTCCGCCGACATTGCACTCGGCGTTGACAACTCCCTTGAGAGCAAGGAGGGCGCCTCTGAGTCTGACCTCGCCATCGGCGCGGGCGATCAGGGCATGATGTTCGGCTATGCGTGCGATGAGACCAAGGAGCTGATGCCGCTGCCGATCTCTCTGGCGCACAAGCTGGCAAAGCGCCTGACCGACGTTCGCAAGGACGGCACGTTCGACTATCTGCGTCCGGACGGCAAGAGCCAGGTTTCCGTGCAGTACGGCGAGCATGGCGAGGTTGAGCGGATTGACACGGTCGTCGTGTCCACACAGCATGCGGCGGATATTGCGATTTCCGATCTGCGCGAGGCCGTCATTGAAGAGGTGATCAAGCCGAACCTTCCGTCGAGACTGCTGGACGGCGACACGAAGTTCCTGGTCAATCCGACGGGAAGATTCGTCATCGGCGGTCCGGTGGGCGACTCGGGTCTGACGGGACGCAAGATCATTGTCGATACCTACGGCGGCTATGCGGCGCATGGCGGCGGTGCGTTCTCCGGCAAGGACCCGACGAAGGTCGACCGCAGCGCCGCCTACGCCGCGCGCTACGTGGCCAAGAACATCGTGGCGGCCGGGCTGGCCCGCCGCTGCCTCGTGCAGCTGGCGTATGCCATTGGCGTGGCCGAGCCCGTGAGCGTGCTCATCGACACGCAGGGCACCGGCACCGTGCCGGACGCGCAGATCGCCGCTGCCGTGCAGCAGGTGTTCGACCTGCGGCCGACGGCCATCATCCGCGACCTCGACCTGCGCCGCCCGATCTACCGGCAGCTCGCCGCCTACGGCCACATGGGCCGTGAGGAGCTCGGCGTCCGCTGGGAGGACACCGACCGCACCGACGCCCTGCGCGCCGCCGTCGCCGGGACGAACGTGTAATTGGAACATCGTAAAAAAATCTCCGCAGCTTCGGCTGCGGAGATTTTTTTCTGTTTGCCGATTCATTCGAAAACCCGGCGAAGCGGTTCTCTATGGAGCATATGCTCAATAATACGAATGCCCCCAGGTGGCGGTCTCGTAATTTGCGAGGAAGTCGGCGTTCGCGCGCTCGGTCGGCGTGAGCGAATTGTTATCGAACGACGCGCCGGGCACCGTGCCATGGTACCAGCTCTGGGCCTCAAAATAGGCCGCGATCTGCGGCGTCTGGAAGATGCGGCCGTGGCGCGCAAAAATTTCATTGCGGGCAAGGCAGCACTGCTCCCACGTGAGGTCCGCCACGTCCGAGCGCGTGAGCAGGCGCACGGCGCTGTCCGGCAGGATGTAGCCGCCGGCGGAAGGCGTCGGCGCGGGGCTCGGCGTCGGGGTCGGGGTGGGACTCGGTGTCGGGGTCGGCGCAGCAGACGGCTCCGCCGTCGCCGTCACGGCCGGGGTCACGGCCGCAGCCGGGTCCTTCGGCTTGGGCTTGACGTTGAGCGCGATGAGCAGCACGATCAGCGCCACGCCGAGCGCGGCAAAGATCGCAATGAGCAGCGTCTTGCTGCGCGGCGCGTCCTTGTCCTCCGGCGCGGGGTCATACGGCGCATCCTCCTCCCAGCCAGGCACCGGCGCATCGTCGGCCCAGGGATCGTCCTGCGGCTCGGCTTCATCATCCCAGTCGCCGGCAGGAGCGAGGTCCTGCCAGCCGGTGGCGGAGTCGTCCCCGCCCCAGCCGTCCGGCGGGATGTTTTCGTCCTGCCGCGCTTCCGGCGGCGCCTGCTCACCCCCGCAGTAGGGGCACCAGCGCGCATCATCCGGGATATCTCGTCCGCAGTAGGGACACTGCATTGGCTTCACCTGCCCTTTCACACACACAAATGTTTTTCCTCAATGTACCATATTCCCGGCGATACCGCAAGGATAAAAAATGTCCCCCGGTTGTTCGCCGGGGGACAAAAGAAACACTGTTAACCCGCGATGCGCTTGGCGCCCACGTAGTTCCTCAGGTAGTAGCTCGAGCTCAGGTCGCTGATGACGACGCAGCCTGCGCCGGAGCTGCTGTGGATGAACTGGCCGTTGCCGATGTAGATACCGACGTGGCCGATGCTGGAGCTGTTGCTCGCAAAGAACACCAGGTCGCCGAGCTGGAGGTTGGCCTTCTCGACATAGGTGCCGTTGTTGTTGTAGATGCTGCTGGCCACACGGCTCATGGAATAGCCGCAGAGCTTGTACACGTAGTTGACAAAGCCGGAGCAGTCAAAGCCCGAGGGGCTCATGCCGCCGTAGACATACGGCGCACCCATGTACTGCTTGGCCGTGGCGACGATGGTCTCGCCGATGGAGCCGCTGGGCGTGCTGCCGCCGCCGGTATTGCCGCCGTCCGACTTCGTGGTGGTGACGTAGGCGCTGTTGACATAGCCCTTGACGCCGTTGATGGTGACGGCCGTCCAGTCGCCGCTCGTGCCGGTGATGGTCAGCGGCGTGCCGTTGTTGTACGTGCCGAGGATGGAATAGTTCGTGCCGGCGCCGGAACGCAGACGCACGTCGTTGCCCTTGATGTAGCCGGTCTGGCTCGTGGAGCCGCCGCCGTTATTGGGCTTGGTCGTGGTCATGTAGTCCTTGCAGACATAACCGTCCTTGCCGCTGTAGCTGACTTTGTACCAGTTGCCGCTCTCGCCGGTGATGGTCATCTGCGTGCCGGTGTTGTACACGCCGAGGATGGAGCTGGTCGTGCTCGCACCCGAGCGCATGCGCACGCCGGTGCCCTTGATGTAGCCAGCCTTGCTGTCGGCCCCGCCGGAGACATAGTCCGAGCGGATGTAGCCGCTCACGCCGCCGATGGTGACCTTCGACCAGCCGTTTTCCGTGCCGGTCACGGTCAGGGCCGTGCCGTTCTGGTAGGTACCGAGGATGGAGTAGTTCGTGCCCGGGCCGGAGCGCATGCGCACATCGCTGCCCTTGACCGAACCGTTGGAGCCGGCCGTGCTGCCGCCGCTCGACGTCACGCCCGAGAGCGAGACATAGTCCGAGTGGACGTAGCCGGCGGTGCCGTTGTAGCTGACCTTGTACCAGGCGCCGCTGACGCCGGTGACCGTCATGGTCGTGCCGGAGTTGTAGGTGCCGAGGATGGAGCTGCTCGTGCTCGCGCCGGAGCGCATGCGCACGTAGCTGCCGTCGATCGTGCCGGTGCCGAAGCTGGCATCCATTTCATTGGCGCGTTTGAGGTAATCGGAAGATATGTAGCCGACGGTGCCGTTATAGACCACCGTGGCCCAGCTGCCGCTCGACTGCGAGGACACCACGACGTGGGTGCCTGCCGGGAGCGTGGAGATAATGCCGTAATTCGTTCCGGCGCCCGTTCGGAAGTTGACGGCCGTCGTCGTCGTTGCGCCGCCGGCACTCGCCGCGGAAGCCGAAACGGCCAGCGTGAGCGCGAAGAGCGCGGAAACAACGGCTGTTTTCAGAAATCGTTTCGCCATAGAATCATCCTTTGCTTAGTTATTCGCGAGCGCGCGGTCCAGCCACACAGCCGCCACGTCCATGGCGTTGTAGAGGCCGTCCTTTTCTGTCTTTTTAACCACACGATCGCGGGATTTCAGATCCGGGTCGGTGAGCTGAAGCTGCACGGAGACCCGCGTCGCCACGTCGAGGTCCTTGACCTTTTTCGTGTCGAGGATCTGCATCATAATGATGTACTTGTCGGCCATGCTGCCGTAATAGAGCAGGTTGTCTTTCCGGCGCAGCGGATGGCCTTTGTAGCACAGTTCGGTCGATTTTGCTGCCAATGAGATACACCTCCGATACCACTGTTTTCGAATTGTAACACATTTCAATCTTTTTGTCAACACCGTGCGCCCCGCGCTGTCGTTTCGGCGCGGGGACACGCGATGTGGCAAAGCGTTTGCGCGCGGCTCAGCCGGCGTCGGCATCGTCGCCGGTGTCCTGCGACTGGCCGGAGAAATTGCCGAAAATGCCGGTCGGCGCGCCGATGGTCGGCGTCGGGAAGCTCTTGGTCGGCAGGTCCTTATGGATCGGATCCATGACGAGCTTCCAGATCTGGGCGGCGGGGTTGCCGGAGAAGTTCATATACTCGGGCATGTCGTAGCCGGTCCAGACGGCGGCCACGTAGTACGGCGTGAAGCCGACGAACCAGCGGTCGCAGTTATTGGTGGTCGTACCGGTCTTGCCGCCGACAGGCATGCCGGTCAGGCGGGCCTCGGTGCCGGTGCCGCTGTTGACGGCGTTGCAGAGCATGTCGGCCATGTTCCACGCGGTGTTGGCCTTGAAAGCCACGATCGTGCGCGCGGGGTTTTCGAGCACGACCTCGCCGCTGGAATCCTTGACATACGAATACGTGCGGCCGTAGGTAAACACGCCGTCGTTGACGAAGGCGGAGTACGCCTGCGTCATCTCGCGGACGGTGATGCCGTGGGTGAGCTGGCCGAGGGCGAGCGGCGCATAGTCGCAGTCGGACTCGGCAAGGCTCGTGACGCCGAGCTTGTCCTTCAAAAACTCATACGACGCGCGCGGCGTGAGCTTGTCGAGGATCTGTGCCGAGACGGTGTTGAGCGAGCGCTGCAGCGCCTCGCGGATGGTGACGACGCCGTAGTTGCCGCCGCCGGAGTTCTTCGGATACCAGCTCGTGCCGGAGAGCTTGATGTCCGGCGCGTCGTTGACCTGCGTGTACTGCGTGATGAGGCCGAGCTCCATGGCCGGGCCGTAGGTCGCGATCGGCTTGATGGACGATCCGGGCGGGCGCTTGGACTGCGTGGCCCGGTTCGTGCCGAAGTTGATGGTCTTTTTGCCGGTGCCGCCGGACATGCCCTTGATCTCGCCGGTGTAGGGGTCCATGATGACGATGGCGGACTCGAACTGCTGGCCGGAGGCCGACGGGCGCTGCGGCATGTTGTCGAGGTCGGTATAAACATCGTCGATCGCCTGCTGGATGCTGGGATCGTAGCAGGAATAGACCTGATAGCCGCCGGAATAGAGCAGCGTGCGCGCCGTGTCGCGGCTGACGCCCTTCTGCTCGACGAGGTCGTTGAGCACGTCGTTGATGACGGCCTCGGCATAGTAGCTGTAGATGGTCTGGGTGCTCTCTTCGGACTCGCTGCGCACGAACACGAGCTCCTGCGCCATGGCCTCGTCGTACTGCTCCTTCGAGATATAGCCCTGTTCGTACATCTGCTTGAGGATGGTCTCCTGCCGGGTCTTATTGTTCTCGCGGCTGATGAAGGGGTCGTACTTCGAGGGGTTGTTCGTGATGCCGATGATGCTCGCGCACTCGGCGAGCGTGAGGTCCTTCGGCTCCTTGCCGAAGTAGGTCTCGGCGGCGGTGTAGACGCCGTTGCACCCCTCGCCGAAGTAGACGATGTTCAGGTACCACTCCATGATCTCTTCCTTATCATAGGACTTCTCAAATTCGAGCGCCTGGAAGATCTCAAGCAGCTTGCGCTGCACGGTGATATCGTCCTGCTTGGTGAGGTTCTTGATGAGCTGCTGTGTGATGGTCGAGCCGCCGAAGTCGTTTTTCATCGACAGGAACATGTTGATGAACGCGCCGGTCGTGCGGTACCAGTCCACGCCCTTGTGCTTGTAAAAGCGCTTGTCCTCGATGGCGACGGCCGCGTGCTCCATGTCCTTGGGGATGTCGGCATAATCGACCCAGACGCGGTTTTCCGTGCTCGAGAGGTTCGTGAGGTTCTGCCAGTTGCCGTCGGCGTCCTCATACAGGATCGAGCTCGAGAGCGAGACCGTGAAGTCCGAGAGCTGCACGTCGAGGTCCGTGGACAGGCAGTTTTTCACATAGTACGCGAAGATGCACAAAAACAGCAGCCCCGTGACGAGCACGATCAGCAGGATCGTGCCGAGCACGCGCAGGATCGTCCCCGCGACGCTCACGGTCGCATCCGCAGCCCGGGCCGCGCGCGGGGCGGATGATGATGGTTTCGGTCGTTTTGCCATAGGCAGTGACGCACCTCCCTGATAATACACATTATCGGGTCAAAAACCCGGTCGATATTCAGCGCATAAAAACGGTTAAATGATATTATAACACACTCTGTCAACCGGGGATAGTCTTTCGCGCATTTTTGTCCCGCGGGTATGAAATACGCGCGCGTTGGACAAACTTTCCGGTGAAAGGAGCGAGGCATATGAAACGAACGCTGGCACTGACGGTCGTGACGGCGCTGTGCGCCGTGTCGCCGTTCGTCGCGGGGGCGGCGATGTCCTCCCTGCAGCGGCCGGGCGCGGCCGCGCCGGCCACGTCCTACGACGGCGCGCAGGCGGAATATATCCTGCGGGATTACGAGGGCTACGTGAGCGTGTTCGCCTCCGACGCCGACCGCAAACCCCTGCAGGTGACGGGCATCGAGGTCGCCGGGCTGCGCCGCGCCGACCAGGAGCTGCTGCGCGGCGGCATCACCGTCGGCAGTCAGGAGCAGCTTTTGCTGCTGCTGGAGGATCTGGGGTCGTAAAAGGACTTGATTTTACACGCCGGATGGGGTACACTGAAACCAGAACACGATCACGACTGGAGGACACCCCGATGAGTGAAGCATTCGGCAGCGATTATCTGACGATCGAGGACGAGGAAGGCAACGAATTCGAGCTGGAAATTCTCAACGAGTTTGAGCTCGACGGTCAGGACTATCTCGCGGCGCTTCCCGCCGACATGGACGAGGACGACCCCGATTTCGGCATCATCCTGCTCAAGATCATGGAGGAAAACGGCGAGGAGCTCTTCGGCTCCATCGACGATGACGACGAGCTGGACAAGGTGTACAATTATTATATGGAAGAGATCTTCGCCGACGAGGACGAGGATTCTGACGGCGGCGCGGAGGAATAAGTTCCCGCGCGGCGCATAGCATGGGAATAAGTCCTGCTGTGTGCGTGGAGCACGATCGGGTGCTCGGAGCCCATTTAAACCCACATCTCTGATAAGGGATGCCAGAACTTCCGCTGCGGATTGCAGGCCTCCCGGCCGGCTGAAAGATGCCGGTTGGACGTTGGAAGCAGAGAAACAGCAGAGAGGCGACCCACCTGCCTTCTTGTGCAGGTTGTAACTGGGCTCACACGGCATTGGCGGGCTGGCCGGCAGCGAAAGCTGCCGGCTTTTTTTCTTGTCTTTGACAAGAAAAAAAGCCGAAGTGCAGCCACCGAAAAAGCGGTGCAATCCATTGACAACCTCCGCCGCCGGGGCTTATCATAACCCCGGCGGCACGCGCAGCGTGCCGAATTTTGTCCGAACGAAAGGAAATCCGCCATGCTCCGCTTCCAGAACGATTACTCCGAAGGCGCCCACCCGAACGTGCTGCGCGCCCTGTGCGACACGAACCTCCGCGCCACCCCTGGCTACGGGCTTGACGACGACTGCCGCCGCGCGGCCGACGCCATCCGCGCCCGCTTCGCCTGCCCGGAGGCCGACGTGCACTTTCTCGTCGGCGGCACGCAGACGAACCAGCTCGCCGCGTCCGCCTTCCTGCGCCCGTGGGAGGCCATGGTCGCGGCCGACACCGGCCACATCAACGTGCACGAGACCGGGGCCATCGAGGCCACCGGCCACAAGGTGATCGCCATGCCCGGCACGGACGGCAAGCTCACGCCCGCCGCCATCGCGGACGCCGCCGCGCAGCACTGCGACACGCCGGGCGTGTACGACGAGCACATGGTGCTGCCGCGCATGGTGTACGTGTCCGACGCGACGGAGCTCGGCACCGTCTACACGAAAGCGGAGCTGACCGCCCTGCGCGCGGCGTGCGGCGCGCACGGCATGTACCTGTATCTCGACGGCGCGCGGCTGGCGCAGGCGCTCACGGCCGTGGGCAATGACCTGCAGCCGGAGGACCTGCCGCGGCTGTGCGATGCGTTTTACATCGGCGGCACGAAAAACGGCCTGCTCTTCGGCGAGGCGATGGTCATCGTCAACGACGCGCTCAAGCCGGGCTTCCGCCGCGCGATGAAGCGCAACGGCGCCATGCTCGCCAAGGGCCGTCTGCTCGGCGTGCAGTTCGCCGCCGCGATGGCGCACGACCTCTGGCTCGACATGGGCCGCCACGCCAATCAGCAGGCGCAGCGCATCGCCGCCGCGCTCACGGACCGCAATGTGCCGATGTACGTGCCCTCGCCGACGAACCAGATCTTTCCCATCCTGTCGGACGCGCAGATCGCGCGGCTGCAGGAGCAGGTCGCGTTTTACACGACCGCCCGCGTGGACGCGGCGCACCAGGCCGTGCGCTTTGTGACCTCGTGGGCCACGACGGACGCGCAGGTCGACGCGCTGCTGGCCGTGCTGGCGCAGGTGCTGGACTGAGCGCACAACATCGAAATACGGAACACGCCCGACGCATCCGCGTCGGGCGTGTTTTTCTACATTATAAATGTTCCTTCTGCATCTTCGCCCAGCGGCGGGGATACTTCGGCGGCGTGGGCGCCGTCTTGCGGATGACGACGACGCTGTGCGTCACGTCCGTGCCGGGGATGGTGTAGCGCACCGTGCGCTCGTACATGCCGCCGAGCTTGCGGATGGCGCCGCGCGCCTCGTCGAGCTCCTCGGCGCAGTCCGGCCCCTTCATGGCGAGGAACACCCCGCCCGTGCGCACGAACGGCAGACACAGCTCGCACAGCAGGTACAGCCGCGCGACCGCGCGCGACACTGCCGCGTCAAACTGCCCGCGCAGCTCCGGCGCCTCCTCGGCGCGCGCGTGCAGGCACGTCACGTCCGCGAGGCCGGTGGCGGCGCAGACGTCGCCGAGAAAGCGCACGCGCTTATCGAGACTGTCGAGCAGCGTGAGCGAGATGTCCGGCTGCGCGATCTTCAGCGGCAGGCCGGGAAAGCCCGCGCCGGTGCCGACGTCGATGACCGACTTGCCGGCAAGCGGCTCGACCGTCAGCAGGGCGGCCGAGTCGAGAAAATGCAGCTGCGCCACGTCCGTCTCGCCGTGGATGGCTGTCAGGTTCATGACCTTGCTGCGCTCGTCGAGCAGCGTGTAATATGTCTGAAAGCGGGCCAGCGCCGCCGCATCGAGCGGCAGACCCAGCGCAGCAAAGCCCGCGCGCAGAAGTTCGTCCATGCTTGCCTCCGAAAATGATTGGTTGCGGCCATCTTATCACATTCTCCCCCGCGCGTCCAGCCCCGGGCGGGTGCGGGCGGCATGACCGGCGGCTATGGGAAAAAACCGCGGCCTTTCCACCGCATCCGGCGAGCCAAGCTCGCCACCTTCTCCTCAAGGAGAAGGCTGTACGCTCCGACCGCTCCGGCAGGGAGAAGGCCTGGCACCGGTCGAGCGGACGCGGCAACGGGATCACCATGGCGCGTGACGCCACGAAAAACCGCCCGCACGGGTCTCCGTGCGGGCGGAAATGCTGTCTGTGCAGCTATTATGCGTAAAAGACGTGGTCGCCGATCGTGGCCGTGTAGGTCAGGCGGCTATTGAACCACGAGGCGTTGCAGGCCGAGGGATTGATGAAGTACAGGCTCTCGCCCACCGGGTCGTACCCCTCGAAGGCAAGCTTCGCCGCAAGCTCGGCGTCCTCGTCCGGCGTGAGGCTGATGCGCCCGTCGGCCGTGGGCGAAAACTGCGCCACACCGCCGCGCCGGTCGAACACGACCTCCTTGACGCTGTTGGGGAAGCGCTCATCCGCCACGCGGTTGAGCACGACATTGCCGACCGCGATCTGCCCGTCCATGGGCTGGTTGCCGGCCTCGGCATTGATGATGTGGCTGAGCCAATAGACATCGCGCGCACCGTAATAGCTCTCGCCGCTCTCGAGCAGCGCCTGCTCCGACGCGTCGACACGCAGGCTGGTATGGTCCGCGCTGAACGCGGCCGTGACGCCGAAGATCTTCTCCAGATCCGCCAGCGGCAGCACCACTTCCCCGTCGAGGGCATACACGCCGTCGGGCGCGTAGAAGCAGCGGCCGTTGGCCGTGTAATACGTCGCGCCGTAGGTCGCCGTGATGTCCGCACCGTCGACCGTAACGGTCTCGGTGTCGCCGTCGGTGACCGTGTCGCTCTCGTGGCCGAGCATCTCGGCAAACGCATCCGCCGGGAGCCAGACCGCATCATCGAGCACGTAGCAATAGCCGCCGAAGCGGTCGTCCACGTACACGGGCGTGTAGTCGCAGGCGACGGTCTCGGTGTAGTCGCCGGCGTCCATGCCGACGGCGACCGTGCGCACGACCGGCGAGGTCGCCTGCGCGGCGGCCTGCACCGCGAGCTTCTCGCCGCGCTCGGGCGCGGCCAGGGACGCGTCCCCGCTCACGACCGCCTTTGCCGCCAGCGCGCTGCCGTCCGGTCCGGCGGCCAGCGCCGAGTTTTCACCGGCGAGCCAGAAAAATCCGCACAATAAGCCGCAAAGCAGGCAGACGAAGCACATCAGCGACAGGCCCGACTTCACGGACAGGCCCGCTTTCTTGGTTCGATTCATGACGTGCAGCCTCCTTTGCCGTTTTGTTCTCGGGTGCAGCGGGCGCAAAACATTTCAATCCACGCAC
>ERZ827488.3785-NODE-3785-length-11686-cov-14.564784_pt1 | contig 11686 bp, 10 predicted proteins | sample MGYA00519771_ERZ827488 | MGnify/ENA primary metagenome ERZ827488 (study PRJEB31778, sample SAMEA3449323) | human gut metagenome | biome: human gut; feature: human-associated habitat; material: faeces | place: United Kingdom | collected 2010/2012 ...
CCTTGTAGGCATGGTCGGCAGTCAGATCAATACCAGCTTCACCACGGAAGCCATCAGTTCCAAAATACTTTCCCATTATAATTTTTCCTCATTCAAAGAGTGAATCAACGTTTATATGCTTTAGCCGGAGTATAATCCGTTGCCTGCCGCTCACCACGGAGAGGTAGCACATTTGAGCAGCACAGCCATGCTAATGCATGGCTATAATTTTAGAGTTTTTCTTCCAGTATATCTGCAATCCGCTCACAGGCGTGTCCATCGCCATACGGATTGCTTGCCTTACTCATTGCCTCGTACTCATCTTTATCAGACAGCAGACGGCTGAACTCTTTATAAATCGTTTCTTCTTCCGTGCCAACCAACTTCAGCGTACCTGCTGCAATACCTTCCGGACGCTCCGTGGTATCACGCATAACCAGAACCGGTTTACCCAAAGAAGGAGCCTCCTCCTGAATTCCACCCGAATCCGTCAGAATCAGATAGCTACGGCTCAGGAAGTTGTGGAAATCCAGAACATCCAGCGGTTCAATAATGTGAATGCGATCGTCATTTCCCAGATACTCATTTGCGGTTTCGCGCACAGCAGGATTCATATGAATGGGATAGATTGCCTTAACATCAGGATGCTCATCCATCACACGGCGGATCGCCTTAAACATGTGACACATCGGCTCACCGAGATTCTCACGGCGATGAGCAGTAATCATAATCAGACGGCTATCCTTTGCCCATTCCAGTTCAGGGTGCGTATAGCTCTCACGAACAGTAGTTTTCAAGGCATCAATTGCGGTATTACCCGTGACATAAATGCTATCGGGTTTCTTTCCCTCTTTCAGCAGATTCTGCTTAGAAAGCTCTGTAGGAGCAAAGTTGAATTTGCTGATAATGGAAACCGCCTGACGGTTGAATTCCTCCGGATACGGGCTGTAGATATTGTAGGTTCGCAGACCAGCTTCCACATGGCCCACAGGAATCTGCATATAGAAGCAAGCCAATGCAGTCACGAAGGTCGTAGATGTATCGCCGTGTACCAAAACTACATCAGGTTTTTCCTTTTCCAGAACAGCCTTGATACTATTCAGAATATTGGTAGTTACGTCGAATAGCGTCTGCTTATCCTTCATAATGGACAGGTCATAGTCAGGGGTGACATCAAATGCCTCAAGAACCATATCCAGCATCTGACGATGCTGTCCAGTCACACAAACAACCGTCTCCAATTCTTTGCGTTTCTTCAGTTCATTGACAAGCGGACACATTTTAATTGCTTCCGGGCGAGTGCCGAAAACGAGCATAATTTTCTTCATTTTAATTTCCTCCGTGTTTGGCTTTTTTTACACTAAAATATAATAGTATTGTCAAACTCATTTCACCAATTGGTGCTGCAAAAGAAACCCCATAAATGCCCAAAACTCCACCCAGCAGGATATTCATTCCAACCGTTATTAGTGAACCGATTGTAAATGCACGGCTGTATAACTTTTGATTTCCGCTTGCAACTAAAAACTGTATTCCTATAAAGTTATTGATTACGCTGAACAGCATCCAAAGAACGAGCGGAATTATGATTGCAGAATATTCAAGATAATTCTTACCAAACGCAATCAGAATCAGATGGTCCCGAAGAAGTATAATTGCAAGTCCTGCTAACGCGAAAGCTGGAATAACGAGTTTTGCAGCGGTGGTGACTGTCTTGCGCCCACTTTCAAATGACTTTGAAAAACAAACGCTAATGTGCGGATAAAGTGCCTGACTGATCGGGCTAAAAAACAGCACCATAATATATGGAATTTTATAGATTGCTGAATAAATTCCAACAATACTTGGCGTTGCAACAGCACCCAGAACGGTTGTTCCAATCCCACTAAAAATTTTGGACATAGCCTGCGAAATAAACAAATACCAGCCATCTTTGATTTCGCTGATAGCATCTGCAATCTTGCAGAGCCTTACTTTTAGGCCATATTTTTTTCGTGCCAGCAGGATTCCCAGAGCAGCAGAAAGCAGGAAGGTTATGGCGTAGCAAATGCAGTACAGATACAGGTGATTTTCACTGTGTACCAGTGCAAAAACCATTAGTACCGAGAACAAGCGTGAAACTGCATTGATAATAGCAATCAACTTCATGTCCTGTTTGCCTTGAAAAAGCCATGTGAGTTGAAACGCAACGCCTAGAATAATCAGAAAGAGGATGTTCATACTGACGTACTGCGCACTGCTTGCGTGCAAAGCTACACTTAGAATATTCATTGCAAAAAATGTTCCGCACAACAATAGAATTCTTGCGGTAATAATCCTGCTGTACAGTTCTTGCAGGCCATCATCTCCGTGAACAGAAACTTTACGAGCACCCGTGAAGCCGAAACCATATTCAACGATCACCTGAAAATACGTCACCCAATTAAGTGCAAGGGAAAACACGCCGTAATTAGATGTTCCAAGAACGCGCGTAATATACGGAAGTGTCAGAAGCGGAACAATAGTATTGAATACCTGCAAAACGATCAGCCATGCGCTATTTGCTAAAACCTTTGATTTGAACAAATCTGCTAGTTTTTTATTCATCTGATATCTCCAAAAACTCGGCTGCGGATTTTCTGATTTCGTCCATCCGGCAATCAATCTCTTCATAATTCAAAGTGCTGCATATTTTCAGAGGGTCTTCGATATTCTGATATGCGGCAGTTGCACCAACACTTTCCAGCAATCCCTTTTTGCGAGTGTCGTGATGATTTTGCTTTGTGTCCAAACAAGAAAACTGCTTATGGAAAATCAGAGAAAAGAGCGTTCCATGAAAAGAATCCGTACAGATATAAGAAGCGTTGGCAATCAAGTTTACAAATTCTCCCGGTCCAGCATCAAAAACCGTTCCTTTACGAAAGCTGTTAGGACCAAATCTTGCATTGATTACTTTCAGCTCTAAGCCGCGACCTTTTGCAATTTTTTGCGCAATCGCAAATTCTTCACGGAACAGTTTCTTATGGAGGAAGTAGCAAATCAGATACGGCTTTCCAGATGGTTGCTCCAACATATTGTTCCAAGTATCTGCCCGCAGCAACATAACAGGGTCGCATACGACGGACAACCGTGCCGCCGTTTCTGCATCAAACTTTCCAAGGTCTTTTTGTTCTCGAATTGAGATTTTTGAAAAGTCATCCAGATAGCATTGAATCTTTTGGATATCATCTGGCGAGGCATTACCAGTACTAGCCGCGTACGCGATTTTTTTTGCTTTAGTTTTGAATGGATACAGAAAAGCTATCTCAAAATCATTGATGTTAGGGTTCAGCACTTGATCACTACCAGAAATAACCACGTCATATCCATTTTCTTCAATATATTGCTCCAACGATTCCACGGTAGAAAAATGCGGAGTCAAATGAAGATTCTTTTGGCAGAAGTCTACAAATCGGGCATGCTTTTTTCGGATACTGTGCGTAAACGGAAGCAGACAGATATTTGCAACCGCAGTTTTGACAGAGGCTCCATGCTTTACAACGTCATTGTTTTTCTGCTGCTTTTCACTGACAAAATCAAAAACCGTGACTGCATATCCTTGCTGGGATAAGTATGTCTGCAACGCATAGCACTGAAGTACCGCACCGTAGTTCTGCGCGAAATGGTATGTAATAATTCCAACTTTTTTCATTTTCTTTTTCCTGTAAAAAGCCGTTTGATATAATATTTCCAACAGCAGAGAATTGTAACTGTTTTGGGTGGAATCCCGCTGCACAACAGCTTGTAGCTCCAGTCTCTGCATTTAGGACGTTTGACGGGATGATGATATGGAATATTGTGTTCCAACGCTGTTTTGAAATTGATTTTTCCAATCAAAAAGACTTTTGTTTCGTCCAAAAAACATTTAGCTTTTGAGGTATTACAGAGCAAAACCGAACACCCACGCTCTATGTCCAGCCCGTTAACATCAGTTTTCCATAAATCGCCTGCTGTAAAATCAGCTGTCCGTGCCTCATTTGCATACTGACAGCTGTAACAGGATTCCCTCAAAAAAATCTGTCGTTGGAAAGACAGCGACAGCGGATCTTCCTCACCAATCAGATACACTACCTTGCCATTCTTGAATTCATAGCGGTTCAGATAATTCCGACCAATATAGCGGTCTTTTGAACGAAAAACATGGTTTTGAACAGGTGAGCCATATTTTGCAGCCATTTCCGAATAAAATTTTTCGATAACGGTTTTACTTGGAACACCTTGACACAAAATCTCAAACGTAAGCAGGTTTTTACGGTTTATTCTCTGCAGATTCCGGATTGCAGCTACCATACACGGCGTACCCGAGACCAATGTGAGTCCTTTTTGTGTACTCTCTATGATTTCACCATACGCTTTTTCTGAAATAGCGCACTGAAAATATTTTGATCCTGTCAGTTCATCAAGTTCTTTAAGCGAGGTAGCTTTTTGATATCGTAATTCTGTTCCAAAATCCACTACACCAAAAATCGCACCATTCTGCTCCAGCACAGTTTGTGCAATTCCATAAAACGCTCCGCCTGAGGCACAGTGCCGTAACGTAGTTTTATTTATCAATTGAACAGCATAACAGTCAGCAAAATCGCCAATCGAAGGCTTTTTTAGCGAAGGACAAACCTTATTGCACAGGTTGCAATCTACACATAATGACCTATCTACTTTAGGGTAGAGAAAGCCTTCAACAGACTCTACCATATTGATTGCGCTCTTTGGGCAGCTATAAGCGCATACTCCGCAGCCCGTACAATTTTCTTTTTTACAATTCAGCATATAGTCGCTCTTTCTTGTTAACGATGTATAACAATGCGTACCTTTCGACCTTTGAAAAGTTGAACCATAAGGCTGATAGCAACGAGTATAACAATCAGAATAAGGTAGACATCCATACTTTGCGTTAAAAGAACCATCGCCAAGATAAGTCCAATAGCCTTCGTGTCGATATCCTTTGACCGATCAATCATATTGCAAATCCAAACCAGAAAAATAATTCCAACTGCAAATCCCCAAAAGCCAAAATTGCAAATTGTCATTTCCAATAGAGATGGCGTTGTCCCCGCTGGCAGATTGTGAATACTCAAATTCAATATAGAACCGGTCAAATACATGTAATGTGGATATGGTTTGCTGGGCCACATTTTTCGCGGTATAAAAGCACCAATCAAACTTAAAAATGTCTCTCCACGATACTCCAAAATACGCTCACCGCGAATGATTTCCTTGTTGATCACATACTTGATAACATCATCCCGCCCGAAATCAACTCGTAGCATATCGTAGATACTCGATGATGATGTTTCCGCCATTGGTCTGATTACTGCCAAATAAAAGATAGAGAAGCCAATCAATACAATTCCTAATATTGGTAATGCTTTGTATATTTTCTTTCGACCTTCGACACTGATGTCCAAGTTTACTGTATAGAATATAAATAAAAGCAAAATATTGGCGAGCATAAAACGTTTTCCCGATATCCAGACAATTGCCACCGAGTAAAAAAGCGTTAGAATAATTTTTATGACGGTAAGCTTTTCTTTAAAGACTGTGCCAAAGTAAACAACCATACTTATTAACATACATGGTGTCATAAGAGCCATTTTGTTTGATTCCGTTAATCCTCTTGCACTCGAAACGGCGTAAACCGCATAATATTTCCATGAGCCTGTTAACGCGATATAAATGATAGGGAGGAAAATCAAAATAATTGAAATGACTCTGTTGTCACACAGAATTGAAGTCAACGAGTTATATGGTGCTAAAATTATTCTCCTCTTTTTTCTTCCACAAAATATATAAAGGAAGATAATGCACAGCATAATATACAAATCATATATTATACTAACCTGTTCATTGTGCATGGGTTCAATAAATGGTTTATACCAATAAGCTGTTATATACTGTGGTAGTCCAACCATATAGTTCAAAATGATAGGAAGAACGCAGAACACATAAAGAACAATAATCACATAGTTTGCCACAGAACAATTCTCTCGGAATACAACACGCTTATACGCCAACAGAACAATCCCTGTTGTGGTTAAAATCAAAAAACAATCAAAAAAGAAGTTCATATTATTTTTCAATCTTTCCCATCAATTTTTTCATAGTCTTTAGATTATCTGTTCCAGCAAAGAATTTTTTTGCGTTTTCAGAATAGGTGTCATAATCTGCTTCAATTTTCTGAATCGCGTGAATGATATTATTTGACTTCAGCTCCATGCATTCAGCCGCACCAGCATTGCCGACCGTGTTTTTCAGACCCGGAATGTCATTTGCCAGCATCGGGATGCCAAAGCCAGAATATTCGTAAATTTTATTCGGTGCACAGAACACTTTATTTAAAGAATCATTACGATAAAAAACTATGCCAATATGTGCATAGCTGGTAATTTCCAGATGATACGGTGCTGGAATATAGCTGACATATTCCACATTGCTATAAATTGCTTTGATTTTGTCTACGCTATGGTACTTATCAATTCCCATCAGCAGCAGAGTATACCCGGCATCCATCGTTTGCAACGCCTTAGCGACTTCCAAAATCTCGTCCGTGTTCTGCAAAATCCCCTGATACAGAACAACTTTTTTGTCTTTGATTCGTTCAACGACTGCTTTTGTTTCAGGAATCGAAGGTTCGTGACAGCGGTCAGTAATCTGGTTGTAAGGCTTGTTCGGGAATACATACGGCACTTCCGGAAGACTCCACCACGAACGCATGATATAGCCGCGAGTTTCCTCACAAACCGTCACGGCGGCTGCGTTCTGTGCAAGATTTTTCAGCAGTCTTACTTTCTGCGGGCAGTCATCCAGAAGTTCCAGCAGAGAGAGCACGTACTTCTTTCCGTTCAATACACCCTTCATAGGGAGTGCGCTTTCTGCCGTTCCAAACCAGAGCACTGTATCTTCCGGGTACTGTTTCAAAGCATTCAACACTCCGCAGCGGAATTTATACCAATCCTGCAATTTTTCAATTTTAGAACTTGCCACATCTTTGATCTCAGCAACTTTGTGGCAGGGAATATTCTCTTTTGCAAGAAGCTTTAATGCACTCTCATTCGATGTTCCATATAGCACTTCCACATCATAGCCAAGGTCTTTCAGCATACGAATCTGCGAAATGCAGGGGGGATAATAATGCAGCTGTGTCTTTACGATATATAAAACTTTCATGATAGCGTTACTCCTGTTTGTTAATTGAGTTTTTATAAAGTTCTTCCAGCTTTCGTGCTTCGGTTTCAATGTTGTAACCAGCTTTGGTCAACGCCTCGATACTATCATCGCTGTGTGGCTGTGCAGCATACTTCAGGATTTCTTTTGCCCATTCATCCGCTGATTTCTGGATAGAAAGGAAATGTACATTGGATGTCATGGCACAGCGATGATCCACATTTTCCGAAATCAGGCACGGCAAATTTGCTGCTTGTGCTTCAATTGATACCACCGGAAGCCCTTCATAAAGAGATGGTAAAATAAAAGCGTCCATTGCCTGATATAATTCATTCGTATTTGTAACATTACCTGTGAGCACAACAGAATTTTCCAGATGCAGTTCCTTTATTTTCGCAAGGACTTCACCTCGCAGTTCACCGTCTCCTACCAGCAAAAACTTTGATGCAGGCGTGATTTTTCTTACAGCATTAAAAATCTCTAAAACAAACGAGTGATTTTTCGGTGTGCAAAATCGACCAACATGACCAACACACAAAGCATCACCTATTGCATACTTTTCGCGTATCATCTGACGTGTTTTATCGTTCCTTTGAAACCGCTGCAAATCGATTGCATTGCGCATCATATAAACCTTTTGATGGTCTACTGCATCCGTTCCGTACAAAAACACGCCGGCATCATATCCACACGCCATCCAAACGTTAGCTGCAAGACGATTCAGACTTTTCAAAATTGGAAATGCCAGTTTTGCTTTTAAGTTATCCTCTCGGAAGGCACTGTGCGCATGAGAAATGCGTACCCGGACACCAAGCATCTTTGCAAGGAGCAAAACATAAAAATTTGTCAGTGTCATGTGACTGTGAGCAATGTCAAAGTGCTCTTGCTTCAGCACTTGATAAACCTCTCCGACATTTTTGGCGATGCTCTTACGTTTATGTGTTACAATATGAACGGTATAGCCTGCATCTTCAAATTGACGGATGCAGTCGTCATCGTTGATGTCCTGCGTGATAATGTGAAGGTCAAACTGCTCCGGATGCTGAAAGTGGGTTGTATAGTTCAGCAACATAGCTTCTGCTCCACCGAATTCAAGGCGTGATATAAATTCTGCAACTTTGATTTTTGAATCCATTTATTTTCTCCTGCCTATTACATAGATCAAAGCAGTTTGTAGTAGAATCTTTCTAATTTTTCTGCTTCAGTAACAATATCAAAACCTGCTTTTCGCATTTCCGCACTTGTGTCTTTTTTCTGATAATGAGATGTACTCTCTAAGACAGCCATCGCCCAATTCACTGCAGATTCTTCAGGTGAAACGAATGCCGTTGACTCAAGAATTTTTGTTTCCGGTGTTACCACATCAGCCATGACGCAAGGTACTCCTGCCGCCTGTGCTTCTACACCAACGACCGGAAGCCCTTCATATCGGGAAGGCAGAACAAAGCAATTCATGGCTTGATAAAATTTACTTGTGTCCTTTTGCTTGCCCATGAAGCGGACACTATCCGTTAAACCTAGTTTCTTGACTTTGTTACGGATGTCCTGTTCCAGTTCACCTTCTCCAATCAGAAGTAGAACGGCCTCTTGGCGTTGCTTGTGGATTTCGTTGAAAATGTCGATCAGGAAGTCATGATTTTTCTGGTAACAAAATCTACCGATATGACCAACAACGAGCTTGTCTTCCAACCCTAATTCTTTTCGCACAGTAGCAGCTTTCTGCGGGTCGTAGGAATAACGGCTCAAATCGATTGCGTTGTTGAACACCTGAAACTCTGTGTTTTTTCCATAAAGCCATTCACCTGCATATTGTGAGCAAGCGCACAACTTTGTTGGATAGATTTTAGCAAACGGTCGGAGCGCATATTTAATAATGTTCTTCTTTGTCTCTCCTTTACCGGCTGTCGAGTGGTTGTGCGCAATCCTGTTCGGAATGCCTGCTTTTTTGGCCCCCCACAATGAAAAAACACTAAGTGTATTCATATGGGAGTGAACTATTTTATATTGGTTTTGCTTAAAAAGCCGAATGATTTCCTTCTCATATGCCGAAAGATGCGTGTACTTCGGCACAATATAAACCCGTCCGCCGAGTCGCTCGATTTCTTCTCTCTGAGGTACTGCCGAGCCTTCCAGTGCAAAGAAATCAAACTGAACCTTTGTCCGATCAATGTGTCGGTAGTAGTTCATAACTACCATTTCCACACCGCCGTAGTTCATATCGGTCATCATCTGCGCAACTCTTATAGGTTCTGTCATGCTATCCCCTTTGATCTTGATGCTTTTATTACTGTGCTCCACTTTTCTTCAGGACGCTCTCTACGGTTTTAAACAGGATTTTGATATCCAGCCACAGCGAAGCGTTTCGAACGTAATACATTTCCATTTTCTGCCGTTCGCCGCTTTGATAGGTCGCATTATTACGCGCATAAGCCTGCCAGTATCCGGTAACACCCGGCTTTACAGCTAGCAGTACGTCGTGGGTATCTTCATAATAGGTCTGAATTTCCGACTCAATCAGTGGGCGAGGGCCTACCAGACTCATATCATTGCAAAGTACATTGAAAAGCTGCGGCAATTCGTCCAGACTGGTTTTCCGTAAAAAGTTTCCAATCTTAGTTATGCGTGGATCATTGTCGATTTTGAATTCCGTGTAGTACTGCTTTGCCTGCTCCGGCGTAAGCAGATCGATCATTTTATCGGCGTTCATGTACATACTACGGAATTTCCACATCTTAAACGGCTTTCCGTTTTTGCCGATTCGGACATGGCCGTAGAATACCTTTCCCGGATCATCAACATAAACCAAAATTGCTGCGATCAGCATGATGGGTGACAAAATGATTAAAGCGGCAGCAGAGGCCACAATATCAAACATTCTTTTCACAAACGCATAGCATCGCCGTTTTACACTTGGTGATTCTTGCACATAATAGTTCATAGAACCGTTTACAGTTGTTTTATTTCCAGCAATCATTCAATATCTCCTCACACAAATTCTTATCTATACGTTTCTTATCGTTATTCGTTTTTAAGTAATTTCTTTAACTCACACCGTTCCGGCAAGCACCTTCCTTTTAGATAACCGTTCCTCTTCTCCACAGATTGACAGATTGTTATCACTGATCTCTGGACAGACAAAAGCCCTCGGACGGCAGTTTCGCCCAAGGTCATTTTAAATGCAATGTGGCCGCAATAAGAGCCAAAGTGCCATGTTGCGGTTCAAACGCGGCATACAGAATTTTATATTGTTACAAAACCTTAACAAGCCCACTTCGTTTTCACCTTTGCGCATCATGCCAGCAAGGTAAACAGCAGTGGGCTTTTTATTTTGGCCTATCACTCGATTTTTCGCATGATCTATCACATGATTGTTCGCAAACAGACATAAGCCCACTGGATTCACCTCCTTACCGCAATCAAGGCGTATCCTTCCATCACAAAACAGAGGATACCAGTTCTTCTACGTGGCCATCTGAATTCTCTTATTATACTATCATGGTTATATCTGGGAATCAATAGAAATACGAGGAAATGTATCCATCCATGTTTTAGAAAAAAATGCGATTCAGCCAGAACTTTTTTGCACATTGCCCAGTTTCGCATGAAAGCTCCATATGAAATCATCGATGGACAAAATGTGTGGTCATATAGTTGTCCAAGGCGCTGGAGAGTGCAGTCAGATGTGATAGCCGCTCCGATGTAATGACAGCCGTTAAATAGAACGCGCCCCTCGCACTGAAAAGCCGGTTTATGCCGTCACATTGATCAGGAGTTCTGACGAGGCATATCGCACAGTACTACATAATTCTTACTCTCTTCCCTGCTGCCCCTATTATATATAGGTATAACTTGCATCCCGTCACTGCAGCTACCACCTGCTCTGGGTCAGGCTATTTTTTTCGCTAAAAAAGCCCCTGCCAATCACATTTCTGTGAAAGACAGAGGCCGATTTTACAGCAACGAATCCGTCATCGTCTGATAAACGCTGTCCGCATTTTGCTCTACGCTCTCATTTATAATCTGCCCCAGCCGCTCTGTAAGCGCATTACGTTCGCCCGGAGCGGTGTTCAGCACGATATCCCGCAGAATGTCCCGCAAGATTTTTTCCCGGTCTGGGGAGATAAGACAACTCCGCTGTTCTAAGGAAAGGGAGCCCGTCTCTGGATTTTTAACCACCCCGCCCCCTGTTGCGCCAGTTCTTGCGTAGAGGGTCTGCAAAACATACCCCTGCACACTCATGTTTTCGGCTGCAGCAGACTGGCGGATTATTGCGCCCATCTCCTTGGAGGGTCGAATCATGATATTATCCTGTCGTTTGTTATATTCTACGCTCGCTCGATTATGTGCTTCTTTTGTCGCCATATATACACCTATTATAGTATAATCGGTTAACTGACATTATGCATATTTTTCCGTGATATATGTCGGTTAACGTTTGTCTCTTTGCGAATAGACGAGTTGTCGGTTAACTGATATACTCATGCCATCGGGAACACCGGTTCTCACATCCGACCATTCACCAACGATT
>ERZ827488.3794-NODE-3794-length-11665-cov-6.749440_pt1 | contig 11665 bp, 4 predicted proteins | sample MGYA00519771_ERZ827488 | MGnify/ENA primary metagenome ERZ827488 (study PRJEB31778, sample SAMEA3449323) | human gut metagenome | biome: human gut; feature: human-associated habitat; material: faeces | place: United Kingdom | collected 2010/2012 ...
TCAGGAATCTGCCATCTGGCTGCTCCTGCTCGTAAATGTCCACCTGTTCTACAAAACTGTTAAGAAATTCTTTCTCAATGTATCGTCCTGCGTCGATATACTCTCTGGCAAATCTCGAAAGGTCTTTTACAACGATACAGTCTATCACACCGTCCTGCACAATTACAACAGGAAGCTGTTGCTAATGGAGAAATCGGTATCTTCGCCTTGAACGGAGAAGCCTATATCAAGAAGTTAAAAGACGATAAAGACGGAATTTTCCTTATTTCCCTCAATGAGAAATATGAGCCTATCAGAGTCAGGGAAAATGACCGCTTGGATATATTCGGAAAGGTGCTGGGGAAATGTGATTCTTCTGAAATCACCAGACATTGTAAATAAGATTTTCATTACTGTCACTATCACGACATTTGAAAGACCTTTTTTATTAGACACATTATCATGGATAATTAACAATAAAAATATCTATAGATATCTAAAAAACTGAAAGAAAGAATTTTTATGATGGTTACCAATAATATAAAAAATCCGGGAACAGCGTTGAATTCACCAGAGTGACCATTCCACTGCTCTCGGATATAGCATAAAAATAGCAGTTAGAATAAAGCAAGGGAATACTACCCTATCTGCCGAATTTATGCTTCTTATATCAAAATACTGTTCTAGATTTAATAATTTAGAAATCACTATCATTTCATAAATATGCCAACATAGCATAATTTATGATACTTCTCTACTGATTTAATAAAGACTGACTCTGTCAGCAAATTTTAATTTAAATATCAAATCTGATCCAACCATACAGTTAAATCATTCCATATTTTTCAAAATCTGTTATTGATAATATATTGTGTACTCAAACTAAAATATAATAGTTTTTATTTTGGGCTCAGCTACATTCTGTTCCATTCAATTTTCATAAAATTAGAAAGACTACTTGTAATAACTTTTACAGTATAAACTATATCTTACTTAACATGCCACGCACTCATGTAATCTCCACACTGCCGATATATTGGAAACAAATCTATATCCAATTGTTTTTCCACCCAAAATATAATCACTATTTCAAAGTCAGCTCTTAATCTATATTTTGTTGCGTTAATTACAAATATACTTTCGTTTTATATATTAACTCACAAAACAGCTTTATATATTATTTACAAGATGATTCAAACTTGATAAAACAATTTTCTACCAGTTTATTTTTCCTTCATGCTATCTCCAAATCCTTTAATAATAGGATTCATAAAATACTCCAATACAGTTCTCTTATCTGTCTTTATCTCTACGCTGCCTGAAAGACCAGATATAAGCTCTATATTACTGTTATTATTATTAAGTTCAATTTTAACAAGATATACATTTCCCATGCTATCACTAACAAATGAACTTGGACTTACATATTTAACAGTCCCTTTTACTGTTCCATACTTGTTATATGAATATGCATCTAGTTTTATTTCTGCTTCCATACCTTCTCGTATATCCGATATATCCATATTTTTAACATAACATAACATCTCAAGTGGCGTATTATCTGGAACAATTGTCACCAGTTCCTGTGCTGATGCAACTGTTTCTCCTATTGTATTTACATTTAAGCTATTAACATATCCACTAACTGGTGCTATTATTGTCTGGTATTCTTTAGAAAGCGCATATTTCTCCAGATTATTATCTATATCCTTTTTCTTTTCAGATAATTCTGATATATAAGAATTAATCTGCTGACTGTATTGTGTTTTAGCATCTTTTATCTGTATATCTGCATTATCAACATTCAGCTTATATTGCTCTACCTGTGCTGATTGTATCTGGTTTTGTCTTTCACTTCCAATTTCTTTATACTGTTCCAGTTGAAGTTGTGCTATCTTAAGATTTATCTCAGCATTTTCTTTTTCATTTTCTAAACTTTTTAACTTATTCTTATAACTCATATCCGAATCTGTTATTGTCCTTATATATGAAAGTTCCTGCTCATTATAATCAGAATAATCTATTACTGATATATCTTCACCTTCCAATATTTTTTTATATAATTGCTGCTGGATTTCAATAATTCTTTTCTGATTTAAAAGTTGATTTTCATCTATATCAATACTGTCTGTTTTAAGTGTAAGTAAAGTATCACCTGCCTCTACATGTACTCCCTCCTTAACATTTATCGTATTTACTATACCTCCCGCATAGGTCTGAACTATCTGTAAATTACCTTCTGGCTGTATATTACCTGTTGATGTTATTACAACATCCAACTTAGAAAGACTTGCCCATATTACAGCAACTAAAAGCAGTGAAAAAACACTGACAATAATCACCGTTCCTGCTTTATGTGCGGGTTTTTCTATTATTTCAAGAAGTTGTGGCATAAAATCATATTTCAGCTCTCTGTCATGCTTTTTATTATTTTTTATAATGTATTCCGTAAGCCTGTTATCCATCAACATCACCCCTTAACTGCTGATTATACAGATAATGGTATAATCCATTATTTTTCATCAAATTCTCATGTGTATCATACTCAACCAATGAACCTTTATCTATCACCATAATCTTATGTGCATCTTTTAATGTGGATAATCTATGTGCTATTATAAGTACTGTCCTGCCTTTGCATATTTCCAGCAGATTATTTTGTATAATACTTTCCGATTCGTAATCCAGCGCAGATGTTGCCTCATCAAATATTAAGATTCTGGGATTAGCTAATATTGCTCTGGCAATTGCAATTCTTTGTTTTTGTCCTCCAGATAATCCTACACCTTTTTCTCCTATTATCGTATTATAACCGTTTGGGAGTTCAAGAATAAAATCATGTGCTCCTGCTATCTTTGCACTATGTATTATCTGTGCCATTGAAGCTGTTTTATAATGTATTGAAATATTCTCCGCTACTGTTCCATTAAACATAAAATTCTCCTGCAAAACCACCCCTATCTGTTTACGCAGTTGTGATGGATTCACTAAAGATATATCCATTCCATCAATAGATATTTTACCTGCTTCCGGTATATAAAGTCTTTGTATCAATTTTGATATTGTACTCTTTCCCGAACCACTTCGTCCTACAACTCCAACTATTGTTCCCGGCTCTATTTGGAAACTCATTCCTTTTATTACTTCACCACCTTGAGGATTATATCTGAAATGAACCTTATCAAATAATATTCTGCCCTGTATTTGTGGCATTGTAGCCTGCGTCTGATTTAACACAGGTTCCGTTGGTGAATTAAATATATCTCCTATTCTTTTCACGGATAATGATGCCTGCTGATATTCCTGCCATAACTGCACCAATCTCAACACTGGACCACTTACTCTTCCAGAAAGCATACGGAATGCAACTAACTGACCTACTGTAAATGCCCCATTCATAACCGCTTTTGCACCAAAATACAAAATAAGAAGATCAAATACTTTCTGAATAAATTGTCCAACACTTCCTGCTGTGGCACTCACCATTGATGTTTTATATCCAGCCTTAACATAATCCGCCTGTAAATTTCCCCATTTCTTTTCAAAATCAGGTTCTAAAGCATAAGATTTTACTGTCTGTACCCCAGTTATTGATTCTACAAGAAACGACTGTGTATTTGCACCCGTCTCAAATTTTTCGTCAAGTCTCTTTTTAAACAATGGTGTAACGATTGCTGACAGCAACGCATATACAGGAATTGAACATAAAACAATAACTGTAAGCATTTTGCTATAAAAAAACAGCACAACTATATATACAACAATAAATATAATATCAATCATTGATGACAATGGCGTTCCCGTAAGGAAATTTCTTATACTATCAAGTTCCCTAACTCTGGCTACTGTTTCTCCAACTCTTCTTGACTCAAAATATTTTAATGGTAAAGAAAAAAGATGTTTAAAAAGCTTTGAGCTCAGCATAACATCTATTCTGTTTGTTGTATGCGTAAACAAATAATTTTTTGCAAGTCCCAAAATCAATTCATACACATACATAATAATAATTCCCAAAGCAAGTACATTTAATGTTGATATACTCTTATGTACCAATACCTTATCCACAACCACTTGTGTCATAACAGGAGTAAGAATACCTAATATCTGCATTGTAAATACAGCAATTAACACTTGTATAAATTCTTTTTTAAATTTGAGAATTGTAGGAATGAACCATTTAAAACTAAATATAGCTTCCTTATCTACAATCCCTTTTTGTGATATAATTACCGATGTTCCATCCCAAATATCTCTAAGTTCCTGTCTAGTCTTTAACTTTGGTCCTGGCTCATTAGCAAACAGTACCATAAAGTCATCATCTTTAGATTTTGCTACAATAAAAAAATCTCCATTCTTATCTTTTGCTATTATTGGAGTTCTAATATCTTTTAATTTAATCAGATTGAATCTGGTTAATTTTGCTTTCATCTTTAATTGTCTGGCTGATTGTATTATCTCAATTTCGCCCGTCTTCTGGTCTTTATCTAATACCATTAGATTTTCTGCCTGTTCCCTCGTAATTGAAATCCCATAAAATTTCATTACAATCAAAAAACAAGCAAGTCCACTATCCTGTTGTTTATTATCCATCTTTAATATTTTACTCCCTACATACAATTACAGCAGCCATAAAAAGCTGCTGTAATCATTCTCATTTTATAGTTTACTAATTGATTGCCGATGTATTTACAAGAAGCTGATTTAATCCTGCCAAATCCTGTGTATCTGCTATCTTTAAACTATTTGATACATTATCCTCTCCCGCAAATGCTGACATATCCTGTGCAAGAAGCATTGCCTGTATATCTGTCTGGTCATATACATATTTCGTTTCTTGTATGCATGCATTATTATAGAGTTTAATTAAATTCTCTGCACTGTATTGTGTTAATTCATCTTCATCTGCTGCTTTTACAAACTCAGATAATGATGTATCATACTTTCCTTTTACTCCATCAGCAAACTCAAATGTATATCCATCCATATTGAAGTTCTGGATTTTTAATACATCATTGCTCCCAACTATCTTTACAATGAATGAAGAAATATCCTGATTATCAAAAATAACTTCATCCTTATTAATTCCTGTAAATACAATCCTATTTACTCCTTCATTATCCTCGATCAAATCATTTCCAAATCCTCTGTTAAAGCAATATGTATCATCACCTGCTCCTCCATTAAGATAATCATTTCCTAATCCACCAATTAGAGTATCATTTCCAGCATTTCCATACAGTGTATCATTTCCAGCATCTCCATATAAGACATCATCACCGGCTCCGCCAATTAATGTGTCATTTCCATTATCACCATGAAGAATTATTCCTTTATCACTCCATGCATTCATCCAATCATCATATGCGCCTGCATACACTATTTTTAACGGATTCTTTTCATCATCATAACCGTATTTTGTTCCATCAGCAAATCTCACTCCAAATTTACGATTATCCTCTGAACTAAAGTATCCCTGAATAATAAGCTTATCATCAACTCCTTCAAATGTTATTGTAAGGTCATTCCAGTTAGTTCTTTCACATCTCATTATTTCTTTACTGAGTCCTTCACCAAATACAATCGTGTTTATTCCATCTGAATCAAAAATAGTATCTGTTCCATATCCTTCATTAAATATGTAAGTATCATTTCCGGCTCCTCCAGACAAATAATCGTTTCCGGTTCCTCCATTAAGAGTATCATTGCCCCCATTACCATTCAACCTATCATCTCCAGAACCTCCATTAAGAATATCGTTACCATTTCCACCAATAAGGCTGTCGGCTCCATCATTACCATTAATAGTAACTCCTCTGTCATCCATTGCTACAATATAGTCACCATTTTCTGTACCATATATGGTTCTTAAAGGACTATTGTAAGATGTAGCATGAACCGTATAACCATTATTAAATATGAGATTAAAATTCCTGTTTGCCTCTGATATGAAAAATCCTTCAATAATAATTTTATCATCGGAACCTTCAAATGTTATTGTGCAATCATTCCAATTAGTTCTGTATGCCTTTATCTGACCTACATAATAACCATTTATTTTTATTGTGTTCAGACCTTCGGAATCGTTTATTGTATCAACTCCATAGCCTTTGTTAAAAATATATGTATCATTTCCAGCTCCACCAGATAAGTAATCATTTCCTACTCCGCCATCCAGAATATCATTTCCTGCATTGCCTATAATTCTGTCGTTTCCATCTCCTCCTGACAATTTATCATCCCCATTACTTCCTATAAGCTGGTCATCTCCGGCATTTCCAATAAATTCTACTCCATCATTGTATATAGATGACATATATTCACCTTCAGAAGTTCCATAAATTGTTCTCAAAGGACTTGTCTTATCTGTTGCATGAACCACTGTACCATCTGCAAATATAAGCTCAAAATTCCGTGCATTTTCATTCACACAATAATTCTTTATTGTAAGGGCATCCTCAATTCCCTCAAAGGTAATAAGTAAATCATTCCAATTATATCTATATGCCTTTATCTTTGATGACTCTATTCCATCTCCAAATATAATTCTATTGTTGCCTTCAGAATCCATAATGGAATCCTTGCCATCTCCAATATTGAAGAAATATGTATCATCTCCGGCTCCACCATCCATATAATCGTCTCCTGACTGACCTGCTATTATATCATCGCCAGCGCCACCAAAGATTACATCATCTCCACTTTCTCCAAAGATAATGTCATTACCATCCTCTCCAAAGAGACTATCATTGCCAGAACCTCCAAAAATAACATCCTCTCCTGCACCTGCTGTTATTCTGTCATCTCCAGAATCTCCAAAAATATATTCATCACTGCTCGTTCCTATAATAAAATCATTTCCAGCTCCACCTGCGATAATTCCAGCACCATTATTAGGAAGATAATCTCCATTATATGTTCCATTAATATAACCAGACATATCTGATGCATCGTCTGATATATAATCTGAAAGTTTTGTTTCTGATTCTGCTGTTCTGATAATATAATTATCTTTATTTAATAAATAGCCATGTATAACAAGTTTATCATCTGCCCCATTTATTGTAATTACTGCATTTTCACCGACAACTTTTATGATAACATCATCAAGAGTAAGTCCATCTGAAAGAATAATTGTCGTTATTCCCTCTGTATCATCTATAATATCTGTTCCATAATTCCTTCCCCAGATATATGTATCATCTCCAGTGATACCACTTATTATATCATTACCCGATCCAGAATCTATTATATTATTTCCTATAGAATCAAATATGAAATCATTCCCTGAGCCAGATTTTATTGTATCATCACCTGAACCACCATATATGATATCGTCACCATCACTTCCAATAATTGTATCATTCCCAGCATATCCATACATATAAGAACCTTCCACAGATGCCTTTAATTCATCCTGATTGTCCGTACCGTATACATATCTGAACGGACTATCTTTATCAGTTACATGCATTGTTCCATCATTAAATTCAAGTGTCCAGTCCTGATATTCTTTCCCCTTTCGGAAATTCTTTATAATCAATGAATCAGATGTTCCCTTTATCTTTACTTCAACATCATAATCACCTATACCATTTACAAGAACATCCTTATGAGAGAGTCCTGAAAATCTTATAATGTTATGTCCGCCTTCTTCAATAATGGTATCTCTTCCATAACCCTTGGCAAACACATAAACATCTTCTCCAGAACCACCTTCCAGAGTATCATCCCCAGAACTGCCATCTAAAATATCATTTCCGCTTCCACCAAAAATCAAATCATTTCCTGATTCTCCATATAATGAATCATCTCCATCATCACCATACAAAGTATCATTTCCACTTCCACCATATAATCTGTCGTTTCCATCTCCGCCATGTATGATATCATTTCCACCATTACCTGATAGATTATCATTTCCTGATTCTCCAAAGATAAAATCTGTTGCATCTGTTCCGCCAAAGTAATCGCCACTTTCAGAACCAACATATGTATTACTATTCTTAGAATATTCTAATATTGTACTATAATATGCCGATTTTTCTGCCATATTTTTTTGAAATGCAGAAAAAGAATCTGTACCATATATTTCATCAATTTCCGTTAGATATGAACCAATACTATAAATTATACTATTAACATTGCTATTTTCACTTAATTTCATTTCAATATAAATATCTAACAATCTAAGATCAACAATTACCTTATCATTAGTGTCTTTATATATTACTGCCATATCAATATAATCCGCATCATTAGAATCCATATTCAAAATATTAAAATAGACATTTTCAATTCTTGTATATAATTTTTTTAATATTTTTGAAGCATTTGAATTTGGATTTTGCCCGCCTATTCCGTTGAACTTTCTTCCCATAAACGCTTCAATCACATGTAAATCTCTTGCATCAATATTCCCACCTCTGCTATTTACCTCAATATTTTCAGAATCAGTGATAATATACAATATTCTTTTTAAAATATATTTCTTTTTAACAAAATCTGATTCAGCCTTAAATTGTTCATATAGATTTGATATTTGTCCACTTTCATCTAATTCAATTGCCTTTGATATATTAGGAACATTTCCCGTTGTTACCGTTGTGTCTCCATCATCCTTTCCCTGTATTGTATCAGATGAATTTACTGGGAACCAAAATTCGCTTATTCTTCTCTGGGTTCCATCCTCAAATGTCACAATTGAATATTCTGCCTCCATTGTACCAGTATTAGTATCAACATTTTCTTCTTTTGTTACTTTTAGACTTATTGATTTTATTCCTAATTCTTCCAGTTTTTTTATTTCTCCTTTTGAATTTCCGTCTGAATTAGCATCAATCCATACGCCTAAATATTGCCACATATCATCATTTTTATCTATTATACCATCACCATTTGAATCTAATTCAGCCAAAGCTTCAAACCCAGATATTGATTTATTTCCATTCTTTAATTCTACCTGGTCGCCAAATAATTCACCCCCGTCATTAATGATTCCATCACCATTTCTATCTATTACAAGGAATCCATCCTCTGTACCAATCCATGCTGTTTTTTCTGAAAATCCATTCTTGTCTAAATCAAAATAAACTCCATCTTCAATTGGTGTAAGTTCTATACCTTCTTTCCCCAAATCTATTACCAGTGGATCTCTTGGCGGTTGAGCATTACCTGCCTCCTTATACTCATCATTTAAAGGATCCAATAAATTTCGCCATAACCAACTTCCCCCTAAACTACCTCCTACTCCTGCTGCAAATAATGCAATTAATCCCAATGGTCCTGTAGCTACCCCGATAATAGCACCTGCAACTGCTCCAGCTGCCATTCCACCAAGTGTACTCATTCCCCAGTCACCTAGAACATCGCTTGCCCCCTCAATGTCTCCATTTTTATACTTTTTATATGCATTCTTGAATGTTATTCCTACATCTGCTATATCTGAAACATCACCAAATAAACTCATTAAGTCTAAACTCTTAATCACTCTTGATGCTGTTTTCTTAATAGAATTAATTTTTGATGGTTTTATATCTGCTTCATTTATAACATCTATAATTGTTGTTTTTCCTCTTATTATATTCTTATATAATGCATCCAAATCATTATTGTCTGATGCGATATCACTAATCATATTCTTTATTTTTTTATTTACATTTGATTCCCCAACTACCTCAAGATTCTTTTTCGCATTAGCAAATGTATCTTTTGATACTCCATTGATATGTGTTATATCTGCATCACCCAAAATAGAGTCTGTATGTGATTTCCACCATGCGTTTTCCCCATCTAAATCTTTCAACTTTAATCTCTTTTTTCCATCAGTTGATATTTCTGTTATTGTAGAACACTTTTTAAAATCATTTGGTCTAAATCCACTATCCATATAATAATACTTTTTACCAAACGAATCTGTATGAACTTCTAAAATATCATTACTTTTTATATTATATTTACTAATTCGATATTCTGATAGCTGAATTTCCTTTAAAACTTCATTGTCAACATCATTATTAAGCCATTTATATTTTTCTTTTAACTCCGTTAATGATTTTAACTCTATACCATTTTGTGATGTAATTCCATTATCTATCATATCACTTATACGAGTACGTTCATATTCGTACTGACAAGCCTTTATTTTATCTAACTTGCTAAACTTATTATATTCCGAATATTTAGACAACATTTGACTATCATCCAAATATTCTACTGACTCTTTGACTGACACCTCAAATGATGATTTTATACTTAATTGATCATCAAAACAAGAAAGCCCGGTAACATTTCCATCAGAATCAAAAAATATTTTAGTATCAGACATATCTAAATCGTTTTTCTTACTCTTATACTCATATGCTCGTAACTTATCTAGAGATATTTTATCATCACCTATAAATTTATATTTATTTTGTAATGATTTATTACTCATTACTCCTGTATTAACAATCTTCGAATCACTTAATCCGCATTTTTCAAAGTATTCATAAGCTTTAAATGCTTTAATATCTTCTGAGTTCATATCTTTATAATAGGAATATTTATCCATAATCAAATCATCCGATAATATTCCAAATCTATTCTCAAAATCGTTAACCTTATATCTTTTTGCAACATCTAATGCTCTATCAAAATCTTTTATTTCACCATTAATTTCCTTAGACAATTCCAAATTCTTTAACGCAAGCTTTTCCCCATCTGTAAGTTCTCCATATTGAGAATATATTTCATTTATTTCAGCGTCTGATTTAAAAATACTCTTTTGAGTTAATATACACCCATCATCCTCAATAACATCTGCTCCAACACTGAGCTTTGTAATATCAATATTCTCCTCTTTTTGGGTTTCAATGTTATAAAATCCATTTGTAGGCAACGATGTATTATTTTTATGTGCTCCTTTATAATGTTCATCATAATCCAATGCTTGAATATTTCTCCAATCCCCAGCATATTCAGGATGTTCAGCAACACTAAGCATATGATGACCATAATATGATTTACCATTAATATCATACGCTTTATCTCCATTAATACTTATAACACCCGTTTTTTCAGATATATTCAATATATCCTCTATTTGTTCTGGAGTCCATGCTCGAGTACTTTCTCCTTTTAAAATCAATGATTGTTCGTGTTTCCAAAAATCTTTTACTGCTTGTGTCCTTATTTTGGTTATAAAGGATTTTCGCCTATTTTCTGTTAATGAACTTAAGTAATTTAGTCGTTCATTAATGGTCCAAGAATTAAATGTTTCTGTTAATTCCTTTGCACTCATATTTTCAATAATATCCATTTTATTTCTCCTCTAACTCTGTACTTTTATAGTTATTTTTATTTCTTATACCTTAATTCTCTTATTTCCCTTATTTTCCTTATTTCCCCTTATTTTTTTTATTTCTTTCACAAAATTCCATAAACAATTCTATATCTTCCTTAGACAATCCACCCCAAGCGCTATTTCTCTCAAATATCTGATCAATAACCTGAGAAAAATCATTTGTTCTATATGTAATATCTCCTTCATAATATCCTATGAATTCCCCATTATCATTTGAAAAGCATACTACTTCTCCATCTCCTGACATTGCTCCTATAACAGTCAGATTATCTGGCATAAAATTATGATGAAAATCATCTGTTCCCCAAAACATTGCACTCGTTCCATCAATCAGACATTTTTCTG
>ERZ827488.3802-NODE-3802-length-11656-cov-7.883545_pt1 | contig 11656 bp, 18 predicted proteins | sample MGYA00519771_ERZ827488 | MGnify/ENA primary metagenome ERZ827488 (study PRJEB31778, sample SAMEA3449323) | human gut metagenome | biome: human gut; feature: human-associated habitat; material: faeces | place: United Kingdom | collected 2010/2012 ...
TCCAAACCAAAATACGAATAAAACTGATGAAAACATGGACCAAATAACTCCTCTAAATAAAAAAAAATAATAAATATTAATTTACTTAGAAAAAAAGAAATTTTTATTAGAGCCCCATATTTATAAAACAAGCTATCCAATTACTGGATAGCTTGTAGCTAACTTATATTTAAATACCTCGAGGTTTTTAATTTTATTTGTTTATGTAAATTTTCATCTAATTTGAAAGATATAACATCCTTTATTGATTAGAAACGTAATAACTTCTTTAATATCTGCGAGAGTTTTAATTTTTTTCTGTAAATAGTTTTCTATGATAATTTTATGGATATATAAACATCATAAGTTTATACATCCCTTTAACAAATAACTATTATTAAACCTTATGCTATGCATTAGAACAAATTTCTATTTTCTACTAAATACTAAATTTTTATTTTTTAATTTTGATTATTACAAATACAAAAAAATAAGAATCATTTCAATTTAATTCTTATTTTTAAATACCTCTATGTAATATATTTTTATCTTTTTTTATTGCTTTTTTACAAAGGAATATTAATGATTCTAATTCTATTAATAATTTATTTTTTTTTAAAAAAAGTTTTTCATAAGATTCATCATGTATACAAAAACATCCTGTTAAATAAAAATCTTCTGTAGCTAACGAAAACAAACATTTCCATGCTTCTATAATTTTAATTAATTTAAATATTTGTTTATTTTCTATAATAGAATATCCATAATAATTTATCCCCTTATTTATACTATTTCCATTCCAAATCGTATTAATCCATTCAAGACTATCCTTTATATAAAGAATTATATCATCTGAAATTAAAATAGTTTCCATATTTTCGAAGATTTCATATCCTCTATAAGATTTATCTACAATTGAAAATTCATGTTTTAATGCCATTTTAACCTCTTTCTTTTACTTATATGATTTATGAATATAATAATTATAATCAACTATTTTTATACTTTGAATCGGAACTTCTCTACCATCTTCAAGACTTAAAGCATCACCTTCTTGGAGCACTTGCTGGAATCCAACCTGTACCTTCTACATAGAATAAATGCCCTTCTGTAGTTTTTATTGTTTCTTCATCTACATTTATGAATACAAGAGTATCTGTTTTATTAATAAATGTTGCTTCTACTTCTTTTAAAGTTATATCTCCAGTTTCTGGATCTTCTGACCAAATGAAATCACCAACTTCAATTTCATCTATTTCAACTAATCCATCTTCTGTTAAAACTAATGTATCCTCTGTAAAACAATTTCCTAAACATAATTTTTTATTTTTATTAAGTTTAGCTCTATTTGGAGCATTTCCTTTTCTACGTTTTCTAGTAGGTGTTATAGCCTTTTTTTGAATATTTGATATCCATCATATGCATCCCAAACCGCACTTACTATTGCTAAAAATTCCTCCTTGTTTTATTTTAATAAGGAGGTTTATTTTTTTAATCCGTTGATTTTTTGATGGATATGTTTTATCATTAATAATTTAATAAGATATTTAATTACTAATCTTCATCAAATTCTCTTTCTTCTTGAAATTCTAATTCATCCTCAATTATATCTAAAAGAAAATCTCCAAAATTATCATATTCCATTGTTAATAGATTTTCTGTAAATTTATCTTCTAAAAAATTTGGAACATACATAGATACTACAGGACATTCATTGTTTTTCATTTTAGATGTATCTAAAAAAAACTCTGTACCTTCACCTACTTCATAAATTTCAATAAATTGTTTAGGCAAATTAAGTTCTTTACGTTTTTTCATTGTAAGCCATATAGCATCTGGTATACTAGAATTTATAAAATCTTCATCTATTACTCCATAAATTTCAGTTGCGCCAAAAGTTAAAGATCCAAAATCTTTTAAATATTGTTTAAAAGTATTTGGAAACTTGATATCTAAATACTTTTCACCTTTTTCAATTAATTCATAATTTATATTTTCGATGTAATCACTTAAATCTTCATTTTCATATATTATTTTTTTTACTTTTTCATAATTTGGCATCATATAATTTTCTCCTTTATATTAATAAAAATCTTTAGCTCTTCTTCTCCAATATCTTTTTGTATAATTTGCAAATTCTTTTCTGTTTATTCCTGACTGAATTTTATTTCCATTTATATGTAATATACCTGTTTTTGATGAATGCAGAGAAGCGGATACTTCAGCAAGTGTTCCTTCATTCATTTGTATCAAATGATGTAAATGATAAATTGTAAAACCATCATATTTTGCTTTTTTATTCCAATACTTATTCTTAGTATCCATTCTTTTTAACTTTTGACAAGGTGTTCGATTATGAGTTAAAACACTAACATCAGAAACATAATAAGTATGGAAATCTTCAACTTCAAAATTATAAACATTAACATAATGATTATAAGTAATAGTTTCTATACTTTGAACAGGAACTTCTCTACCATCTTCAAGGCTTAAAGTATCACCTTCTTGAAGCATACTTGCTGGAATCCAACCTGTACCTTCTACATAGAATAAATGTGCTTCTGTTGTTTGGATTTTTTCTCCATCTATTGTTATAGTAACTATTGTATCTACTTGTTTTTCAAAAGTATTTAATACTTCTTTTAACTCTATTTCACCAGTTTCAGGATTTTCAGCCCAAACGTAATCTCCAACTTCTATATCTTCTATTGGCACTAATCCATTTTCAGTTAAAACTAAAGTTCCTTCAACAAAGCAACCTTTTTTAGTTATTTTACTTACAAAATGAATCTTCTATCTTTTGGATATTTCTTAACTAATATTTTTCTTAGTTCTATATACTCTACTATTTTTTTTCATTATAAAATAATCCAAATTCATTTAATTCGATATTTTTAAATTCATTAATTCTTTTTGAAACTATATCATTATTTACACAAGAATAGTACGAACCACCTTGATATGCATAATCATATCCCATAAATTTAAGATGTAATTTTTTATAATCTTTAAAAAATGGATACTTTCTTGTTGTTTCACAAAATAGAATTTTATATTATTTAATTTTTTGATAACAATAAACTCTATATTACCATAAATCAATATTACTTCTGCTTTCATAATTGTATTTAGGAATATATTCATATTCATTTAAATCATCTTTATGTTTTAAGTTCCAAGCTTCTTCTGGAACATAAAGTATTGATTCAAATTCTAAATCTTGATTTAATTTCTTTTTTCTATTTTTTATAGAATTGTAGTATTTTTCACCATTAACAATAGCAACACATCTTGTATATAAAAAATCATCATCACTATAATTAGAAAAATCTTTATAAATATCTTTTGCCCAAGCTTTCCCATCAATATTAAATAAAAGTTTAGACATTATTTCATGAAAAGCAAATATTTCTTCATCTTTTAATTTAGAAAGATATTTAATGACAGGTTTTAAAACTAAATCATCATCTCCTTCATTATTCCAATCTAATTTGTCTAATATTTTCCAAAATTCTTTTTCATTCATACTTATTCTCTCCTTTATAATTTAAATGTATAATAAATTAAGGTCTTTTATGTTTATACATAGGATGTTTATTACTTGCTTTTAATTTTTCAGCTACTTTTTTTCCCAATCTAATGCAGATTGTCTATCTCCTAAATCTTTTCTAAGTACAACAGCCTCAAAAAAATCAGTCCTTAATCCTCTATTCCATCTGCTTACTTGAGAATTTGCTCTTCTTGATGTCCCATTCTTATTAAGTCTTCCACCACTAATACCTACTTTCACTATTCTTTTTGTAGATCTTTCCCTTATTATATATCCATGATTTGTTTTTTTGATTTGTTTACTATTGCCATGACAAGTTTCATTATGAACTGAAATATTACTATGCCATCTTGTATTATTATATTTCTTATTTCTTTCCAATCTTTATTTGGTGATAAAACTTCCCAATAATGGTTATGTCCTTTATTATGACTTCCATTAATAATATAGCTTTTATTGTTTCTCCATCTACATTTATAAATACGAGAGTATCTGTTTTATTAATAAATGTATCTTCTACTTCTTCTAAAGTTATATCATTAGTTTATAAATCTTCTAAAAGAAATCGTAAAATTCAATTTCATCTATTTTAACTAAATCCATCTTCTGTAATATAATAATTATTAATAAGTCATTACTTCCCAAAAACAAAATCCAACTAAATTATTTTTTTCTATTTCATTTTTTATTTCTTCTGATACAAATATTCTAATATTATCTTTTTTCACTTTAAATATATGATGTCCTTTTATTATATCTTTTTTAAGTGCATACTTTGCAACTATTAAACGTATTTTTTCTTCATCTTCCTCTTCATATTCATATCCATATTCATCGAGTTGTATTTCAAAATAATCAGAATGCTCTAAATCTAAGGCATCTATTACATCCATTACATGAAGTACAAAGTAATTAGTTTTCTGTTCATTTACTATATTCTTAATTTTTATAGGTAATAGTTGTAAATTATTTGAATGTATGTATTTGTCAAATATATTTTTACTTTTTTCTGACACAATCATCCATGAATAAACATTCGCTAAACAATCAGAATACATATATCCATCTTTTGGATCATATCCAAATTCATTATTAATATCCCAATTTGTTATAAATTTATTTTTTATATCTATATCATATCTATCAATATCTTCTTGTATATTAGGAAAAAGTGCCATTATATATATATTATTTTTTTTATCATCGCCATCATGATCATATACTAATTCATAATATTTCATACTTATTCCTCCTTGTAAATCCTTATTGTAGAAATAATAGCTTTCTTTTTTAAATCTTTTACTTTATCATAATTATATAATGTTTGTGTTCTATTTTCATTAATATTCACTTATATATCTCTATAAATATGGTAACAATATTTACTCTAAAAAACTATGCACACTCCAATCCACAAAAACTACAAATTCACCAATGAACTCAAATGCACCTACCAAGCTGACCAAAATCAACACCCCTAGACTTAAACGTACTCCTTTGGTCTTTAACAGTCATCACCAGGTCTCCAAAAATCACACCATCCTGACCAAAATCCACACATTCGACAAAAAACACCCCATCACTTGACCCAAAAGTCCACCCTTACCGTGTTTTCTTCCCCTTTATCCAAACCAAAATACGAATAAAACTGATGAAAACATGGACCAAATAACTCCTCTACTATATAATCTCTCATTAAATAAAAAAAAACAAAAAAATAAATCATTTTTTGAAAAATAGAAATAACAGAACAAGACTTTTTCCATACTTTTTAAGTATAATTAAATTAAGAGAATATCTATAAAAATTCCCACTACAAATCTTCACTACACACCACAACAAAACGCAGCAATATATAAAACACATTCTCAAATTTTCAAATAAAAGAGGTGTTCAATTATGAAATATACTATTTCTGGTTTTTCTCAACTAGCTGCTGTAAATTTCAACCTAGATTCTGTTGATTTACATATGCTTAGATGGATTGTTGATTTTATAGATTCAAATCGCATGCGTTGTATGACGCTTGATGGCGAGAAGTATTATTGGGTTTCTTACCAAGGGTTAATCGATGATTTGCCGATTTTATATTTGAAAAAGGATGCGATTTATAAGAGACTTAAGCGTATGTGTGAATTGGGGATTTTGAAGAAAAAGACTGTTTTTTCTGGTGGGAAGTTTTCTTATTTTACATATGGTGAAAATTTTAATGAGCTTTTTAAAAGTTATGAAGAATTAGAATATGAAGCTAAGATGAAAGAGGAAAATGAAGTTGAGCAACCGTATAAAGATTTTCAAGACTATCTTTCACAGCAAAGCCAAGAGGAACGATATATTTATAATATTGCTATATTTTTCTATATATCTATTTTTGGTTCTTCACCAAATTCTAAACAGGAATTTTCACTTCTTTATAATTGGATAGACGATTTTAACTTATTAGTACCAAAACTATCACAGTTTACAGATTATCAAATTCGTATCATTATTCACTGGATTTTTAATAGAGAAAATAGATGGGCTAGTATAATTAAATCACCATCTTTATTATATAAATATTTTCCTTATATAGCGCATGAAGCTTCACTAGATAAGGAATTTATATCTAGATACGACGAGAAATATATTAAGTGGTGGTAATATAAATACCTATATTTATGACATAGTTTTTTCGATTTTAAGTCAAGTTTTATAGTTATTAATACAAACACCAATACCCCATGTGTGGATGCCCTTTATAGGCCCATACACGGGGTATTTTTACATATATTTCCGTAAACCTATCTGTGTATTAACCTTTTTCAACATAATTCTTATTTAAAGTAATCCATCCTTTACGATATGAAGCATAGCCCCATTTACCATTTTCGGAAATCTTTGTGATTTTATATTTTATACCTTTTCCTGGAACTGTGTAGATTATTTGAGAATCTGTACTTGGTAATTTTCTTATGTTTACCTTGCCTAATGTTTTAATATAAAATGGAAGTTCAAATTTTAGATGATTTTGTTTAAACCCATTTAATCCTGCATTTTTTATTATCGTTGGATAGTCTTTATAACAGTAATTTTGGTCGGCTACGTCATTTCCGATTCCCGGAATTTTTTTGCGTGTTAGGAAGTTTACTTCCCCACCGAATTGCCACATTGATATTTTATATGTTGTGTAAGTTGAGCGTGTTGCATATTGTGCTATCCAGTGGTCGTATTTTTTCAATCTTTCATCGTTTAATTGGTCTCTCAATATATATTTTCCTGAATATATTCCAACATAATATCCAGCGTTTTTTATTTTTTCCAAACAAGTTACAACAGCTGTTGTAAGTGTTGATCTACTTGCTGACTTTAAAGTTGTTGTGTCTTCAACATCAAGCCAAATTGGATATTCAAATTGTTTACCTTTTATAGCGTTTAATATAAATTCTGCTTCTTTTTTTGCTGTCTCTATACTATTACATCTTGAGTAAAAATATGCTCCAACAGGCATTCCAACTTTCTTTGCACCCTTATAAAATTCTTCAAAATAAGGATCTACATAAAGCTTGTTTCTGTTTGATGTACTTGCAAATCCTACTCTAAGAATCGCAAATTTAACACCAGCATTTTTGACCTTTTTCCAATCTATTGGGTGATTGTACTTGCTCACATCAATCCCCCATACTTTTATTGCCATTTTATCACCTTCCTGATGTCCATTATTAACTTTTTACTTTATAAAATATAAAACCATTGTAGTTCTTGTAAATACTAATAAAAGACAAATTATTTTTTACTAATATTTTATAAAATTCCTAGTCAAAAAGTGACATTATATGTACATTTTATTTGTTAAAAAACAGTAGTCTATATGTATATTTTAAGAATTTTTATACAAAATACTATTGAGGTGATAAAATGCTAAATTTAAATACTAAAGAAAAAAGTCTTTTAGAAGACGCTAAGGAACATGAAACTTTATGTGTCGCAAAATATAAAGACCACGCAGAAAAAACAAATTGCCAAGAGTTAAAAAATCTATTTAATTCCTTAGCTTCAAAAGAACAACAACACTTAGACACTATAAATCAAATTCTAAACGGAACAGTGCCAAATATAAACCAAAACGCGAGCCAAGGTCAAGGAAATGAGCAAAATACACAATCTGAATTTAATTTAGGAAATTTACAAGGCCAAATTCAAATGAACTACAACGAAGGCGACAAACTTTTATGCCAAGATGCTCTATCAACAGAAAAATATGTTTCATCTACATATAATACTTCGATTTTTGAATTTAGGGATAAAAATATAAGACAAGTTTTAAACCATATTCAAAAAGAAGAACAAGAACACGGTGAACAGATTTATAACTATATGAATAAACATGGAATGTATAATTAAAAAATAATACCATCGCAAATTGACCTTAGGAGATTAGATATAATTTCTCAAGGTCAATTTTTAATGGCCATATGATTCTTTTAAACAACTTTGTGATAATTCGTTGCATGACTTTTATCACAAAGTTGTTAAAAAGAATTACAGTGTGTGTAACAGTATGTATAATTACTATACTCTATGTGTTAATAATTTCTTATATTTGATTTTCCTCGCCCCACTTGCACATCTCCTCCAATATAGGCATTAGCGACCATCCTCGTTTTGAAAGTGAATATTCAACTTTCGGTGGCACTTGTGGGTATTCTTTTCTAATCACTATCCCATCACTTTCTAGTTCTTTAAGTTGGCTGTTTAACATTTTATCGCTTATCTGTCCGATACATCTTTTTAATTCTCCATATCTAAGTGTTTCGTATTCTACAAGCCAAAACATTATAACCATTTTCCATTTTCCGCCGATAATAGATAATGTATATCCAAATGGAGTTGATTTTATATCTTTTAAATCTCTGTCTCTAAATTTCTCCATGCTCATTTTTCTCACCTCTAATACTTACAATTAGGTTAGTACCTTACAAAAAAGTACATACTTACATAAGTATAAAACAATTAGTATAATTAATTCAAATATGAATTAATACAATTATTTCTATTTTATCGCGTTTTTATTATAGAGGTTTTATCTTAAGAATAAAAAAGGAGGATTTTGAGTATGAAAAAATGTAAAATAGAGATTTTAAAAACGACATTTCACGAAGATTTAGCGAAAGAATACGGATGTAAAAACATTGGCAAATGTCCAATGCACAAAGTTGGCGATGTTTTTTATGGCGATTATGCAAAGCCAGATGGGTTATGTGATGAGGCATGGAAGGCTATGTATCAATATGTTTTTGCACTATCTCATGGGTGCGACATATTTTATTATAAAGATTGGATCGACAAAGAAGGAGTTGCAATTTGATCTTGTAATGATGGAATAAGACCTGTTATTTTTAAGATTGAAAGAACTGATGAAGAATCTGAGTTAGACTATACTCCGATTAGATAGTTTTAAATAAAATTTATTTAAAGCTATTTTGTTACTTATATATTTATGTGTGTTATAGTATATAGGAGGAACATTTTATAAAAACAGTAAAAAGTATTTTTATAGAATCTTCCTCCTTAATAAAAAGAGGTGATACTATGAAAAAGCATTATAAGAAATTATATTGTGGGCGATTCCGAAGATTAACATAAACAAAACTGCTATATAGTTATTTAACCAAATTGCCTCAAAAATAAAGTAAATCACAGGAAAAACGGCAAGTGGCATAGGTACAAATAAAAACTTTTTACCCAATAAGTCTACATCACGCCCACCTAAAAAATATCTAAACCAGACCATATAATATAAAATAAGGAATATTAAACCTATAAACATCCAAGCACTAGTAAAATCTACTTTTTCCTTGCTAACTAAAAATACAATCGCCAACATATATAACATTCTTGTAGACTGTTCAATAATCTCTAGTATTTTGTTTGTTTCTTGTTGTGTAGTTGGTGCATTTTTCGGTGGCAAAATTACATACACAATATTTATAAGCATAGGTAATAAAAATACAATTAATCCAATCCATGAAAATCCGAATTTGATATTATTCATCATTTTTCCCCCTTTATATTTGCTCCTAATACTTCCTTTGCTTCTTTGCACCATTTTAGATAAGCTTCATATGAATTTATCCCAAATTTCACAGTTAATATAAAATATTTATGTGCTTCTTCATAAATAGACACGTTTTCCAATTGCACTACATATTTTTTTAAAACTTCCAACTGACGCCTTATTTTATCTTCAAATTCATTTATATGATTTATCGTAATTTCTGGCCCAACCTCGCTGCCAAAGAACAATTTTAAAAGTGTTTCATATCTCAATTCATCCTTTATCACAGATCTTTTAAGCCACTCTTTAAGTACTTCTCTACCATGATTATAAAGATAAAGTTTTTCACGTTACAATTTCAAATTATTAATGTAAACTAATTCAATCAACAAGTTAACTATGAGTTAAAATTATTAAATTTTACTTAACTATAGTTCAATTGTATTTGCTAGTTAAAATTGATACTATTTAAGTATGGATCCAAATTTTAAATTTGAGGTGAAAAAATGAAAATAAACGAAATTATAAAATTAAAAAGGAAAGAATTAAACCTTACCCAAGAGCAAGTAGCTGAGTATTTAGGTGTAACAACTCCAGCAGTTAATAAGTGGGAAAAGGGGAACTCATACCCAGATATTACGCTTTTGACCCCTTTGGCTAGGTTATTAAGAGTAGATTTAAATACTCTACTATCATTTAATGATGAGCTTAATGATTATGAAATTGGAAAATTCACAAATGATTTAGCTACTATTGTTGAAACAAAAGGATATGATTGTGCCTTTAAAATAGCAATGGATAAAATATATGATTATCCAAACTGCTATAAATTAATTTATTCAGTTTCATCTTTCTTGCAAGGTGCTTTGTATTTGTATTGTGTAGACGATAAAGATAAATACGAAAATGAAATTGAAAAGCTCTTTATTCGTGTAAGCAACTGTGATGACTTAGAACTTGCCAATAATGTAAATTCGTTATTAATTTCTAAATATATTCAGAGAAAAGATTACGACAGTGCGCAAATGTTAATTGATAAATTACCTAATGTATCAATTAATAAGAAACAACTTCAAGCAAATTTATATATTAGTCAAGATAAATTAAAAGATGCCTGTGAAATTTTAGAAAAAGAAATTCTTTTTATGGCTAACTCAATCCAAAGCTCTCTACTTAATTTGATTAATATCGCTTTGAAACAAAATAAATTTGATTATGCACTAATTTATTCAGACAAAATAAAACAAACAACTGAAATATATAATTTATGGGACTATAATAAATATATTGGCTACTATGAAATAGCCATGAAAACCAAAGACACAAAAAAGATTGTAGATACATTAAAATCTATGTTGAATTCTATTAAAAAGCCTTGGACATTAAATAATTCACCACTTTATAAACATATTTGTGATAACCCAAAATCTAATTCTAACGATAATAAATTGGGACAAATTCTCATAAATAACATAATTAAAGAACTTGAATGTAGTGACGAAATAGACTTTTTAAGAAAAGAACCTGAATTTATAGAATTATTAAATGAATATAAAGCAGAAAACTAAAAAAGATATATACTACAGATAATTTTAAGAATTGGAGATGATATTTTGAGATATGTAATAGTAAGCGTTGTTAAAGGTCCTGCTGGGAATTTTAACAACAATTTAAGAAAAGAAGTCTTTGAAAAACTGGGAGCAAAGTCGTCAAAACTTCCTGCACACTTTACAATAAAAGCTCCATTTGAAGCTGATGATATTTCCGATTTGGACAAAGTTTTACAAGATTTTGCACAAAATCACAATGCCGAAGATTACAAAATAAAGGGTTATAATCACTTCGACAACAGGGTAATATACATGGACGTACATATGAGCAAGGAATGTAAGATCTTACATGATGAACTTATAGAAGAATTAGAAAAGCTTCCTTATATACACTTTAAAGCCCACGATTATAAAGATAAAGTTTTTCATGTTACAATTTCATCGAAAAAAATTCAGAAAATATATCACGAGCTTTGGGAATATGTAAATAATATACCTTGTGATTTTGATTGTAAGTTTGACAATGTTAGCGTATTTAAATGG
>ERZ827488.3805-NODE-3805-length-11646-cov-3.165905_pt1 | contig 11646 bp, 9 predicted proteins | sample MGYA00519771_ERZ827488 | MGnify/ENA primary metagenome ERZ827488 (study PRJEB31778, sample SAMEA3449323) | human gut metagenome | biome: human gut; feature: human-associated habitat; material: faeces | place: United Kingdom | collected 2010/2012 ...
TTCCCGGGACAGACCTTATTTACCGATATTAATTTTGAGATCAAGCGCGGAGAGCGTGTGGCTCTGATTGGAAACAATGGCACTGGCAAGACTACAATTCTGAAAATTCTCAATGGAATCGTAGCAGCTGACGCCGGACGGTTTGCCCTTGGCTCCAAGGTTCAGATCGGTTATTATGACCAGGAGCATCATGTTCTGCATATGGAGAAAACTATTTTCCAGGAGATATCAGACACATATCCGACTCTCACTGAGACTGAAATTCGCAATATGCTGGCTGCTTTTCTTTTCACAGGAGATGATGTGTTTAAGCTGATTTCCTCTCTCTCCGGTGGTGAACGCGGCCGTGTTTCCCTGGCGAAGCTGATGCTCTCAGAAGCCAACTTCCTGATACTGGATGAGCCTACCAACCATCTGGATATTGCATCCAAGGAGATTCTGGAGGAAGCACTGAACAGCTACACAGGAACTGTCCTCTACGTTTCCCATGACCGTTATTTTATTAACCAGACTGCTACCCGCATTATGGATCTGACCAACCAGGCCATTGTCAATTATATCGGTGATTATGATTACTATCTGGAAAAGAAGGATGAGATGACCCGGATTTATGCTCCTGCTCAGGAGACCGCAGCTCAGGAAGTTAAGGAAAACGTTTCTGAAACCAAACTCACCTGGCAGCAGCAGAAAGAGGAACAGGCTCTGAAGAGAAAACGGGAAAATGAGCTGAAGAAAGTGGAAGCACGGATTGAAGAGCTGGAAGCAAGGGATAAAGAAATTGATGAAACCATGGTTCTGCCAGATATCTGTACGAATGTGGCAGAATGCACGAAGCTCAGCCGGGAAAAAGCTGCTATAGCAGAAGAACTGGAAGGGCTTTATGAAAAATGGGAGGAGCTGGCATAAAATACCAGTGACCTGTTCTTTTGAGCCTTACATTTCATATTTATTTCAAAAACAGGAACGGATTTCGAATATAAATATCCGAAACCGTTCCTGTTTTTTATAACAATATTAACATTTTTACTTCAAATAACTTTTAAAAGCTGTCTGTTTTATTACATGGCCTCAAGCTTCTCTCTGATTGCAAGAATAAACTCGCGGCTGTTAAGGACTTTTACATCCTTTAAGGAAGTAATCAGTGCCAGGTCTTTGGTCATCTGTCCGCCTTCGATGGTGGAAAGGGTTGCTTTCTCCAGCTTATCTGCGAACTCTATAAGCTCCTGATTCTGATCCAGCTCACCCCTTTTTCGCAGAGCACCGGTCCAGGCGAAGATTGTTGCTACAGAGTTGGTGGAGGTCTCCTCTCCCTTCAGATGACGATAGTAATGTCTCTGTACAGTTCCGTGAGCTGCCTCATACTCATAATATCCATCTGGAGAAACCAGTACAGAAGTCATCATTGCCAGAGAACCAAATGCAGAAGAAATCATGTCACTCATAACATCTCCGTCATAGTTCTTACAGCCCCAGATAAATCCGCCTTCTGCTTTCATTACGCGAGCTACTACATCATCAATCAGACTATAGAAGAACGTAATGTCTGCTGCCTCAAATTTCTCCTTAAACTCAGCTTCATAAATATTATGGAAAATCTCTTTAAATCTTCCATCGTATGTTTTGGAAATGGTATCCTTGCCTCCAAACCACAGATCCTGTTTGGTATCTAAGGCATAATTAAAGCAGCATCTTGCAAAGCTGGTAATGGATTTGTCCAGGTTGTGAACACCCTGGATCACACCAGGTGTGTCAAAGTGATGGATCAGCTCCGTTCTCTCCTCGCCGTCTTCTCCTTTGAATACCAGCATAGCATCTCCTGGTTTGTCAATGTACATCTCTGTATTCTTGTAAATATCTCCATATGCATGACGCGCAAGTGTGATCGGTTTCTTCCAGTTGCGTACACATGGCTCAATTCCCTTTACAACGATCGGTGCACGGAATACTGTTCCATCAAGGATTGCACGGATCGTACCATTCGGGCTCTTGTACATCTTCTTGAGATCATATTCGTCCATACGTGCATGATTTGGTGTGATCGTCGCACATTTTACTGCAACACCATATTTCTTAGTTGCTTCGGCAGCATCGATCGTAACCTGGTCATCTGTTTCATTACGATAATTTAACCCAAGATCATAATACTCTGTGTTCAGATCAATAAACGGAAGAAGAAGTTCATCTTTGATCATTTTCCAGAGAATTCTGGTCATCTCATCTCCATCCATCTCTACCAACGGTGTCGTCATTTGAATTTTTTCCATAATACGTCTCCCTTGTCTGATATCTGATTTTCTGTCACTGGTCATTCTCTTTATAATTATCTGTAAACAATGACCAATTTCCTATTATTCTATCCGAAAAAAGGATTTCCGTCAATACTTTCAGCCTTTACTATGGTAAAATCGTGCATTTTTGTTTATACAATCATGTGCATTTCCTATAATGCCAAAAACTTTTTGCAGTTGAACTTTCCCCATCCCTGCTGGTTTCTCGGCAGTCCCATATCATCGCAGCTGTCTCGCAGCATCATTTTAATCTCTACATTGGAAAGCAGAGAATCTTTTTCCAGTGCCAGCGCAATCGCACCGGACACCAGCGGTGTTGACATGGACGTTCCGCTTTTCATGCTGTACAGGTTTCCAGCTCCCGGCGTACATGCCATAATCTGCCGTCCCGGTGCCACCAGATCCGGTTTACACACGCATTCAAATGTTGGTCCGCGCCCGGATACTGCCCGCTTTCCCGAGAGCATATCACTGGATCCCACCGTAATGATCTTTTTGCTGCATCCAGGTGCCGTCACGCTCCCCGGCTTTGGTCCCTGATTTCCTGCCGCCGCGACCACAACCAGCCCTTCATCCCATAATCTCTCCACCCCCTGCACCAGTACATCCTGATCGTTTCGTGTGCGATAAGTCGTTCCCACAGAAATATTAACAATTCGAATCCTGTATCGTTCCCTGTTCTGTAAAATCCAGCGAAAAGCCTGCAGGACATCTTCTTTATTTCCATTTCCAAACCGATCAAGTACTTTCAGCGCTGCTATCCTGCTGCCTGGTGCCATCCCTTTATATTTTCCCATGGAGGCCCTGCCACTCCCGGCCAGAATTCCGGCTACACAGGTTCCATGTCCATTGTCATCATATGGAGATTTTTTATGCGCTATAAAATCCGCAAAAGCACAGATTCTGCTGTCAAAATCTATATGCGGATAGATTCCCGTGTCAAGAATTGCCACTCCGATTCCCTTTCCTGTATAAAATGACTCGTTCATGCATATACTCCAGATAAAGGTTTCTATATTAATATATTCCAGTTTCAGTGAAAGGGGGTGCGGAATTTGATCATTGTAGCACTTATTGTGTTTTTCTGCCTGCAGGCATTTGTGCTCTTCTGCTGCCTCGCCGCCGGAAATGACCCCGGATCACAGGAAATATCCGACCAGGAACAGATGGAATATATCCAGATGTGGATGAAAGATAAAAAGCGGAAAGCCTGAAAAAAAGAGAAAGCCTCTCGACTTTCTCTTATCATAAATAATCATTCACCAACAGCTATTCCGTTTTATCCTCTGCCGGGGTCTGCTCACTGCCTTCTTCTGAACCGTCTTCTCCGGTATTGTCTTCTGTATTTCTGACTACCGCATCCTCCGGTGCATCGGTTGGCTTTGTAATTGTAATATTTCCAAGATCTTCTACCGTCTCCTGTTTTGAAAGAGTCGCCTTATAATCATCACGCTCAGCTCTTTTGGATCTGTTTACCTTCACCATCATTGCCAGGCATACAATCAGAATGACAACCAGAATATAATATCCTGCAGAAGACAAAAAGCTCTTTCTATGTCTGTGTTTATGCTGTGACATACAAGTATCCCTTCACATTATTCTGCAGCTGTTTCAGTATCTGCAGCTCCTGCATCTGTAGTCTGTGTTTCAATTTCATTTTCATCTACAGCGCTTTTATCAAGAAGTGTGATTGCTCCAAGGAATGGAAGTGTAACTTTAAGTTCACCTGTTACAGGATCAATCTCATCAATTGTGATAAATACAACTTTTCCTGTTTCCGGATCAACCAGCATCAGAAGCAGATCTTCTGCTTTCTTTTCTTTTGCAGCATCAATCTTAACCTTTACTTCAAGATCACCATTAGTCTTATATGTAATCTGATCACCAATCTGCTCTGCAATGTCGATAAACGGTGTAGTAAACTTGTACTCTGTCAGGTCAACCTTTTCGCCAGATTTTGTCTCTACATTAGTAACATCTTCTACATTCATCTCTTTCAGTACTTCTTTAACTGTTTCGATGGTCGGTTTTGTCTCTTCATCATTAACTGTTTTCAGAAGAGTCTTTACATTCTCATTTGATGTATGGTTGTCTAAAGACTTCTAGTCTGTTACATCAATAGTGCTAACTACGAGTTTTGCTCCCTCAGGAACATTTGTAGAAACAATCTGCGGTTCTTCCGGAATAATCTGTCCAATACTCGGACCAGCAAATACTGTTGCTGACATGCTTACTACCATTGCTGCGATTACACCTAACATTACTTTTTTCTTCATATTAGCTATGTGACACTCTGCTAATGCTATACCGTAATTCGTCTTGATTCAATTTCATTTGCAACAACTGGCATTTCAGGATATATCCAGCTGATATTCATTCCCTGATTCATCATCTCATATGCAATCCTGTCTACATTAAAAAGTTTAATTCTATGCAAACAATGATTAATAGGCGTCATATTCTGCATCGCATCCAAATGCACCCCCATTTTTGCAGCATTTTGCAACTTAGTGTCATTTTGATACTGTGGAAAAACCGTAAAAACTCCCTTCTGTGCTCGTATTCGTTCACTATTATATGGCAACGTTACAGCCAACGGTGGAATTTCCCCCACTGATACTTCCTCTTTTAGCAAATAAATCACATACAGCAACAGATACAAATAATAGGAATCTGGTTCTTTTCCAAATCCCGCTCTTCCGCTATTTCTAAATTCTTCTGCCCAACGTTCTATCCTTTGTAAATTAAACAGCCAGGATAAATGTTCCGCTGATTTAATCACTAATTTATTAAGATTCTTTGATAAATTCCACAATTTCTGATCAACTATATTTCTTTCCTGAGTATTTAAACACATATCATATATTGCATATTTCGCATTACTTTTTATCACTTGCTCTATGACATATTTATTCCATTTCTGCGGTTCAAACACCCACATACACGGCATAGCGTTGATTCGATCAATATTAAAATGCGCATCAGGTTTAAAAAAATATTCCAAAGTAAAAATCAGAGAATGTGCCGCCGATTCTGACCAGTCCAACAATCTTGTACTGACATCATGGTGCTGCATAACTTCAAGCCATTCAGCTTCTGATGCCGGAGTTTGCATAAAAAACTGATTATTTTTCGCTATAAAATTTTCAATTCTGGCATTTTCTTCTAATTTCAAATCAGTAGTCTGAATTTTTCGAAAAAGCGTCGGACGTAAATCCCAATCATACATCCTATGACCGCGAAACCACAGAACAGGAGGAACTCTTTCTTCTTTACGTGCACTATCTCCAATAGCCGAAATAATATTAATAAGATCCGCAAAACTATATGCATTATAATTATTAATCATTCTACTATCTCCCCTATAATCTGTTTCTTCACAATATCCCTTCTGCACATTTTATAACAATGCAAAAGGAATTCCGTATATAGTCTTTTTCCTTCTTTCTCTGTTTTTTCTTTTTGCTCAATTTCTCCATTCCATTTTTTAGCTATAATCTCGCATAACTCTTCATATTTATCAAATATATATTTTCGAATCTTAAGAGCATTTTTCTCTGCAAAAAAAGAAATGTCACTTGCAAAATCACAAATAATCTGTTTTTCATTACTGCAATCCAAATCTGCTCCCATAAACAAAAGCATACTACAGAATCTGTAGATTTCAGTGTAGAGTTTTTCTCTTTTCTCATCTAAATCAACTTCATTTTTTCCTTGTAAAATATTGTCCAACTCCATTACAAGTCCTTTAATCATATTTTGAGAAATCTCAGCATTTTTCAGTGCCTTATAGATAGCCTGATCTTTTTTCAAAATACTTCTATAATTGTTCATCAGAATCTCTACGTATTTTTTATATGCATCAACCAACATATGCTCTATATCAAAACTACCCGGATTATTTCGATACCAAATTGTCTGACATACTAATTTACAACGTTTTAAGTTAAACTTTACTGCTGTATCACCTCCGTCAAATCTAAAATTTCTAACTGCCAACTGCAAATATCCTGTTAAAGTCAGTTTGAAAATACCACACATAAATAAATCTGATGCTACCTCTCGATAAATAGCAACATTTCTTGCAACCATGACGTTTAAATCATTCCTATTATACTTCAAAAGTATTTCTGCAAACTTTGCCCAAAACTGATTTTCAGTTTTATTTAATAAGCCAATTTTATTTTTCAGTTGTTCCATATTAATCCGGCTGGTATTTCCATGTTTCCATTCCAATTCCAAATTTTTATATTGTTCAAGATTTTTTTTCAGATTAGCAAACAAAACTCTGCACATATTCTTTTTCTTTGTGTGATAATAGTACTCTTCTTGTAGTTCAATAACCGTCCATTTTTTTATTTTATCTACTGTATCGCTGTACTGCCACCAGCAATTATGTATTGCTTTCAAACTTTCCCGCATGCAATTATTGGCTTTGTTATTCTCAAACATATCCTGGAGTTGTTTTTTCATTTTCAAATCATCTTCACATATCAGCTCCTCAATATCCGTATTTCTAATCTGATCCCACTGCATTTTTACAACAAAACACATATATTCCTTACACAATATAAGCAGTCTTTTTCTTGCATCATTAATAGCAATTGAAAACTCACTATCAGAAGAGTTCATTTTTCCCTGGCACAATCCCTTATATATCTTATCTAAATTTTCTTTTATTACAGTAGTTTCTCTTTCCATGGCCTGTATAATCTCGGCAAATCTTTCGTTAAAATCAAGTACATTTTCTTGTGTTTTTTTAATTAACTCATGTACTCCAAGACATTCTTCTGTTGTATTCTCCCCCTTTCCGCAGAAACTTTCAAGCTTCTCCTGTAGTATTATCTCAAATGTTTTCAAACTCCCAGCATATTCCATATCCGAAACGGGAAATAAAACATCTGTTATCTCCTGTTTTAAAAGCTGTTGCATTTCCCTAAGTTTTTCTCTTTCCAACAGCTCACAGCATTCAACCGACAATATGCTATGTATTAAATTATAACTAAAATTATCCAGTATATACGCTGCAACTAATCTATTCCTGTCATTCTGATTATCATATCGAATATTATGCGCAACCTCATGACAAAGAATAGGCAGATAAGACTCGTATTCTTTCATGCTTTCTATATGCGGCACAGCCACAACAAGGAGATTCCCCAGTGTATCATTTTCCCTTTTTCCATACAAACTATACTCAAATAAGGCTTCAACCGACTGATCTTTCGAACCAATCTGAGGAATTAACACGGGGCAAAACTTCCTGGTAACATAATAAACTTTTCTTCCTTCCTCAACAGGATCAACTGCTGGCTCCAGTATGTGCAAAATAAACCAGTCATATGCCATAAGAATTTTCTCCATACTGCCATTAATCTGCAGATTATAATTTGGTGCCTGTAATGTCTGAAGATTAATATTCCTAATATAATTTGCAAATATATCCAGCGACCGAACCCCCTCTATCACATAATGCTCGTATAACCCATGTTCCTGTATTCCTAAATAGATGCGAAACTTATGCATAGAACTCATAAAACTTTTCATTTGTTTTAATAAAATTGCAACATGAATTCGCAGTTCTCTTTGATAATTCAAATTCTTACTAATTTCCAGCAAACGTTCCAACAGATTATAATAAGTATTGATTCTTTCTCTCTCCCACATTGTCTGATGTTCTTTTATATCTCTTAAAAGTTCCTCACACTCTATATATAATTCTGTATTTATTTGTTTCAGAAATTTTCTTTGCGGCAGATTAGCAACACAAAATTGTTCTTTATTTGTACGAAACTCTGAAAAATCATCCCTTTTATATAAAAGTATTCTTTCGTTCCAATAGCTAAAATAACCCTTGCTTATTTTCTCTAGAAGTTCTTTGGATTTGATATCCTGATATTCTTTCGACATAAAACACTCTATACATTCAGCTGCTTCATTAAATTTTCCTTTTTTATATAAAACAAGAAAATTCTGCATCTGTAAATAATCATGCAATGGAATATCTACCGTCTGGTCATACCTTCCATATAACTGATATTCTTCCCTGTCTATTGACGGATTCATTTCCAAATCCGCCTCTCGATATCTGTCAGAAAATATACCTCGTATTGACACAAGATCCTTTTCATTTATATGTAACTGTTGTAGTTTCTCATCAGTAAGGATAATGTCATTTTTCATTCCCAGAATACTATATGTTGTAAATAGGAGACATCTTTTCTGCCCCATTTCAAAGTACAAGTCCCTCAAAACTGTTGAGATATCATATGCCACATGAATATCATTACTTCTTATACAAACAAGATAATCTCCTGCCGTAATAAGTGGAAAAACCTGATAATCCACTTTACATTTCTCCTGTACATACGCTACAAATTTATCTATATATTTTTTTAGTATATACGATACCTTATCATCTTCATCTTCCTGATCTGAATAAATAAAGTCTGGATTAACAAAGATTTGAATCAAAGTAAAAAAACTTTTTTCTCCATCTGGCATACGAAAAATTTCATCACACTTAAAACACATTTCCTGCATAGCAAGATATGAATATTTCTCTCCATTCCCAATGCATCCACTTATTATATCTTCTTCCTCTTCTACATCAAATGAATCAAAATAATCCATCGTCATATACTCTGTGCAATCATTTTCTTCTGTTATGCCTATATTATATCGATACAAACGAATTGTCTTTATCTTTTCCATATTTCCTCCCTGTTATTCATGTAAATTAAAAAAGTACTCACATATATGTGAGTACTCTCAATACTTCATTAAGAAATCCAATCTGCTACAATATGGAAGACTCTGGTTTTCTTCCAAATCTTTACGTGTAGTCTTAAACATTTGATTCTCCCAATCGATTACAGACTCTCTCTTCCAATTTCCCTGAAAAGTATCCTTTCTGGAGTAGCAAATCACTTCCTTTTCTGCTGCCAATACCATTTGTCTTCCATCCTCCAATTATCGTTTTAATATTTTTAGTCTACTACAACATCTTGTGTCTTGTCAACTCATTTTTCCATATCACTTAAATAACTGCGTTGTTTTAAATGAGCTGAAAAGAAGCCAAATGCAAGTGCCATAAAAAGAAAATTTGTACCAGATTTAGCATACTCTATTATTCTAAATGTGCTCGATATTTTCACAGCCGAATGTACCGCCCCCAACACTCCATAATCCAGGGCATTCCAGAATCCGATTTTTAGTTCTGTATACTCACAATGACAATATAAATAATAAAATAATGATAAACCAAAGACCATCTCAAGATAGTTAAAAATCAACAATATTAAAGAACGCAATTGATTCGCAGATGGACCTTGAATATCTGCCAAAAAAATCAATGCCAGCAAACATGTTACTGTATCTGCCATAACCCAGATGGTTATAAAAATTGCCATTCCCCGCCAATAAATATTTTCTATAGCTCCATATTTACCTTGAGTTTCAAAAAACACCAACCACATTAACGGAATCAACATTTTCAAAAATGTTTCAATCTCTATTGCCTCTCTTCGAAATTTCCATCCTTTTTTTCCAGCCTGGTTTCTTACAAACATAGATGGGAAGAAAACAAATCTACTGATAGCCAACAACCATCGAAACATCTTCGAAATCGTAAAATAATATCTCTTATCAGAATCATTTTTCCATATTTCTCTACAATATGACCATTGTGACCTAAATCCATTTATATATACCATTCTTTTTTCCTGTTGCATGACAGGCTCGCATTCCTCGTATATTCTCAACGCATTATCGATAGCCGCTGAGTTTTCGCCATATATAACAATATATATTTTTTTAATACGATTAAATGCATCAACATTGTGTTCTTTCCATTTTAATAACTGATTATTTATCGAAGCCAAAGTAATTCTGAATGCTGTTGTAAAAGGAAATCCATAATTTCCAGAGCTTATCACTGGCATAATAACTTTTTCAATATCCGGTGTTTCTTCTATAATCTTCATGATATTCTCATAACAACGCTGCAGGACATGAATACATTCCGAACCGCCATCATATTTCGGACCTACTGCATGTATAATATATCTAGCTAACTCTATATGCCCATTTGTAATTTTTGCCTCACCTCTTTTACACCTGACCGCATTATCTGCCAACTCTTTTTCGCCGTCTAATTCGCGTTTTATCTGTTTGTTAAAATAATTAGAATCATTATATAACTTTGACATTTTCTCGTGAATTGCACCATCTACACCATTTCCTCCCATTAAAGATGGCTTTGCCGCATTTACAATCGCATCCACTTTTTTATTTATTGCCAGTTCAATAATATCACCTTTAATAACTTCAATAATTTCACTTATATTACACTTAGTAAAACTGTCTTTATCAATCATACGCCTTCACTCCATTTGTAATTCAGATTGCACAATTTTAAAGCAAGATTATGCCGGCCTTTTACCATTGGACGTAAGAACTTCGTAATGATCGAATCTTCTAATGGTGCAAAGGCAAGTGCCATCCTGTACAGTCTGGTCGAAACAGCAAAGGCAAACATGATAAATACCTTTGAATATTTCAACCTGCTGCTTACTGAGATCCCTCAGCACATGGATGACAAAGATCTCAGATTTATTGATGATCTTCTCCCATGGTCACCCAGAGTACAGAAAGAATGCCCCAGCCGATACAAAAAGTCTTGATTTTTCAATGTACATATCGTTTTCTATAAAGTCTGTTCAATCCCCGCTAGAATGCGGGGATTTTTACTTTCCAGTACTCATGTTTGAGGACTTACACCGATTATAGTCATCCCAGCAGTCCTAATAAGCCTGAGACAAAAATAACGAATATAAATTGCTCATAGTTCTCCTTCCACGCACATATCACATAATATAAATTATGTGATACAAAATACAAAACTCTTATTCATAAATATAAACAATTCCAATAGTATTAAATAAAATAACAGAAGTCAAGAGATTTTTCCCTTGACTTCTCCCCCCTTATAAGCTTAAACTTTTATCTTTTTAATATTTCTGGCACTCCTCGTAAGTTTAAACTTTGTCAGGTTATAATTCTGAATCCATCCCATACAAAGCTCATCTTCCTCATTTTTCCAGACAACCTGTCGCCACTTTTTATATTTTCCTATAATCTTAATAATTTGTCCCTCTCTTAACTGCTCAACAATCTTTGAATGACAATTGTGCTTTAATCGAACCACAACATCACAGTTCACAATTCGAAAATTATCCATATTAAGCTCAGAAACATCATATCCCATATTAATAACATAATAATTATTTACTTGCAATGTCTGATTAAAAGTATTTGATACTGAAGGTTGAGAAGCACACAACGTAATAATAAATGT
>ERZ827488.3807-NODE-3807-length-11639-cov-5.779869_pt1 | contig 11639 bp, 13 predicted proteins | sample MGYA00519771_ERZ827488 | MGnify/ENA primary metagenome ERZ827488 (study PRJEB31778, sample SAMEA3449323) | human gut metagenome | biome: human gut; feature: human-associated habitat; material: faeces | place: United Kingdom | collected 2010/2012 ...
ATACAGTATAGCATATCTGGTAAGACGGTTAAAGTGTTTTACTAGATTTTAGTATCAGCTCGCAGGTGCGTTCGTAGGCGGCGATCACTGCGTCCATGGCAGCGGCGCGGGCGCCGCGCTGTTCCAGCGCGCGGACGCCTGCGATCGTCGTTCCGCCGGGGCTGCAAACCTCGGATTGGAGCTTTCCGGGGTGCTTGCCGGAGGCAAGCGCCATTTCTGCCGCGCCGATCATGGTCTGTGCGGCAAGTGCCAGCGCCTGCGGATATGGCAGGCCGCAGCTTACGCCGCCGTTTGCCAGCGCGTCCAGAAACAGATAGACGAACGCCGGGCCGCAGCCGGAAACTGCGCTGCCCGCGTCAAGCTTGTTCTCCGGCATCCGCATCAGAAGCCCGGCCGGTTTCAGTGCTTCTTCCAGTGCGGTCAGCTCATCCTCCGTAACAGTATCGTCCGGGGAGATCAGAACCACGCCCTTCCCAAGCGCGACCGGCAGATTCGGCATGATCCGCACGACCGGGCAGGGGAGGCCCAGCGTTTCTCTGATCGTCCTGATCGTAACGCCTGCCGCCATGGAGACGAGCACGGGCCGGTCCGTCCGCGCCGAAAGCGGCGCTTTCAGCTCTGCCAGCAGCGCCTGGAGCATCTGCGGCTTGACGCCGAGAAAGATGTATTTGCAGCCTTCTGCGACCTCCAGATTCGTCCCGGCTGCGCAGCCGAGCTCTGCGGCCAGACGCACCGCCTTGTCCGCTGTGCGGTTGGACAGGAGCATACCCGCGCCGCTTTTTGCCGCAGCCTGCGCCAGCGCGCCGCCCATATTCCCGGTTCCGATAAATCCAAGCTGATAGGTTGACATAAGTTCCTCCTTACCGGGTCTGCCCGTCGCCCGTTATAATATATTTATAAGTCGTCAGCTCCCGCAGACCCATAGGGCCTCTGGCGTGGAGCTTCTGCGTGGAAATGCCCATTTCGCAGCCGAGGCCGAATTCGCCGCCGTCTGTAAACCGCGTGGATGCGTTTACATAAACTGCAGCACTGTCAACCAGCTGCGTAAAGCGCTGCGCGGTCTGCGCGTTTTCGGTGATGATCGCGTCGGAATGGTGCGTGGAGTGCGCGGCGATATGGGAAATCGCCTCGTCCGCGCTGGAAACGGTCTTGACGGCAAGAATATAATCCAGAAATTCCGTGTCGAAATCCTGTTTCCCCGCAGGTGTGCCGGAAATGATCTGCTGCGCAGTCTCGTCCAGACGAAGCTCGACGGGCGGCAGACCGGCTGCAGCGCGGTTGTCGACAAGGCGCTTTTTGAGCATGGGCAGGAACTGCCCGGCGATATCCGCATGGACGATTGCGACTTCTTCCGCGTTGCAGACGGACGGGCGGCTGGTTTTGGCGTTTTCGATGATATTCAGCGCCTTGTCCAAATCTGCGTCCTTGTCCACGTACACATGGCAGATGCCGGTGCCTGTCTCGATGCACGGGACGGTCGCCGATTCGACGCAGGCGCGGATGAGTCCCGCGCCGCCGCGCGGGATGAGCAGGTCAACCAGGCCGTTTGCCGTCATAAGCTCGTGCGCGCTCTGCCGCGTGGTGTCCGACACCAGATTCACGAAGGCTTCCGGCAGGCCGACGGCGCGCAGGCCCTCGTGCATAGCCGCAACAATGGCTGCGGCAGAACAGTATGCCTCTTTCCCGCCGCGCAGGACGCAGACATTGCCGCTTTTGAGGGCGAGCACCGCCGCGTCAGAGGTAACGTTCGGGCGGCTTTCGTAGATAATGGCGACGACACCCATCGGAACCGCAGTTTTGCGGATCACAAGTCCATTGGGCCGCTTCACCTCGGCCAGAATTTCCCCGACAGGGTCAGGGAGCTTCGCGACCTGCCGCATGCCGTCCGCCATGGCGGCAATGCGTCCCTTTGTCAGGCGCAGACGGTCGAGCATGACATCGGAAATGACGCCCTGCGCCGCGTGCAGATCCTCCGCGTTCGCGGCAAGAATGGCGTCCGTATTCTTTACAATTGCATCGGCCATCTTGTAAATGGCCTGATTTTTTTCTTCGCTGCCGAGCCATGCCAGCTGCGGGCAGGCGGCCTTGGCCTGCTGTAAAAGCGCCTGTGTCGTCATATGTCTGCCTTCTTTCCTAAAAATCTTGTGCCGATGGATTTCCCGTCGAGCAGCGCATAGAGCTTCTCGACCTCTGCTCCGTTGGCAATGATCATATCTGTTCCGGCTTTTGTGACGATCTGCGCAGCGGAGAGCTTGGTCTTCATGCCGCCTGTCCCGAGCTCGGAGCCCTTGCCGTCGGCAAGGCGCAGAATTTCTTCTGTGATTTCGGGAACCAATTCGATGCGCGCAGCGTCTGGATTTTTATGCGGGTCGGCAGTGTACAGACCGTCAATATCCGACAGCAGCACGAGCAGATCGGCGTGAACGCTGGTCGCGACGATGGCCGAGAGCGTATCATTGTCGCCGATGCCGAACTCTGCGACGGAAACCGTGTCGTTCTCGTTGACGATCGGAATCGCATCCAGCTCCAGCAGGCGCTGGATCGTGTTCTGGAAATTCTCGTGCCGGACAGGGTCGGCGATATCGTCCGCCGTCAGCAGGATCTGTGCGACGGTGTGGCGGTATTCGGAGAACAGCTTGTCGTAGGTATACATCAGCTCACACTGACCGACTGCGGCGGCAGCCTGCTTGGTCGGTACATCTGCCGGCCGCTTTCCGAGGCGGAGCTTGCCCACGCCCATGCCGATCGCGCCGGAGGAGACGAGGATCACCTCATTTCCGGCATTCTTGAGGTCGCTGAGCACCTTGCAGAGCGCTTCCATCTGGCGGATGTTCAGCCTGCCGGTTGGATGCGTGATGGTGGAGGTGCCGATTTTAATGACAATGCGCATACTGGCGTTCCTTCTTCCGTATCTTGCTGTGTGGAAGTATAGCATATTGCGGGTCGCATGACAAGTGCTGATTTCGAATGCAGTTCATGAAATTTCTTCATGTAAAATATTATCGTGATATACCTTGACAGGCGAGGTATATCGTGTTATACTAGCCGCACCGAAACGGAGGTGGGGATGTGTCCATTCGGGCAGACGTGATCCGCGGTCATACGGACGCGGTGATCCTGGCGCAGCTTGTGCGCCGCGACAGCTACGGCTACGAGATCAACAAGCACATTGAAAGCTGCTCCCGCGGCGAATTTATCCTGAAGGAAGCCACGCTCTATACCGCCTTCCGCCGGCTGGAGGACAGCGGGTACATTACCTCTTACTGGGGCGATGAGGCAGTCGGAGCAAGAAGGAAGTATTATAAGATCACAGAAAAAGGCCGGGAAGCATACCGGCAGGCGCGGGAGGAATGGGACGCAAGCGTGCGCATTCTGAACGCATTATTGGAGGGAGAAGCATGAGAGAGCAGATCAAGGTCTATGTAGACGGACTTTTTAAAGACGCTGCGCTGACCATCCGCAACGCGGAGGTGCAGCAGGAGATCTTACAGCACACGCTCGACCGGTACGACGATCTGATCGCCGCCGGAAAATCGGAGCAGGAAGCGTATGACGAGGCCGTCGGCGGCATCGGCGACGTATCGGAGCTGTATGAGCACAAGCAGGCGGCGGAAAAACCCAAAAAGCGGGATTTTCCTGCGCCGCCTACACCGGACGCGGTATCCACTGCGCCGCAAACGCCGCAGTCCGGCAAGAAGAAAAAGCTCCCCGGCTGGGCCATTGCGCTCATCTGCGTGGGTGCAGTCATAGCGATACTGGCGCTGAACTTCGCGGGCCGGGCGGTCTTCGGTGTGCTGCGCGCGGGAGGACTTTATATCTATGACAGCGCGAACAAATATGAAACGCTTGACCGCTCCGGCTTCGGCAGCAAGGAGCAGCCTGCAGCGGCTTCCGAGCTGCTGACAGATATCACAGAAATCGAGATCCATTGGCTGACCGGCGATGTGTATCTGGTCGAATCGAACGCGGACGGCGTGGCTTTTCAGGAGGATTATACCGGAGACAATGAGGATTACCGGATGCGCTACAGAGTCAGCAACGGAAAGCTCATCATCCAGCCGTGCAAATCGAGGCTTTTCAGCAACATGGATCTGCCGAGAAAGGCGCTGACCGTCTTCCTGCCGGATACGCTGATGCTGGATAACATTACGGTCGAGACTGTCTCGGCGAATGTCGAGCTGATGGGAGGCAGCGTGGATTCGCTCACCGTCAGCACCACAAGCGGCAATATTACCGGCCCGGGGCTTCTGGCTGAGGACTATGACTTCGGTACTGTCAGCGGAGATATCTCCCTGACTGCGCTTCCGGCGGACGGCAGCGATATTGACTGTGAGACCGTTTCCGGGGAAGTGCGCATCAGCTGCACCGCAGCCCCGGATGAGGTCAGCTTCAACAGCGTCAGCGGCGATCTGCGCCTTACGCTTCCGGAGGGCAGCTGCCGGTACACGCTGGATCTCAGCACCGTCAGCGGCGACCGTGACACCGACGGCTTCCTCTCCAGCGGCGATAAGCTCTGCGCCATCACCGCAGAAACCGTCTCCGGCGATGTCGAGCTGCGGACAGGGCCGTAAAAAACAGCTTGCAGCAGAAATGGCCAGCAGCGTAGCTGCTGGCCAAAAATTATTTTTATGCCTGCTTCCACTTGCGGCAGCGGCGTGCTTTTTTGCGGCGCCGGACAATGCCGGAGATCACGAAGAACAGGATCACTGCGGCAATGGCCGCAATCGTCAGAATCAGATACAGTGTCGTGTTTGATGTTGAGGTCTTGACGGAAAGCCACAGGTCATTCATCACCTGCGTGGCCTCCACGCCGAGCTCGGCAAAGGATTCGCTGCGCGCAAGCGTCTCGTCGTCCGGGTAGGAGACGGGGCTGGACGTCACTTCCTCATCCAGATAGTCCTTTGCGGCAGTCTCCGGGGTGGAATAGCCGATGTAATCCAGATTGGCGGCGGAGATATCCGGGCGGCAGAGGAAGTTGATAAATGCCTCCGCGCCCTCCTTGTTCTGGCAGCCCTTCGGGATGCACATGGCGTCAATGAAGATATTGAAGCCCTCTTTCGGGTGGCTGAAGCCCAGATCGGGATTTTCCTCGACCATGGTCAGGTAGTCGCCCGCGTAATAGGGAGCTGCCCAGGCTTCGCCGCGCTCCATGCGGTCAAAGATCTGGTCCATGACGTAGCCCTGCAGAACAGGGGACTGCTTGGCCAGCAGGTCGGCGCAGTTTTTAAGCTCCTGCTCGTCCTCCGTGTTGAAGCTGTAGCCCAGCATGGATTCCGCAATGGCAAACGCGTCGCGCGGGTTATCGAACATCAGAAGCTTGCCCTGATACTTGGAGTTCCACAGGCAGGACCAGCTTTCCGCATCCTCGTCCGAAACGTAGTTTTTGTTGTAGATCAGACCGACCGTGCCCCATGTGTAGGGAACGGAGTAGGTGTTTTCCGGGTCGTACGCCTGATTGCGGAAGGCTTCGTCAATGTATTCGTAGTTCGGAATATTGTCGAAGTTCAGCGGTTCCAGCATATCCTCAGAAATGAGCTTGGCGATCATATAATCAGACGGGATGATCACGTCGAACGTTGTGCCGCCGGTCTTGAGCTTGGTGTACATGGACTCGTTGGAGTCGAACGTCAGGTAATTGACCTTGATGCCCGTCTCTTCCTCGAACGCCTTGATCACGTCCAGACCGTCATCCGTGCCGTCGGAGATGTACTGGCCCCAGTTGTAGACGGTGATCTCATTGGCGGCGGCGTGCACGGGCAGGGGAGCGGCGCAGAGCAGCAGAACGAGCGCCAGCAGAACAGAAAAAAATCGTTTTTTCATGCACGGACCCTCCTCGGCTGCTGCCGGTTCTTCTCGGATTTGGCCTGCAGCAGGTTCATGACGACCATCAGGACAAGAATCACGATGAACATCAGCGTAAACAGCGCGTAGATCTTCGGCTGAATGGGCTTTTTCGTATAGTTGTAGATCTCGACCGGGAGTGTAATGAAGCTGGAGCCGGTGACGAAATACGAAATGACGAAATCGTCCAGACTCATGGTGAATGCCATGAGAGCGCCGGAAATGATGCCGGGCATGATCTCGTGAATGACGACCTTGGTGAACGACTGGAACGGCGTGCAGCCGAGATCCAGCGCGGCCTCGACCAGATCCTTGTCCATCTGCTGAAGCTTCGGCATGACGTTCAGAATGACATAGGGGAGATCGAACGTGATATGCGCGATGAGAAGCGTCCAGAAGCCGAGCACAGAGTTGGTCTTCAAAACCGTCCCCGCGAACGCGAACAGCAGCGCCAGCGCAACGCCGGTGACGATATCCGGATTCGTCATGGGGATGTTCGTTATGGTCATGACGGCGGAGCGGAGCCGGCCCTTCATGCTGTGGATGCCGACGGCGGCCATTGTGCCGACGACGGTAGAGATGAGCGTCGCCAGCAGCGCAATGATGACAGAGTTGCGCAGGAGCGTCAGGAGCGTGCCGTCCCGGAACAGATTGGCGTACTGCCGGAGCGTGAAGCCCTTGAAGCTTGCGATGTCCGTGCCGGTGTTGAACGAGGCCACGGCCAGAACGATCATCGGGATATACAGGAAGATGAACACCAGAACGGTGACAGTGCGGTTGAAATGCTTCATACCTTGATGACCTCCTCTCCATCGCCCTCGCCGAAGCGGTTCATAACGGCGACACAGATAAAGATCAGGATCATCAACACCAGACTCATGGCCGCGCCGAGGTTCGGGTTGTAGGCGGTCTTGAACTGGGACTCGATCACATCGCCGATGAGCGTTGTGCCGGTGGAGCCGAGCTTCTGGGAGATGTAGAAGGTAGAGACAGCCGGGACGAAGACCATCGTAAGGCCGGACAGAATACCGGGGCCGGAAAGCGGCAGGATGACACGGGAAAACACCTGCGACGGACGGCAGCCGAGGTCAAGCGCAGCCTCAACAAGCCGGTTGTCGATCTTCATAATGACCGTGTAGAGCGGCAGGATCATGTAGGGCAGGTAGTTATACACCATGCCGAGAATGACGGCGCCGTTTGTCCGGATGAGCGGCAGCGGAGAAATGCCGATGTGCTGCAGGAGCGTGTTGATGATGCCCGTATCCTCCAGCATACCGACCCAGGCCAGCGTACGGAGCAGGAAGCTCATGCACATCGGGAGCATAATGAGCATTTCGAGGAACCGCTGCGTGAGCGGCTTACACTGCGCGATAAAATATGCGACAGGGTAGCCGATGATCAGGCAGATCAGCGATGCAAACAGGCTCAGCCAGATCGAGCGCAGGAAGATCGGCAGATACGTGCCCATGCCGGACAGGTTGGAAAGCGTAAACTGGCCGGTGATAGAATCGGTCAGCGCGTAATAGACGACGATACCCAACGGGATGATCGTAAACAGGACCATCCAGATAATATACGGGCAGGCGAGAAGCTTGTTGTTATTCTTCATCGGCTTCTTCCTCCGAGGCGTCGGCAATCTCGTCATATTCCGCGCTGTAGGAGGAGTAGTCGCCATAAAGGCCGGAATACTCGCTCTTGTGCATGATATGGATATCCTCAGGATTGAGGCGAATGCCGATGTACGCGTCAACAGGGCAGTAATCCGTGGTCTGAATGAGCCACTTGAAGCCCTTGAAATCGACAATGGTGTCGTAGTGGACGCCCTTGAAGGTGACGGAGGTGACGGTGCCGCACAGATGGCCCTGCTCCGGCGGAACGATATCCACGTCCTCCGGACGGATAACGACGTCGACCGGCTCATTGGGCGCAAAGCCCTTGTCCACGCACTGGAACTTGCGGCCGAAGAACTTGACGACATAGTCCTCCAGCATCACGCCGTCGAGAATATTGGACTCGCCGATGAAATCCGCGACGAATGCGTTCTTCGGCTCGTTATAGATATCCTCCGGCCGGCCGATCTGCTGGATCTTGCCCTTGTTCATGACGACGATGGTGTCGGACATGGTCAGCGCCTCTTCCTGATCGTGCGTGACATATATAAATGTAATTCCCATTCGCTGCTGGATATTCTTCAGTTCGTTCTGCATATCCTTGCGCAGGCGCAGATCGAGTGCGCCCAGAGGCTCGTCGAGCAGCAGCACCTGCGGGCGGTTGACCAGTGCGCGGGCAATGGCCACACGCTGCTGCTGGCCACCGGACAGGCTCGTCACCTTGCGGTTTTCGAAGCCCTTGAGGCTGACGATTTCCAGCATCTCGGTTACGCGTTCGTCGATCTCATCCTCCTTGACCTTTGCAATGCGCAGGCCGAAGGCGATGTTGTCGTACACGTCCAGATGCGGGAACAGCGCGTAGCGCTGGAAGACCGTGTTGATCTTGCGCTGATAGGCGGGCAGATCGTTGATCCGTTTGCCGTTGAACAGCACGTCGCCGGACGTCGGGGTCAAAAAACCGCCGATGATCCGGAGCATGGTCGTCTTTCCGCAGCCGCTGGGCCCCAGCAATGTGAGGAATTCCTTGTTGTTGATGTACAGATTGATGTTGTCGAGAATCGTCTCTCCGTCCTCGAATGTCATAGTGAGATTCGTGAGGCGAATGAGCTCTTTGGACATGTATCCTCCCCCATTTCAAAAAAATTTGTATGCGTCGAACTTTGCCGGAGCCGCCCGAAACATACTGGATTGAATATATCCGGCGGGGGTGGATTTGTCAATATCTAAACAGAAAATTGTGCAAAAAAGTTGGGAGAACATTTTGAAAGTTCTTCCAACTTTGGAGAAAACGAAGAAAAAGATTGATTATGTAAAGTATTCCTGCACAAAATCGACAGACTCGACCTGAAACGTTTTGCCGTCGAGATAGGAAAGACACCCGGCGTCTGTTGTAAATTGGAACGTCAGCTTGTAGGAATAGAGCGCCTGAAATTTCCGGTCGTAGCGCTTGTCGAGCTTTCCGTATTTGCCGTCGCCCAGCAGCGGCCAGCCTGCGGCGGCCATCTGCGCGCGGATCTGATGGGTGCGCCCGGTCACAAGCTCGCACTCCACAAGGCTCAGCCCGTTCCGGCTCTGAAGCGTTTTGTAGAATGTGATGCAGGTCTTTGAGCCCTTCTGCGGCGTTTTCGTGATGTAGACGCGGTTTTCCTTCGCGTCCTTGAACAGCTGCCCCTCGAGCCTGCCGGAGGCCGGGCGGGGCGTTCCGTGCACAATGCAAAGATAGCGCTTGTCGATTTCGCGATCCTTGATCTTCTGGTTCAGAATGCGCAGTGCCTCCGCGTTCTTTGCGGCAATGACAATGCCGCCGGTATTGCGGTCGATGCGGTTGCACAGGGCCGGGGCAAAGGCGTGCTCCTCTCTGGGCCGCCACTCGCGGTTGGCGTAGAGATATGCCTGAATGTGATCGATCAGCGTTTTGCCGTATTCCGCGCCGTCATGCGGATGCACGGCCTGTCCGGGCTTTTTATCGACCAGCAGGAGATTTTCGTCCTCATAGACGATATGCAGTTTCGGCGCGGCGACGGTCAGATAAGCATTTTCTTCTTTTGGGGTATCAAAAAACTCGTCGTTGATGTATAATTGCAGCGTGTCCCCGGCGGTCAGCCGCGTGTCGCGCTCGGCGCGTTTGCCATTCAGTTTGATGCGCTTGAGCCGGATGTATTTCTGTGCCAGCGAAGCGGGGAGCAGGGGAACGGCCTTTGCCAGCCACCGGTCGAGCCGCTGCCCGGCGTCGTTCTGCGTGATGGTGAATTCCTTCATAGCGGTCTCCATACAAAACAAATAGTCTGTTTTTATTTTATCACGCGGCGTCCTTTCTGTAAAGAATCCGGTGTTCGCGAAAAAGAACGAAAAATTTATGAAAAAGTATTTGACTTCCCTGCGATTATTCGATATAATATCCATCGCACGATTATGGATTGGAGGGCGCTATGCTGCTGGATCTGAAGCCAATTCTTGTAACGCCCGGCGCAAGTCTTCCGTTTGAGACGCGCGAGGATCTGTCCGATCTTGTTTTCGGCAGCTGCAGGCCCGCGTCAGAGCCGATTCTGGCCAGCGGTAAGGTTCGCAATACGGCAGGCGTTCTCGAACTGACCGGCGAACTCAGCACGACGCTGCACGGCGTATGCGACCGCTGCGCCGGTGAGTTTACGCGTGCGGTGCAGATCCCGGTCCACGCAGTTCTGGTTTCAGAAGAGGAGCTGGAGCAGACAGAGGATGAATGGGTGTTCGGCATCCACGACGGCTGCGCCGATCTGACCGATATCATCACGACGGCCTTTGTCCTCAATATGGACAGCCAGCTTCTGTGCAGGCCCGACTGCAAGGGCGTTTGCTTCTGCTGCGGCAAAAACCTCAACGAAGGGCCGTGCGGCTGCAAAAAGGAACCCGATTCCCGTTTTGCTGTTTTACAGCAGTTACTGGATAAATAAGTAGATAATGTGCCTTCGGGCATTTAGACCAAGGAGGTGTACCACATGGCAGTACCCAAGAGAAAAGTATCCCGCGCAAGAAGAGATAAGAGACGCAGTTCCCACTGGAAGCTGGCGATCCCCGGCGTCGTCGCTTGCCCGAAGTGCGGCGAGCCCCGCCTGCCTCACAGAGCCTGCAAGGCTTGCGGCTACTACAATGGCCGTGAAGTCATTTCTGTTGAAGCTAAGTAAGTTCGCTCGATACGAGAATGAGAGGGAGGCTGAGTCAGTCTCCCTCTTTTCTTGCTGATTTCGCGCAGAGCGTTTGCCTCTGTGTAAAAGGGAGGTAATTTCTATGGCAAAACCGATTGTAGCAATCGTGGGTCGACCGAACGTCGGCAAGTCGATGCTCTTCAATAAGCTGACCGGCAAGCGCATGGCGATTGTGGAAGATACGCCCGGCGTGACGCGCGACCGGATTTACGGCGAATGCGACTGGAACGGGCGCAGCTTTGCCCTCGTTGATACCGGCGGTATTGAGCCGGGCACGAACAGCGAGATGCTGAAATTCATGCGCCGACAGGCGGAAATCGCCATCGAGACCGCGACGGTCATTATCATGGTCGTGGACGTCACCGTGGGGCTTACCGCAGCCGACAGCGAGGTTGCGGCAATGCTCAAAAAGTCCAAAAAGCCGGTTGTTCTGGCAGTCAACAAACCGGCAGGCATCGTGTGTACCGGGGATATGAAAGTGAAAAATAATATCATACGTTTCCTGCATTATCCGGTGCGGGTGACCTATGCAGGAAGACTGGATAAAGATTCGGAAGGCCTTCTTATTATGACAAATGACGGAGAACTGATCAACAGTATGATGCGGGCGAGATATCATCATGAAAAGGAATATCATGTCCGCGTGGATAAAGAAATCACTTCAGAATTTGTGCGGCAGATGTCAGAGGGTGTGCATATACAGGACGTGGAAAAGAATCTGGATGCGGTAACAAGACCATGTGAGGTAAAGCAGATTGGAAAGTACACATTTTCCATTATTCTGACACAGGGGCTGAACCGTCAGATCCGGAGAATGTGCGAAGTACTTGGATATAAAGTGACAAAGCTTGTAAGAATAAGAATTATGAATGTAGAACTGGGAAGCTTAAAGAGTGGAGCAGTGCGAAAAATAGAAGGACAGGAGTTAAAGAAGCTATATGAACAGGCAGGAACGCATGAAGGAACTGGTGGAGCTTTTAAATAAAGCATCAAAAGCATATTATCA
>ERZ827488.3811-NODE-3811-length-11632-cov-4.172238_pt1 | contig 11632 bp, 8 predicted proteins | sample MGYA00519771_ERZ827488 | MGnify/ENA primary metagenome ERZ827488 (study PRJEB31778, sample SAMEA3449323) | human gut metagenome | biome: human gut; feature: human-associated habitat; material: faeces | place: United Kingdom | collected 2010/2012 ...
TGCAACAAAGCTTACACCTTTGACCGTTTTCAGATAACGAGCAACCTTGAGGGCATTTTCGTTGTGCTGTTTCATACGCAACGGAAGTGTTACCGAACCTCTCATAATCAGCCATGCATTGAACGGGCTGATTGTTGCGCCGAGATTAATCTGCGACTGCGCACGGATAATGTCGAGGTATTCTTTTTTGCCGATGATTGCACCTCCCATTGCATCACCGTGACCGTTGATGTACTTTGTAAGGCTTTCAACGGTAAAGTCTGCACCGAGTTCAATCGGTCTTTGGTTGAACGGAGAAGCAAATGTGTTGTCAACCGACAAAAGTGCGCCGTTTGCATGGGCAAGCTCTGCAATCTTTTCAATGTCGGAAATTGAAAGAGTAGGGTTGCCCGGTGTTTCAATGTGAATGAGCTTTGTGTTCGGACGGATTGCCGCCTTAACTTTTTCAATGTCGGTTGTGTCAACAATTGTTGTTTCAACACCGAATTTGTCTTTGAGAAGTTCGTTCAGAAGTCTGTAAACCGCAATATATGTTACGCTTGAAAATACAACATGGTCACCGCTTTTGAGCAATGCAAAGAAAAGTCCCGACAGAGCCGCAACACCGCTTGCAAGAACAACGCAGTCCTCTCCGCCCTCAAGGGACGCAAGCTTTTCCTGAAGATACTGCTGATTTGAACCGCCGTTGCGTGTGTAGAGGTTTTTGCCTACACTGCTCCAGTTGAGGTCGCTCGGATCATATGGGAGTTCATAGCTGTTTGCCATTGTGATAGGTCTTTTGATTGCTCCTGTTTCGCTGTCAACATCATTGCCCGTGTGAACAGCCCTTGTCTGAAATCCGAATTCATCGCCAAAATTTCTTTTTGCCATAACTGTACTTCCTTTCTTAGCATGATTTTTATGTGCTTGATTATGTATGCATTTTATTTCTACTATTCCTATGTATTTAGTATGTTTTAATTATAGCACCATTTTTTGCATTGTCAAGATTAATTTTATAAATGGCGAACACGGTTTGCGACCGCCGCCTGTGGCGGATAAAGGGAGCATAGTGCTGTCTGAAATATAGTCGCAAGGCTTTCCCTACTGATTCCATATAAAACAAAAATTGCATCAGAACCTTATTCGGGCATCTGATGCAATCTTTTTATCTAACTATCTTCTCGAATTGACAGCGGTGGCACACCGCCGACTGTAATTTTACATTTTCATTTTTCAACTTTCAATTCGCAATGCTCATTGCATTACCGAGTTTGCCATAATATATTTTCTGAGCGGTCCCTGCATAATGGATTCAATCTGCTCGGGTTCATCGGGCAGAAGAATAAGAATCTGATTTGCGGCTCTGACAACATATCCGTCATCGCCGTTTTCATTTTTCAGCTTTTTGCAATCATTAACAGGGGTTTCACACAAAGCACGGGAAATTATGCTTTTTATTCCCTTTTCATCGTCAAATCCGAGTCCGCCGACAACGAAAACCGCATTCAGTTTTTTGAAAGCGTCTGTAAGTTCATTTCCGAGTTGTTCGGAATCGGTTGCAAAGCAGGTTTTGACGAGTTCAAGGTCAAGCTCGGAAAAGGATTTTTGCAAAGCTCTTTCGCAAAACGAGGTTTTGCGAGCAGCGAAAAATACAAGCCTGCAATTCATTTTCCGTCCTCCTACTGTGCGTTTGCGTATTCGGGTTTCAGCGTTGCCTTGAATTTTGGTGCAATGCTCAAATTAGCCGTTACCTTTGTATAGTCATAGGTGGTGTCCCAACCCTCAAAGGTGTAGGTATAATACTCATCACTCGGTTTTTTCGGTACGGTCTTAGGCACAACCGCCGACTTGCCGTACTCAACCTTTTGCGTTGACAAAGCTGAACCGTCGTAGTTAAGGAAGGTTACATTGCAATAAACCTTTGCCTCTGTTGTAGGCTGTGGCTTTTGTGTTACAACCTGACCTTTTGTATCTGTTGCGGTTGTAGCCTCGGTTTTCTTGGTTACCTTTTGGTTCTTAAAGCTGTAATCTCCGTCATACCAGGTAATCTGACCTTTCTTGTATGCTGTGTCAAAGTCTGTGACGGTAGGTCTTGTACCGCCGTAGGATGAGTAATAAACCTGCGGCCATACTGCATTCTTATTAAGCGATGCCTTTGAAACATCAACCTTTGTTGACTCGCCCGCTCTTACCTTTCTTGCAACAACAACCGTTCTGAAGTTTGTGAACTCATACGAACAGGTTGAAAGTGTTACAAGCTCATCATCCTCGTTTACATCAACAGGACAATTAAAGAGTGAACGAACACGGACATTGTAAACATAGTTCATAAAATCCTTGTCATTTTCAAAGTCGCTTATCATGTAGTTGAAGAAATCGCCGTGTGCGGTAAGAGTGTTTGTCTTGAACACGGAGATAATCTTATAAGTACCTTTGCCCTTTGGAGTGTCAAAACGGAAGGTCGGAACTTCTTTGTAGAAATCGAGATCCCCCGTTGTTCCGCCGAACTTCATAAGATCACCGAACATTGAACCGTCCTGAATGTGGTGAGAGTGAAGAACAAGGTTCTTGCCGTCTGTACCCTTTGTTGAACGGTAGTCAACAAATACGCTGCCGAAGCCGTCCCACTCATTCTTGTAGTTGTGGTTAAGGTAATACTGTTGCGGTGTGCTGTCTGCCTTATGCCAAAGAACGGGGTAGTCAATGTGGGTATCCTTCATCTGAATCCAGCCGACAATTTCATCGTTAATTTTCAGAAGTTTATCCCAATTGATTGTGTCATCCTTTTTCTTTTCGGGTGTTGTTTCACCGTCATCAACGCTGTGAGCAATTCGCTGAATTTCGCCGTTAAGCTCGGCATTTCTCAGGCTGAGGTAAATCATATTGTAGAACAACAGCGAAAGCGCCGTAAGAAACACGAGAAACGAAACAATTACAACGCATTTTCTTGTAACTTCTTTTGAACCGTCACCACGCATAGGAATGAAGTTGTTGACAAAGCCTGTCTTTGCCGGAACAAATTCCCTGTCGCTGAAACCGTTAGGATAGTCAATTGCAGAATTTTCAAAGTTTGACTTTGCTCTTATGCAGGCAAGACAAACCATATCTTCGGGATTTTCACCGGCAAGAGCCGACTTTGGAAGAACGGCAACCTGAATACCACGGTAAAGCAGTAGCCACGATAGCCGTTGCCCATATCTTTAAGGCTGAAAATTCTTGACTTTTTACGGAACATTCTGTACTTGTCCTCGAGCTGTTCCATCTCTTCCTTGTCTGCCTTACGCTTTTTGGCATCAAGAAAATCAAGATTTCTCTTTCGCCAATAGTCCTTCGGCACGGGAGTATTCTCATACTTCTCGGATGCCGCAACAACCTCGGCAAACTTTTTGCGAAACGATGTGCTGTCCTTTGTTGTAAGAGCCTCTGCAATCACAACCTGATCAGGCGCTTTTTCGCTTTTCGCAAGCTCGTTAAGTGCAGAAATAATTTTAGAATATGAAGGTGAAACGCTTTTTACTTTGGTTACGGAAAAGCCGTTTTGTTCAAGCTTTTTTGCAATTTCACCGCTTGTTTGAGAAAGGTCAGCGGAATTTTTGCCCGTTAAGGAAAAAATCTCAACATCCATGTCAATTCCCCTTTCAATCGTTTGATTATTCATCATCAGCCGAAATTCTTGTAACTTTTAGGTTCTGAAGAGCCTCCTCAACAAGAGGTCCGAAGTTCGGCTTTTCCTGAGCCTCTTTTACATATTTGAGAACAGGTCTTGTACGGGGATGCTTTGGTGTGAACACGGTACAGCAGTCCTCATACGGCTCAATTGATATATCGTAGGTATCAATCTTGTAGGCAATGTCGATAATCTCCTGCTTATCCATACCTATGAGCGGTCTGAACACGAGCATATCGGTCGCCTCATCTGTACACGAAAGCGCACCGATTGTCTGGCTTGCAACCTGACCGAGGCTTTCGCCTGTGATGAGTGCCTGACATTCGTACTTTTCGGCAATCTTTTCTGAAATCTGCATCATCAGGCGGCGCATAATGATTGTGAAAAGTTCTTCGGGACATTCGTCCTTGATTTTCTCCTGCAGCTTTGTAAACGGCACGGTGTACATAACCATATCGCCTGCATATCTGCTGACTCTGCGGAGAAGTCTGACAACCTTGTCTTCGGCTCTGGGGCTTGTGTAAGGCGGACTTGCAAAGTGAATTGCAGTAAGTCTGATACCTCTTTTTGCCATCATATAAGCGGCAACGGGAGAGTCAAGACCTCCGCTGATAAGAATTGCGGCTCTGCCGCCTGTGCCGACCGGAATACCGCCTGCTCCTCTTACCGGCTCACCGTGAACATAAGCGCCAAAGTCACGGATTTCAACATTTACAACAAGGTCGGGGTTGTGAACATCAACCTTGAGGTGCGGAAACTTTGAAAGGATTTCACCGCCGACCTCTCTGCAAATTTCGGGAGATTTAAGCGGAAACTTCTTGTCGCTTCTCTTCGCCTCAACCTTAAAGGTTTTTATATTTTTAAGCTGATTTTCAAGATATTTCGGAGCGGTTTCAAGAACGGATTCGATTGTTTTTTCACAAACGGCGGCTCTTGAAAAAGCGATAATTCCGAACACCCTTGAAACGATTTCGCAAGCCTTTTCAAGATCTGCGTCATCATCAAGCGGTTTTACATAAATTGTGGACTGTGCGGATGTAATCTCAAAATGGCCTGCACTCTTTAATGCGTGTTTGAGGTTCTTTTTGAGGACATCTTCAAATGAACGGCGGTTAAGTCCCTTGAGAACAATTTCGCCGTCTTTCAAAAGTAAAATTTCCTTCATAAAATGTATTCCTTTGTTTTAATATGTATTCATACGATTTTATTTGTGAGCAAGGGTTTTCAGTCCCTTTTCAATACCGTAACAAAGTGCGTCGATATCTGCCTCTGTGTTAAATTTTGAAAAGCTGATTCTCAGTGCACTGTCGGCTCTGTCACGACCGATATTCATTGACTCAAGCACATAACTCGGTTTGCCCTTTGCACAGGCACTTCCCGAGGACACATAGACCTCAAGATTTTCAAGAAAATGGAGCATGGTTTCGCTCCTGACTTTTCCTGCCGAGATATTCAGCACATACGGAAGTGCGTTTTCGGGGGAGTTGAGAACCACTCCATCAATTTTTAATAGCTTATCCTTTGCGTAGCTGTTAAGCTTTGAAACATAATCGTAATTTTTATCTATGTTAAATTCACCGCAGGCAACACCCATTGCGGCAATCAGCGGAATTGCCTCTGTACCGGGGCGGAGTTTTTTCTCCTGTTCACCGCCGTAGTGAAGCGGAACAAGCCGTACACCCTTTTTCACAAAGATTGCGCCCACACCCTTCGGGGCATGGATTTTATGACCGCTCACGCTGATTAAATCCGCATGAAGTCTTGACGCAGAAAGCGAGATTTTGCCGAACGCCTGAACTGCATCCGTGTGGCAGATTACATCGCTGTTCTTCGCCTTTACGGCAGAAAAAATATCCGTAACATTCATAATTGCGCCCGTTTCATTATTGACGCACATTACAGACACAAGAATTGTGTTTTCGTCAACCTTTTCAAGCACATCTTCCTTGTGAATTGTGCCGTCCTCACGGGGCATAATGTAGACAACATCAAAGCCGTTATCCTCAAGTTTTTTTGCGGATTCCATAATACTGCTGTGTTCAACGGCAGACACAACAATCCGCTTTCCTCTGCGTTTTTTAGCCTCGGCAACACCGAAAATTGCAAGGTTATTCGCCTCTGTACCGCCGCTTGTAAAATAGATTTCGTCGGCAGTTGCACCAAGCTTTCTTGCAACCTCTTTTCGAGCCTTTACAAGCTCCTGCTCTGCATACATTCCACGCAAATGGAGTGACGAAGGATTGCCGTAATTTTCGGTCATTATCTCAAACGCTTTTTCTGCCGCCTTTTGCGACACCTTCGTAGTTGCGCTGTTATCGAGATAATGCTCCATTACTTTACCCTCATTTCGTTTTACATAGCTGTACATATTAATAAGTATACTACAACAGTCAAAAAAAATAAAGTGATAATTCAAACATAATTGAAATTTATACGGCAAAAATATATGTAAATTAATTAACGGTGCAAAGGTGGCATTTTATGATTTCAAAAAAAGAATATAGCACGATTGTGAAAAATAATTCACCGAAAAGTAAATGTTTTGTGAACGGGACTAAGGCATTTTTCATCGGCGGTTTCATCTGCCTTATCGGTCAGGTTCTGACGGACTGTTATTCAATGCTTGATCTCAGCAAGGATGATGCAAAAACGCTGACTTCGGTAACGCTGATTTTCATAGGAATTTTGCTGACAGCAATCGGTGTTTACGATAAAATCGCCAAGCATGGCGGTGCGGGTACGCTTGTGCCGATTACAGGTTTTGCAAATGCGGTTTCGTCACCTGCAATTGAATTCAAATCCGAGGGATATGTTGCAGGACTCGGCGCAAAGCTGTTCATCATTGCAGGACCTGTCATAGTTTACGGTGTTACCGCATCTGTTGTTTTCGGTGCTGTTTTATGGGTACTGCATATGTTCGGGATTACCTTATTCTGACTTTTCAATAATTTAGACTGCAAAAAGAGGTGTCGCAAAATTGACACCTCTTTGTCTGTTATCTTGTTATCTTTTCTTGTACAAAACAAGCTCCGGATTTTTAAGATTTTCCTCATAAGTTGAAATCAGGATAAAATCGGGATTTGCAACAATGCCAAAATATCTGTCACCGCCGAACTCACATTCAAGCTGATTGCCGAGATATGTTGCGTTATCGTCCAAAAATTTTACGGTGTTGCCGTTTGGAAGTCTGTACTCCAAGTTGACATATTTTCCGACAAGTGCATTCAGCTTTGCAAGTTTTGGCATACCGTCAACATTTAAGGCATTTATCTCATCAATCAGAACATTTTTAAATTCCTCAAAAGCCTTGTTTCCGCCGAGTTCCTTATATCTTTTCCAATAGTCAAGCTTTGGGAGTGTTCTCAACAGATACTCACGCACCTCTTTTTCGGAATGTTGCTCGTTTGCCATATTTTTGACGCAGACATCAATCAAATCGTCCATATCGCTGTACATATAATTTCCGTCGGCATAACACCACTTGCAATAATCTTCATTCATAAAGCCGTCTTTCTCTCTGCTGATAATCTCATCTTCCAACGGCATACCGCAACATTGACAAATGAGTTCTCTCGGAGAACCGAGCAAGGTATTGATTGACACATTATAAAGCTTTGAGAGAAGTTTTAATGTTTCCGTATTCGGAACTGTGTCGCCGTTTTCCCAACGAGAAACAGCCTGTCTTGTTACAAACAGTTTTTCAGCCAGCTCATCCTGAGAAAAGCCCGATTTTGTTCTTAATTTCAGTAAAATTTCTTCTGTATCCATAGCCGTCACCTCTTGCGTATATTATAATGCAGAGCGTGATTTTTCACAAGCAACCTGCTGTTGCACGGCGAGCCGCCGTGCGGGCGTCCGATGAACGCCCCTACGAGATTGTGCCATTATAGAATTTGTTTTAACATATAATTTGTGATATTACCTGCATAAGGATGATATCTGCCCCTACAAAAAACACAAAAAGAGCCGATACAAATGTATCGGCTCTGAATGTTAGAAAATAAACGATAATCGGTTAAAATTATTCGTTAATAGCGATAACTGCGCCTGAACCTACTGTTCTGCCGCCTTCACGAATAGCGAAACGAAGACCAACTTCGATAGCGATAGGAGTGATAAGTTCAACGTCCATTTCAACGTTATCACCAGGCATGCACATCTCTACGCCCTCTGGGAGTGAGATTGTACCTGTTACGTCAGTTGTTCTGAAATAGAACTGCGGACGATAGTTGTTGAAGAATGGAGTATGACGGCCACCTTCGTCCTTAGTAAGAACGTAAACCTGGCCACGGAACTTTGTGTGTGGGTGAATTGTACCTGGCTTAGCAAGTACCTGACCTCTCTGGATTTCAGTTCTCTGAACACCACGGAGAAGAACACCTACGTTGTCGCCTGCTTCAGCGAAGTCAAGAGTCTTTCTGAACATTTCAAGACCTGTAACAACAACTTTTCTCTTTTCGTCTGTAAGACCAACGATTTCAACTTCTTCACCGGTCTTAATCTGACCTCTTTCAACTCTACCGGTTGCAACAGTACCACGACCTGTGATTGTGAATACGTCCTCAACAGGCATAAGGAATGGCTGGTCAGCCTTACGGTCAGGAGTTGGAATATACTCGTCAACAGCATCCATAAGCTCGTGGATGCACTTGTACTCAGGAGCGTTAGGATCCTTAGATGTGCTTGTAAGAGCAAGGTAAGCTGAACCCTTGATGATTGGTGTATCATCGCCCGGGAACTCATACTCGTTGAGGAGGTCACGGATCTCCATCTCTACGAGCTCGAGAAGCTCAGGATCGTCAACCTGGTCAGTCTTGTTCATGAATACTACGATGTAAGGTACACCTACCTGACGAGAAAGAAGGATGTGCTCTCTTGTCTGTGGCATAGGACCATCAGCAGCTGATACAACGAGGATAGCGCCGTCCATCTGAGCAGCACCTGTGATCATGTTCTTTACATAGTCAGCATGGCCTGGGCAGTCAACGTGTGCATAGTGACGCTTGTCTGTTTCATACTCAACGTGAGCTGTGTTAATTGTGATACCACGCTCTCTCTCTTCAGGAGCCTTATCGATGTTAGCGTAATCAACGAAATCAGCATCGCCTTCGAGGTTGAGAACCTTTGTGATAGCAGCAGTAAGTGTTGTTTTACCATGGTCAACGTGGCCGATTGTACCAATGTTAACATGGGGCTTATTTCTTTCAAATTTTTCTCTTGCCATTGGAAATTTCCTCCTTATTGTTGTAAAAAGAATTTACAATAGATTTAATCATATTGTATCAATTTTTTCTAAAAAAATCAATACATTTTTGAAAAAAGTGCTTTAAAAGGTATGATTAGTCCTTTTTAGCTCTTTCACTCATAATCTTTTCAGCAATGTTCTTCGGAACCTCTGCATATGTGTCAGGCTCCATAACATACTGACCACGACCCTGAGTCTTGGAACGCATATCTGTTGCGTAACCAAACATCTCTGAAAGCGGAACATGAGCGATAACTCTCTGAACGCCGTTGTCAGCTTCCATGCTCTGGATCATACCACGACGAGAGTTAAGGTCGCCGATTACATCACCGAGGTATTCCTCAGGAGTGATAACAGTAACCTTCATGATCGGTTCGAGAAGTACAGGATCTGCCTTCTTCATAGCGTTCTTGAATGCCATTGAACCGGCAATCTTAAATGCCATTTCTGATGAGTCGACTTCATGATAAGAACCATCATAAAGCTCAACCTTAACATCAACTACATTGTAGCCTGCAACAACACCGCTGAGCATTGCGCCCTGAATACCCTGGTCAACAGCCGGAATGTATTCCTTTGGAATAGCACCGCCGACAATGTTGTTAACGAACTCATAGCCCTTGTCCTTGTTAGGATAGATATTGATCTTAACGTGACCGTACTGACCCTTACCACCTGACTGACGAGCATACTTTTCGTCAACAGAAGCTTCCTTGCGGATAGTTTCCTTGTATGCAACCTGTGGAGCACCGATGTTTGCTTCTACCTTAAATTCACGGAGAAGACGGTCAACAATGATTTCGAGGTGGAGTTCACCCATACCTGCGATGATTGTCTGGCCTGTTTCTTCGTCTGTATAAGCCTTGAAAGTAGGATCTTCTTCTGCAAGCTTTGCAAGAGCGATACCCATCTTTTCCTGACCTGCTTTTGTCTTCGGCTCAATAGCAACACGAATTACAGGATCAGGGAATTCCATAGACTCAAGGATAACAGGAGCCTTCTCATCACAGAGAGTATCACCTGTTGTTGTATTTTTAAGACCAACGGCAGCAGCGATGTCACCTGCATATACGCAGTCGATATCTTTTCTGTCGTTAGCGTGCATCTGCAAGATACGACCAAGACGCTCGTTGGTGTCCTTAACTGAGTTGTAAACAGTTGTGCCGGCAGAAACTGTACCGGAGTAAACTCTGAAGAAGCAGAGCTTACCAACAAACGGGTCAGTAGCAATCTTGAATGCGAGAGCTGCGAATGGCTCTTTATCTGATGACGGTCTTTCAACCTCATCGCCTGTTTCAGGGTCAACACCCTTGATAGCAGGTACATCTGTCGGAGCAGGCATATAATCAACGATAGCATCAAGGAGCATCTGAACACCCTTGTTACGGTAAGAAGAACCGCAGGTTACAGGTACCATTGTGTTGTCAATAGTAGCCTTTCTGATTGTGCTCTTGATTTCGTCGATTGTAAGCTCTTCGCCGCCGAAGTATTTCTCCATAAGATCCTCATCGAGTTCAGCAACTGATTCGATAAGTTTCTCATGATACTCGTTAGCGAGATCCTGCATCTCTTCCGGAATTTCCTCTTCACTGTAGTCTGTGCCGTCTTCGTTGTGATAGATTTCGGCTTTCATAGTAACGAGGTCAACGATGCCTCTGAAATCGCTCTCAGCACCGATCGGAAGCTGAATCGGAACAGCATTACATTTAAGTCTGTCCTTCATCATCTGAACAACATGGTAGAAGTTAGCGCCCATGATGTCCATCTTGTTTACATAAACCATTCTCGGAACGCCGTAGTTATCAGCCTGACGCCATACTGTTTCAGACTGAGGCTCAACGCCGCCTTTTGCGCAGAGGACTGTTACAGAACCGTCAAGAACACGAAGTGAACGCTCAACTTCAACAGTGAAGTCAACGTGACCGGGGGTGTCGATGATGTTGATTCTGTGCTTGTCATACTGATGCTTGCTGCCGAACCAGAATGCAGTTGTAGCAGCAGAGGTGATTGTGATACCACGCTCTTTTTCCTGAACCATCCAGTCCATTGTGGAAGCACCGTCGTGTGTCTCACCGATTTTATGGTTTACGCCGGTATAATACAGGATACGCTCAGTTGTTGTGGTTTTACCGGCATCAATGTGAGCCATGATACCGATGTTTCTTGTTTTTTCAAGTGAAACCTGTCTTGGCATAAAATCCTCCTAATAAACGCTGATGATAAAATTACCATCTGTAATGAGCGAAAGCCTTGTTAGCTTCAGCCATCTTATGAGTGTCTTCACGCTTCTTGAAAGCACCGCCGGCACTGTTTGTGGCATCAAGGATTTCTCCTGCAAGTCTTTCCTTCATTGTCTTTTCGCTGCGAGCTCTTGAATAAGTAGAAATCCAGCGGAGACCGAGTGTCTGGCGTCTTTCAGGACGAACCTCCATAGGTACCTGATAAGTAGCACCGCCGACACGACGAGCCTTTACTTCGAGAACGGGCATTACATTTTCCATAGCCTGTTCAAAAACCTCAAGCGGGTTGTTACCTGTCTTTTCAGCAATAATATCGAATGCACCGTAAACAATTTTCTGAGCAACGCCCTTTTTACCGTCGTACATAATGTTGTTGATAAGACGAGTTACGAGTTTTGAATTATAAAGCGGATCCGGTAATACGTCACGCTTCGCAATAGAACCTCTTCTTGGCACTTTGCTTCCCTCCTTCACAATAATTGAGATATCATAGGTACT
>ERZ827488.3814-NODE-3814-length-11616-cov-18.829946_pt1 | contig 11616 bp, 8 predicted proteins | sample MGYA00519771_ERZ827488 | MGnify/ENA primary metagenome ERZ827488 (study PRJEB31778, sample SAMEA3449323) | human gut metagenome | biome: human gut; feature: human-associated habitat; material: faeces | place: United Kingdom | collected 2010/2012 ...
ATCGGCTTTGAGGAGGACCGCCATCTGGCCCGCCAGCTGGACCCGGCCTGGGGGGTGGACCTGATCATCGGCGGGCACAGCCACACCCTGCCAGAGCACGCGGTGGAGGAAAACGGCGTGGTCATTGCACAGGCAGGTACCGGCACCGACCAGATCGGGCGCTTTGACATCATTGTGGACACGGACAACAACTGCATCGATTCCTACACATGGCACACGGTGCCCATCTGCGCCGAGACCTGCCCCCGCAACCCCGCCATGGAGCAGGTGCTGCACCGCTTCACCAGTCAGGTGGACGAAAAGTACAGCCACATCGTAGGGCGCTTCCGCCGGGAGCTTACCCACCCCCAGCGCACGCAGGAGACCGAGCTTGGCAACCTGTTTGCCGATATCTTTACCCGCAGCCTTGGGGTGGATGTGATGCTCATCGGCTCCGGCAGCATCCGGGCCGAAAAGCTGGGCCCCATCGTTACCTACGGCGACCTTATCGAGGGCTTCCCCTACGATGACGGCGTATTCATGTTCAAGGTGACCGGCCAGCAGCTGCGCCAGATGCTCCATTACATGCTGCGGGAGGAAGCCTACACCGGCCATACGGAGTTCTACCAGCTGCCCTCCACCCTGCGCCTGCGCTACGACCGCCGCAAGGGCGATTTTGATTACTTTACCTACTGCGGCAGGGAGGTGGGCAAGGAGATCGGCGATGACGCCCTGTTCACCGTGGGCATGCAGAACTACCACTTTAAAAACATCGAAAGCTTTTTCAACATCTCCTACGACACCCTCTGCAAGATCCAGAAGCCCCGCAGCGTGGCAACCTCCTGTCAGGATATCCTGATGGAGTATTTCCGGGAGCACGAGATGGTGGACGCAGTGGTGGACGGCAGAATGACCATTCTGCCCCCCACGGCAAGGGAAGGAGACTGACCCATGCGCACAGAAAGGAGGAGACGACCCATGCGCACTTTCTCGCTGGTGCTGCTGGGGCTGGCGGTGGGGGCGGCACTGCTCAGCCGCAGCCCCAGCCGCCCCGCCCCAACACCCCCGGAGCCTGCGGCTTCCGCCCCGGCGCTGGCCGACCTTGAAACGCTGGAGTTCTGGGAGCAGGGCAGCTATATCCAGCCCATCTCCCGCACCTGCCTCACCCGCACCCCCGAGGGCACCCGGGTGGAGTTGGAACTGTATCACGAAGAAGTGTATCAGGAGCAGGCCGGGCCGGAGCTTCTGGAGCAGGCCAGGGCCATTCTGGAGGAGTACGGCGTGGGCGGCTGGGCAGGCTTCTCCGGCCACGACCCCAACGTGTTGGACGGCAGCAGCTTCCGGCTGGAAGCCGTCCTTGCCGACGGCACCCGCATCGAAGCCCACGGGGAAAACAAGTTTCCCCCAAACTACCGGGACGTGATGAGCGCTCTGGACGACCTTACCGCCGCCGCTCAGAAAAACGCCCTGCAGCAATACACCCCATAACAGAAGGGAGCACACCATGAAACAACGATTCTCAAAACGAACGCGCCTTGTCAGTGCCCTTTTGACGCTGGCCATGGTATTCACCTTTTTGCCCTTCAGCGCCTTTGCGGACGATGACGTCGATTTCTGGGTTCCCCTGCACAGCGAAAACTTTCCGGACAAAACGTTCCTGGAATATATCAGAACGACGTTTGACAAAGGAGGATCGGAGGATGGAGAACCGAATGGAATTCTGGAGCCAGGCGAATGGAGAGCTGTCACTACGATCGATGTTCGCAACAAAAATATTACCAGCCTGTGGGGCATTACGTGTTTTCGCAACTTGAAGAAGCTGTATTGCTCCAATAACCAGCTGACATCTTTGAACCTAAGCTACAACACCAAGCTAACGCAAGAAAACCTCAAGTGCACTGGAAACAAGTACCCCATTACCATTGATGAGACCGAACGTACGTTTGACTTGAGTACCCTCCCTGCTGGATTTGACGTAAATAAGACCAGTGAATGGGCTGGCGGCACTGTGGAGGGCAACACCCTGAAGGTGAAGCCAGGTGCAACGCAGGTAACTTACACCTACGATTGCGGCAATGGACTGACCAGCGTATTCAGTCTGCAGGTGCTGACCATTACCAGAATCAAGCAGGTGAATCTCCGTGTAAACACCCCCAGAAAGAACGAAATGCCGGACGAGACTGTTGTTATTCTGGACAACGGAGCAGACGTCTGTGACGCCAAGATCTACTGGGTCGAGGGCGACGGCGTAGGCGGCAAGCCGATCACCGGCTCCTTCAGGCCGGGCAAACGGTACACCCTTCAGGTGGGTCTGTACGCAAAACCCGGATATAAGTTTAGCAAGGATACCGTCTGCACAGTGAACGGACGGGAAACAGAGTTCATCTGGACCCAGAACGATGATACGGAATATTGCGCGATAAAGCATTATTCGGTGCCGCTGAATCCGGGCGGATTTGAGCACGACCACAAGATGGAAATGACCCACGACGAGTACAGTCACTGGATGGAGTGTCCCATCTGCCATACGGTGCAGGACATCGAAAACCATGTCTACGATGACGACAAGGATACCACCTGCAACGTCTGCGGCTATGTCCGCAGTCTGACCCCGGGCGGCACCCCCGGTGGCTCTACCCCGGGCGGCTCTACCCCGGGCGGCACCACCCCCGGCGGCTCTACCGGCGGCGGTGACGGCGGCGGTGCAATCGTCATCGTGGCGGCGGCAGGCGCAGTGGCGGCTGGCGTTGTAGGCTACGGCGTGTACAACTATGTTTCCGGCCGCAAGCTGCAAGCCCTGCTGCCGGAAGGCGTGGCTGCACCCGAGAACCGCGCCCAGACCGCGCTGCTGCTGTGGAACACCGCAGGCCGTCCCGAGCCTGCCGACGCTCCGGCCTTTGCAGACGTGGCAGACCCGGATACCGCCAAGGCAGCCCAGTGGTGCGTGGAGCAGGGCCTGATGAAGCGCCGCCTGAACGGCAAATTTGCCCCGGGCAGCAGCATCCCGGCCTATCAGGTACTGAACGCCTACCGCAAGCTGGCAGGAGGCTGACAACCGAAGGATCATTCTGCCCCCTGCCGGGCAATGACCACTTTTTGAAAAAGGGAATCCTTTTTTCGGGGGAAGCTGACGCTTCTCCCGAATGGGGCCCTGAAAAAATTTACCACAGAAAGGAGCACCCCATGAAACAGCGATTCTCAAAACGAACGCGTCTTGTCAGCGCCCTTTTGACGCTGGCTATGGTGTTCACCTTTTTGCCCTTCAGCGCCTTTGCGGCTACGGATCGTTACGGCCCCGTCTATATCACTGATGCTAATGTCCCAGACAAAACGTTCCGGGAATATCTCCTCAAACGGTTTGACAAAGATGGTAACGGTGTTCTGACACCGGCAGAGCGGTACGCAGTCACTGAGATCGATGTCAACGACAAAAATATTACCAGCCTGAAGGGCATTGAGTTCTTTCCCAACCTGAAGAAGCTGAATTGCGGCCACAACCGGCTGACCAGTCTGGATGTGAGCAAGAATACGGTGTTGCAGGAACTGGTTTGTTGGGAAAACCAGCTGACCAGTCTGGATGTAAGTCAAAATACGGCATTGCAGGAGCTGGAGTGTTTTGAAAACAAACTGACCAGTCTGGATGTAAGTCAGAATCCAGCATTGCAGAAGCTGGATTGTTGGGACAACCGGATGACGGAGCTGGATGTGAGCAAGAATACGGAATTGACGTATCTGAAGTGCAGCTATAACCGGATGACGGAGCTGGATGTGAGCAAGAATACGGAATTGACGTATCTGGATTGCAGCTATAACCGGCTGACAGAGCTGGATGTGAGCCAGAACACCAAACTGACCGAGCTGTATTTCGTCTCCAATAAGATCACATCGCTGCAGGCAGACAACTGCACAAATCTTACGGTAATCTTCACCGGCAGCAACAAATATAAGGTTGAGGTCTACCGGACGACCCGTATCTTAGACCCCAGCATCCTGCCCGGAAACTTTGATATAAGCCGGGTCAGAAACCTGAAGGGTGCCACCCAAAACGCTGACGGCACCCTGACGGTGCAAGAAGGCGGCGGAAAGGTGACCTACGAGTACCGCTGCGTTGGAGAAATCTACAAACCTTTTACCCTGAATGTTACCGAGACCGATGACCCCAATGCCGGTATCGTGCCCCCGGTAACGCCTCCCTCCGGCGGCGATAACCCGGGCGGCGGTTCTACGGGCGGCGGCACCGTTCCCCCGGTGACGCCTCCCTCTGGCGGCGGTTCTACTGGTGGCGGCTCTACCCCCGGCGGCTCCCCCGGCGGCGATACCCCGGGCGGCGGCTCTACCGGCGGCGGTGACGGCGACGGTGACGGCGGCGGTGCGGTCGTCATCGTGGCGGCGGCTGGCGCAGCGGTGGCTGGCGTTATAGGCTACGGCGTGTACAACTATGTTTCCGGCCAGAAGCTGCAAGCCCTGTTGCCGGAAGGCGTGGCTACACCCGATAACCGCGCCCAGACCGCGCTGCTGCTGTGGAACACCGCAGGCCGTCCCGAGCCTGCCGACGCTCCGGCCTTTGCAGACGTGGCAGACCCGGATACCGCCAAGGCAGCCCAGTGGTGCGTGGAGCAGGGCCTGATGAAGCGCCGCCTGAACGGCAAATTTGCCCCGGGCAGCAGCATCCCGGCTTATCAGGTGCTGAACGCCTACCGCAAGCTGGCAGGATAAAACCTCTCAGTCTCGCTTTGCCCGGCAGCTCCCCTGACCGGGGAGCCAGGAACGCAGGCGTGTTCCGGCAAATGACATCAAAACGCAGCCGATGCCCTGACTTTCCCATCAGGAGAGGGGGCGCGGCATAAAAAATAAGCATCCGCAGCGCACTGCGCCTGAGCTGAAGCAGCCCGGCCATGCGCTGCGGATGCTTTTGTTGTGCGGCGGGGCACGCCGCCAAAAACAAAAAATCCGAACCCTTCTCTTTCGAGAAAAGGTTTGGGTCTTCCTTGTCTGGTGCGAGTAGTGATGCAGAACTTTTGAAAACAATCGTAGTATAATTTGTTTTTGAGGTTATCGGGTAGCAACTTGCTTGTATCACATCCCGATGGGCAGCTGTATTGAAAAAACAGCTACCCAAGACAAAAAGAAACGCCGTATCGTGTTAAACGATACGGCGTTTTATGGACTCGAAGGGAGTCGAACCCTCGACCTTTCGGATGCGAACCGAACGCTCTCCCAGCAATATCGCTTTTGTGCACACATTATGCACTGCGAGAAAAGAAAAATCAACGTATATTCGTCTATATAAAATGTTCTGCCATCCAAACGACCTTTCTCGCTCGCAAGTATGGTCTCCAAGCCGCGGATTTTCAAGATGAAGCTGTTTGGGGCGTAATATGGTTGGCGGACAAGTGAGCTACAGGCCCTTGAGATGTAACTCACATGGGGTTCAGATGTATCGCATCCCAATTTACAATAAAATACGATGTACCGTAAAAGCGCAACTTCTACTCTCAATGAATGGAAGATGCGCTTTTTTAATCCGCATCATATTTCAAGAGAGAATTCCTATGGATAAATACTTTATGCTGAACGATGGATAGAAGCGTAAGTGCCTTGATTTAGAATCCGCAGTTATAATGGTAAAAGATGACATCGCAGAAGACACATATAACTGATGAAGAACGGCCCAACGCCCAACAGTGCCATAATGGCCGATACTATAGGAGGAATGAGAACTCAGAGAATAGGATAGCAGCAAGAACAGGTCAACAATATTGCGGACGTTTAGTAAATCTTTTCAAGGTTATTCTTCGAGCAAACTTGGCCCCAAAAATGGAGGAAAGCCAATTGACTCTTCTCCAAATAAAGATATTACGGTTTGTGCTCTGGCATTTCGACCTCGACTTCTCCGTTTTCAACAGCCAATTCAATTTCAGTCCGTATCGGTTCATAGATCGGTATATCCTGATTGACAGCTTCAAAACTGATAGCTAATGAATATTTTGCTTTAAACAAGCCTCCCCAGCCTTTATGACCACGAACCGCAATGCAAAAAGCATCACTCAATTGATTGGATTTGATTATACACCAATCCTTTTGAAGAGTACCATTTTTTCGTGAATATCCTTCTGCTACCCCCCGATTGGTTGCCTCTCCAAGCACCCAGTTAAAGTCTCCATCATCTTCAATGATAGCGCCCGTTTCAAATATACGGCGAGCAAATGTCTCCGCACTCTCTCCAATTCGGCTACAGCACCAATCTAGCCATGTTGATAAATACCCTTTTACGTAACGCCGAGTCCGGCGAGGATTCGCTGCATAGGACAGAGTAACTTCGACCAGAATGTCATAATCTTCACCAACGTTAGATAGTTCTTCAGGAATAGGAACTTGAAAAATATGAGCTTCATCATCACCAAGTTCCATAAGAGATGGTGTTACCAACGTTATTCGGTACTCGTCATTGTGAGTAGCACGTTCGACATCCGGAACACCATATCCTATATGACGCAATGTAGAGACACATTCTTCTTTGCTAACTTCATTGATATTTTTAGGCCACCGGGCAGATTGGGCTATTAAAGCTCTATACAGCAATGCAGGCGACTCAGGCAAAGCCTTTTCAACCTGTGATGCAATATAGGTGACTTTTGGTGCTGAAAAAGACGTGCCAACATCATCACGTGCAAAAGCTGGACCTTCTGGAGATTTACGAATTAGTTCTGGACATACTTCCGGAGGCGTTGTGAGTTGAGGAGGGACGCTCCCTTTATTATATACGTGAGTTCCTCCATATTCGACAACTTCTGGCTTTAAGACATCCCAAATACCGGGTCCTGAGCGTGAGAATGAAGAGACTTCCATATGCTTTCCCAGCGCGATAAAGTCATCCGTTTCTAGCTCGTCCGCTGACACGGAACCGACAGTAATCGCTTGTAGGCTCTGCGCTGGATTTGAAATTCTACATAACTCTCTGTCAAGATATTCAGGATATGGATATCCCGCCTGCCAATAGGCCGATATGACGTCTGTGGAAATATTTCCCGCAGCCTGTATAAACAAAACATCGTGGTTGTAAGACTGACTATCAATTTCAGCGGCCCATGGTGTCATGTGTTTCATTTCACAAGGTCGATGGCTACCAATGGAGTGATTAAATATTTTAGTTGGGATTTGGTTTTCAACATTATATTTCTGTACAGCAATTGCAATTGCCTTTGGAGGATATACACTTTCTGGCAGGCAATTGTTTTCATCGAGAATTCGCATGTTGCGAATCCAGCAAGGAAGTTGATAAACTCCATCTAAAGGGACTGCCTTTGGATACAAGACTGCGCCGGCTACTCGTGTTCCATGTCCTCCTCCAGCAACTTCGTCACTTGTACTCGTATTATTGGGTAGTAAACTGATAGATTCGTCACTAGAAATTGATGGTGCTAAATATTTGTGTTCTTCTTGAACACCGCTATCCATTATACATACAATGGGAGCGGATTGGGTAGGAGCCTCAATTTGTACGGTTTCGATGAAATCGTCTTTATTTTCGGGCGTATATCCCATAGCTATTGTCTCGGCTTCGGATACTTCAAATATATATGCAAAATTCAACACTAGGTCAAGCAAACATTTACCAGATATTCTTAAGCGTGCCGAGAAGCTGTCAGGTAAATCGGCTATTTCCGATATACCATCAGCGAGTTCCATAATTTCACCATTATAATCAGAAACAAAATTTTCTATTGTTTCTTCTCGTTGCATCTTGATTTCGTCCCAAGCTATATAGGCGGCGTTAAACTTTTCCTTCCACCGCTGTTCACGAGCAGAATAGTGTCCATCTGTTTCATCATCTTTTCGATTGGGCCGTTTAGGCAACTCGATGTTTCCACAGCAACTAACGCCTATATCAATAACATATACTGAATCTGGTGAAATCGTTGCCCATTTTGCATAGAGTTCTTTTGACAAAATCCGCTTAAGCCTATCACCATCTTCACAGAGAGCATAAACTTTTGCCGGTGAATTGCACCTTGCCGTTACATTTGCAACAAAAGCATCTACTTTCTCATTAAAGACTGAAAGATCAACATCTTCTGTAGCAACTATAATAAATCCTTCCTCAATCTCGCAGACGATTTCAAATCCCAATCCACGCAGGAAATCAATATCCGTAGAAGGATCTATTTCTAGCAGTATGGGAATACCAGTTTCTATTTCAGGTAACGCATTTTCTGAACGTTCTGCACGACGTTCTTTCCAAAAGCGGGACAATTCAGCAGAGCGATGTTTCACATAGCCACCGTGAGTAATTCGATTAGCAGTATTCCTCTTTGTCTGCGCAGATACTGCACCGCCACCACGTAATTTCGGTTTTCCTTGAAATAACAGTGGGAGGGGTAAATGCGTAAAACCATTATTCTCTGCCATTGTCGTACCTCCTTACAGATTAAAATTTAGAGCTTTCTTCCAATGCTTTTACAAAATGTTCGTTACATACTTTTTTGCACCCTGCGAGAATACCAATTTTGGCAGCCCGTTGCGCAATCAAAACAACATTGGCGGCAGAGTATCCCTCCAATTGATTTGATATTTTATCCATATCAATATCCGGAGCAACTGGTATTGCAGATAAAGTCATCTCCAATAAGCGTTTACGTTCTAATTTCCCCGGCATCGGCATTTCAATAACATCATCGAATCTTCGGAAAAGAGCCTCATCAAGAGATACTTTCAAATTTGTAGTGGCTAGAACCAATCCCGGAGCATCATATTCGTCTAACAAAGTGAGTAGCATATTGACGATTCTAGGAACTTCGCCAACATCCTGCGTTGTAATGCGAGATTTAGCGATAAAATCACATTCGTCAAGAAGTAAAACAACAGGTTCACTTTTGCAATAATCAAATACCATTCTAAGGTTTGATGCGGACTCTCCAAAGTAAGAAGAAAGTAAAGAATCGAATCGAACTTTCAATAGTGGCAACCCGAGATTCCATGCAATTCGTTCGGCACTTAATGTTTTGCCACATCCCGGAGGACCATAGAGAAGTATTTTTCTTTTAGGTACAAGATTGAATTTTTTCAACCGTTCGCGTGCTACATATTCCTGCTCAATCGAAAGAAGTCGTTCTTCAACTTCGTTTGGTAAAATCATATGATGCTTTAATTGTTCTCTTGGAATATATGATACCAATTGTGAATTTGTACGCTTGCTCTTTGGCAAAGCAGATAATCCACTTCCGTTTTTTCTACTATCAAACAGAGTATATTTGGGCTTTTCAGTAATTGAAATTTTTTCTAAAGAGTCTGCAAGAACGTTATGACCGAGTTTGCGCTCCTCTTGAATGATTGTAATGGCTATTTTTTTTAATGATGCTATATCTTCGGAGAAAATGGCTCGAAATAGTCTCTTGTATAATTCTGCTTTCATATGGCAAATCCTCCCTCTCGAATGGTTGTCATTCTGATAGTGTATAAAACTATCAATTGCTGCTGACTTTATACTTTTGCTGTCCAGAGGAAGTTTTTTCGATTGGTTTCAAACGGGTTCCAGAGGTGTGAACGTAGTTTAAGAACAAAGTTCCCAATAACAATCTGTCACTTCTTGAGATTCGATTCCACTCATAGCCTTTAAATAAATCTCGTACAAGAAAAATTTCATTAGTATGTAGATGCTTTGTTTCGTCTATAGCTCGAGCTAAAAGATCGTTTGCAGTTGCCATTTCATGTCCTCCTCGTTGTAAACAATATGCTGAACAATGTTGTTTATATCATAGCATGTGTGCATACAAAAAGCAATAGCTTATATGCGTAACTTTCGAGGTGAAATAATCAGTATCCGTAAAGGAGCAAATCAGCAAATGCAATGATATGACATTCTGCGATGTTCTACGGCAGTGCATCGAAGCAGAAAAATAAATAGTGATGGTTTGATACACAAACTAGCCGCAAAGCGCAACTTCTACTCTGAATGAATAGGAGCTGCGCTTTTATTTTTGCCCACAACACATTTCAAAAAGGAGGATGCCTATGGATAAAGACTTTATGCTGACCTACTATGACAAAATGGTACGTCCAATATGGACGGAACTGATGAAAGCACCTCGCTATCAGCGAGCAGCTTGCGAACATGACAAGCTCGAACGTGAGTTCCGACGGCTGTTGGATGAAAAACTGGGGCGGAAATATCTTGAACTGGACGATGCACTGTTCCGGGTGATGGATGACATCGCAGAAGCTATGTATATGAAAGGCGCCGCAGACCGTGAGTTGATGATTCGTTAATACCATGAGTTATGACTACTTCTATGGTCAGTCAGGCGAATTGTTCTCCTACTTCCGCATCCCGAAAGCACTGTTCCAAGACCACCGCTTCCAGAAGCTCTCCACCGATGCCCGGACGCTGTACGGCATCCTGCTGGACCGCATGAGCCTATCTGCAAAGAACGGCTGGCTGGACGAGCAGGGTCGGGTGTATATCATTTACACCGTCCGGGAAGTGCAGGAATCTCTCTGCTGTGCCGAGCATAAGGCGGTAAAGCTGTTCCGGGAACTGGAGGACATCGACCTCATCGAGCGCAAACGCCGTGGTCTGGGCAGACCCAGCCTGATCTACGTCAAGGACTTTTCCTCCGGCTTGCCAAAAGCGCAAGTACAGAATTGCCCAAACAGCAATTCAGGCGCTGCCGAAAGCGCAATTCTGGTGCAGCCAAAACCGCAAGCAAATAAGACTGATAAGAATAAAACAGAGTGGAACGATCCTGACCCTATCTATTCCGGGGGCATCCGGGAGCAGCTTGAGGATTATTTTTATCAGGCGTTGGAGGTAGACCTCCTGCTCCGGCTCTGCCCGGATGATGAGGACACCATCTATCAGATCGTAGACCTGCTTGTGGACACCTGTTCCACCAAACGCAAGATATTGCGGATCGCCGGAGATGACAAGCCCACCGAGGTGGTACGCAGTCGGCTGAAAAAGCTGAACGCCGACCACATCCGTTTCGTGCTGGGCTGTCTGGCAAAAAACACCGCCCCGGTGCGGAACATGAAGCAGTATCTGCTGGCGATGCTCTACAATGCGCCCACCACCATGAACCTCTACTATCAGAACAAGACGAACCACGACTTTGCGCGTGGTTCACCGAAAGCGGGGTGATGTTATCGCAAAGAAAGCTACGATTATCGCAGTCACCAATCAAAAAGGCGGTGTGGGGAAAAGTACCACCTGTGAAAATCTGGGTGTTGGCCTTGCAGCCGAGGGCAAAAAAGTTCTGCTAGTGGACACCGACCCGCAGGGGTCTTTGACCATCAGCATGGGCTGGCAGCAGCCCGATGAACTGCCCACTACCCTCTCTACCCTGATGCAAAAAGCCATGAACGATCAGCCCATTCAGCCCGGTGAGGGCGTTCTGCACCATGCAGAGGGCATTGACCTGATCCCGGCAAACATCGAACTGGCAGGGCTGGAAGTAGCCCTTGTGAACAGCATGAACCGGGAAAAGATGCTGAAGCAGGTGCTGGACAGTGCCAAGCGGGAGTACGATTTTATTCTGCTGGACTGTATGCCCTCGCTGGGGATGCTGACGATCAACGCACTGGCGGCGGCAGACGCTGCCCTGATTCCTGTGCAGGCACAGTACCTGTCTGCAAAGGGTC
>ERZ827488.3824-NODE-3824-length-11596-cov-4.020795_pt1 | contig 11596 bp, 9 predicted proteins | sample MGYA00519771_ERZ827488 | MGnify/ENA primary metagenome ERZ827488 (study PRJEB31778, sample SAMEA3449323) | human gut metagenome | biome: human gut; feature: human-associated habitat; material: faeces | place: United Kingdom | collected 2010/2012 ...
CCGCCTTTCTTGCTGCTTCTTCCTCGGCCTTTCTTCTTGCCTCTTCTTCGGCCGCTTTTCTTGCTGCTTCTTCCTCGGCTTTTCTTCTTGCTTCTTCTTCCTCAGCTTTTCTTCTTGCTTCTTCTTCGGCTGCCTTTCTTGCTGCTTCTTCCTCGGCTTTTCTTCTTGCCTCAGCTTCTGCCGCTTTTCTCTCAACTTCTCTGCGTTCTTCTTCCTGGCGGATACGAGCCTGTTCTCTTTCTTTCTGAAGACGCTCTTCATCTTTTGCTTTCTGCTTCTCGATTGCTGCTTCGTGGTCTTTCTGTTTTTCTTCCCATTTCTGAAGAATATCATCGATCATCATCTGACCATTCGCCAGAATCTCATCTTCACGCTCTTTCATTGCTTCTTCTTCAATTGTAATGCCATTGGCAACCGCCATGCCCTGCGCTAAAGCTTCCTCCAAAGTAGCTCCCGTCACAACCTGTTTGATCGTTGATCCATGTTCTTCCGCAGCCTCTTCCGGTTCAGTATATACCGGTTCTTCTTCCACGACTTCTTCTGCAGCTTCTTCTACAATTTCTTCCTGCGGAATCTCTTCTTGTACAACAGTTTCCTGCATTGGTACTTCCTGTGGAATCTCTTCCTGTACAACAGTTTCCTGCATCGGTACTTCCTGCGGAGGAATTTCCTGAACTTCAGATTCATCAACTCTTTCTGTCACTGGCTCTCTGACCGGCTCTTCTTGTACGTCAACAGTCTCTTCTGTACTTTCATTATATTCATTCTCGTCATCCACTTCTTCCAGTGTTGATTCCGGTTGTTTCTCCGATTCCGGTTTCTTCTTAACCGCTCCCGGACGGCTGTCATATTTCTCCTGCTGAAGTGGTGTCAGTGGCTTATACTTCATCTTCAGTTCCATTGCAAGGTATACATATTTGCCTTCACTGAACCACAAGATCAGATCATCACATTCTTCCAGACATTCTGCTGTCATTCCGGCTTCATCATACAATTTGGCAAGTTCATATGCCCACTTTTCAATATATTCCGCTTTTTTAAATTCTTCCAGTGCTGTAATCTGATCTGTCAGCGATGCCCCCTGTGTTCTCAGAATCTTATATTTTAAAATATACTGATTCGGATCTTTTGGTGCCAGCTTTACGAATTCTTCATAACAATCCGTTGCTTCTCTGATATCTTTGATCTTCAATGCCAGTGTGCCTAAACGATATACAATTTTTCTGCTTCCCGGTGCTCTGTCAAATGCCAGGAACAGTATATCTCTCCCCTTCTTAAACTCACCGTTATATTCATAAATCTCACTGACTGTATTGAGCATTGACGCATTCTTTACTCTTCGCCAGTCTATACCATCAGCAATTTCCTTTGCCTGCTGGTACTCCTTCTTTTCCAGATGATCAAGCATTTGCTCGGTCTTCACCCTATATTCATATTTATCCAATATTTCTCACCTCAAATGTTTATTTTAAAAAAGCGTATTTCCCTACAATTTTACTTATATAAGTTTATCATATGACCTGTTTATTGTCAAAATATCCCGCCAAATATGTTAAAAAAATATTACAAAAATTACAATTTTTTTATCCCTGTAAAATATCTGCCGGCTGCTCTCTGATATCAACGTAAAAAACAGCCATCATATTCTTTCCTATGATGGCTGTTACATATTCAATTTTATCATATTTAATTTTTATATCGGAGAATGATTTTTAATTTTTATTCCCTGTCGCCTTTGTATGCTTTCCGATGATCTTTTACTCATCTTCTTTGCACATTCATTCAAATCTACTATTCATGTTTCTTTACACATATTAATAATATCTTTAAATATGTGGTATTCTGTTCAATATGTCTGCAGTTCTTTTTATCGTCCGGTGTATATTTTCTCCGTCTGTTCTATTCTTCCGAATCTCCTCTACCGGCCTTTTATCTATTATAATAAAGGCTTATTCTCTGGGAACTTCTACCTGCCATACCACTAACATATTGATTCGATGATTCTACTGTGTCCATTGGATTAAGCCTCCTTTTCATAAATTTCCAATCAACGATATCTCACCGACATATGAAATATTCTTCATCCTTGATAAACTTTTCTTTTATCACTTAAGATATAAGCTGGAATTTATTATCTCATCTCTTCTACGATTATGATCCATATCCCCTTGATACCATTCTATAATCGTTATTCATCCATTCTCTTTCTCTACAATATACTTTACGATATTTAATATCCGATGCCTTACCAGATATTTCATATCTATATCCTGTATTTTTCGATTCTTAAACGAATTGAGAATTTATAATAAAAATACATCTTATAAAATATGTGATATTCAATTTTCAAGATTCCCTTCCTCGTCAGGAATTCTTTTTTGTTTATTTTGGATTTCCTTTGGATTGATTATATAATATCATTCGGCTTTTATTTTGTCAATGCTTTTTGCAATTAATTTTATTTATTTTCCATTATTTTGTTTTAATAGTTGAATTATCTGATTTTTCTTTATTTATTTTAATGTTTACACAATACTATACATTTTCAAATCGTATGCTTTTGTTAACATCATACGCTTGCGCATGTCCAATTGTTAACCAGTCATCTTTTGCAGTTGACATTTTATCCTGTTTATTTTATACTTCTGTTATATTTTTGATATAAAACTAAAGGAAAGGAGTTCTGCCATGTCATACGGCAGACAATTACCACTATGAACAACACAGTAAATAGCACAACAACGAAAAAGCTTTCCACCCGCAAACTGGTTCTGATTGCTTTGATGACTGCAATCACCTGTATCTTCGCTCCTATGGCGATTCCGATTCCGGTCAGCCCGGTACCGATCAGTCTTACCAACCTGGTGATCATGATCAGTATCTATGTACTTGGTTTTAAAGATGCAACCATCAGTTACATCGTATATCTGTTACTTGGTCTTGTCGGTCTCCCTGTATTTTCCGGTTTTACCGGTGGATTAGGAAAGCTTGCAGGTCCTACCGGCGGATACCTGATTGGTTTCATCTTCCTTGCACTGATTTCCGGACTGTTCGTTGATAAATTTCCAAAGAACAGAATCCTGGCAGTTGTCGGTATGATCATCGGTATGGCAGTCACTTATATCTTCGGTACAGAGTGGCTTGCGATCCAGTTGAAAATGTCATTCGTTGCAGCACTTTCTGTCGGAGTAATTCCTTATCTTGCCGGTGACGCAGTGAAGATTATCATTGCGATCATCGTCGGACCTGTACTCCGCAGCCGTCTGAGCCAGCTGCAGTAATAAAAATACACAGTATCGGAATTAAGCTTCTGCTTATTTTCTGATATTGTGTATTTTTTTCTTTATATAATCCGGGCATCCACATCCGAATAATCTGTGATTACTGCTGTTACACCTGCTTCTGTCAATGCTTTCTATCATACCAGAGATAACTGCAAGATTGCAGCTTGTGCTTTTGTAGTTATCTCTGATATCCTGGTATTGTACGTGTATGTGGTATACACAGATGTTATATATAGAATCGGGATCATGAATATTATATTTCCCGTTTCTACCATTATAAAATGATACTGTTTTCTTCAAGTCGTGACTGGCTGCGGATGTTAATAAATGAAATGCCCGGAAGTGTAACCCGGTGGAAGCCACTACGGTTACGCATTTGCCATTCTTAAGGCATTTGATACACACGGAATAAAACTTGGAAAGGCGTTCCAGTGAATGTGAAAGAGGCGTTGGTAATTCTTAAGGGGTAAAATTCTGCGTTAGGTTTTCAAAATTTGACTGTCTGAGGCGTATGCCGAGTTTCAAATTTTGAAAGCCTGCTTTTAGCAGAATTTTGCCCCTTTAGAATTGACCCGCCGATGGAACCTGAACAGGAACACCTTTCCAAGCTTTATTCCGGTTCGAGTATCCAACGCCTTCCTGAATTAAATTCCAATTTACTTTTTGGCTTCCAGCCTCTCCGCCCAAAGCTTATCTGCCATTTTGGTCCACGCTTCGGCATAAGGTTTACATTTATCGCAGAGATGCTGTACATCTTCCGGTGACTGTGGATCGGTAGAGTGGGCACCGGTCTCTTTTACCATCTTTGGTAAGCATTCCGGATTCTCAAGCATTGGACATGGGCGCAGCATATTGTCATTGAATGGCTGTCCTTTTCTGTATGCTTGGAAGATCGGACTCTTTAATGCATCCAGAAGACTGACTTCATGAATATTTGCATTTGAATAATGAATGAATACGCAAGGATCTACATCTCCCGCTGCATTGATATGCAGGTAATAGCGACCGCCTGCGATACATCCACCGATATATTCGGCATCGTTCTGGAAGTCCAGGCTAAAGATTGGTTTGGAACTTCTGAACGCACGAATACGTTCGTATACAGCTTTTCGTTGTTCCGGATTCGGCATGAGTTCCGGAGCAGCATCATTTCCAACAGGCATATAATGGAAGAACCAGATGAACAATGCACCTGCTTCAATGATCATGTCATAGAATTCTTCACTTGTGATATCTTTGTAGTTTGCGCTTGTGTAGCAGGTAGAGATACCGAATGGAAGATTATGATCCTTTAATAACTGCATGGCATGCTTTACTTTTTCAAATACACCCGGACCACGCCGTCCGTCATTGGCCGTCTCGAATCCTTCCAGACTGATTGCAGGAACGAAATTCTTAACTCTTAACATTTCCTGACAGAACTCTTCATCGATCAATGTACCATTTGTGAAAGATAAGAATTCGCAGTCAGGATGACGTTCACAGATCGTAATAATATCTTTTTTTCGTACCATAGGTTCTCCGCCGGTATAGATATACATATATGTACCAAGTTTCTTTCCCTGTGTTATGATATCATCGATTGTTTCAAGAGAAAGATTCAGTTTGTGTCCGTATTCAGCGGCCCAGCATCCGGTACAGTGCAGATTGCAGGCTGAAGTCGGATCTAATAAAATCGCCCAAGGAACATTACAGTCTTCTTTTTCCTCAGTTTCCTTCTGAAGGGCAGAACCTTTCAAAGAAGCATTAACGATAAAGTTTGTAAAGAAAGTTTTTCGTACTTCCGGATCCAATTCCCATACTTTTGTAGCAAGTTCATACCAGTTTCCCTTTTCGGCGATTCCCTGGCGGATCGCATTACGCTGACCTGCATACCAGCCTTCCGGAGCAGCCTTGTCAACAATGCTCATGACTTTTGGAATATTTGTTTCAGGATCTTTATCCATGTACTTAAGTGCTGCCTGAATAGCGGAAGCAAAGGCGGCGTTTTTGATTGTGTCTACAACATTCATAATGTTACCTCCTCATCTTACTGCATTATATTCTTTATGCAGTTACCTTATCTTAAAACTTTTGATTTCCAGATTCAAGCAAATGCGACATTAATCCTATATTGTCGTTTTTTTGACAAAAAAGGAAAAAAGTATCATAAATAACGATAAAAGATTCAAAACTTAAATTGTACTTATAAAAAAACGAGAATTTTTAATTATACTTATAAAAAGGGGTGGAAAAATAAGACGGTTTTATATATAATAAGGATAGAAACGTTCAAAAACACAAACGAAAAGGAGATGTATTCATGGAAATGTTATCAATCGAGAAGGAACTGCAGGGCAATTCTTACCCGGGACGTGGCATTATTATAGGAAAGAGTGCAGATGGGACAAAAGCAGTAACTGCTTACTTCATTATGGGAAGAAGTGAGAATAGCCGTAACCGTGTGTTTGTAGAAGAAGGGGAAGGCATCCGCACACAGGCATTTGATCCATCAAAGCTGACAGATCCAAGCCTGATCATCTATGCACCGGTACGTGTACTTGGCAACAAGACGATCGTAACCAACGGAGATCAGACGGATACTATCTACGAGGGCATGGATAAACAACTTACATTTGAACAGTCACTCAGAAGCCGTGAATTTGAACCGGACGGACCGAACTATACACCTAGGATTTCAGGTGTTATGCATATTGAAAACGGAACTTTTAACTACGCAATGTCAATCTTAAAGAGCAACAATGGTAATCCGGAAAACTGCAACCGCTATACATTTGCATATGAGAATCCGGCAGCAGGAGAGGGGCATTTTATTCATACATACAAATGTGACGGCAACCCACTTCCAAGCTTTGAAGGAGAACCAAAACTGATCGCAATTCCGGATGATATGGACGCATTTGCCGGAAGCTTATGGAACAGCCTGAATGCTGAAAATAAAGTATCGTTATTTGTGCGTTATATTGACATCGCAACAGGTACATATGAGACAAAGATCATCAATAAGAATCAGTAAGAAGAATTGAGGAGAAGAGATATGAACGAATTAGAACTGAAATATGGATGTAATCCGAACCAGAAACCATCCAGAATCTATATGGAAGACGGAAGTGAGCTGCCTATTAAAGTTCTGAATGGAAGACCTGGCTATATCAACTTCCTGGACGCATTTAACGGATGGCAGCTTGTAAGTGAACTGAAGAAAGCAACCGGACTTCCGGCAGCTACATCATTCAAACATGTATCTCCGGCAGGTGCTGCAGTCGGTCTTCCACTTAGCGATACACTTGCAAAGATTTATTGGGTAGATGATCTGGGAGAATTATCACCACTGGCATCGGCATATGCAAGAGCAAGAGGTGCAGACCGTATGTCTTCATTCGGTGATTTCATCTCTCTGTCTGATGTGTGTGATGTAGATACGGCGAAACTGATCAAACGAGAAGTATCTGATGGAGTGATTGCGCCAGGATACGAGCCGGAAGCACTGGAAATCTTAAAAGATAAGAAAAAAGGAAATTATAATGTAATCCAGATTGACCCGGATTATGTACCGGCTCCGATTGAGCATAAGCAAGTATTTGGTGTTACATTCGAACAGGGAAGAAATGAATTAAAGATTGATGAGGAGTTCTTCTCTAATATTGTAACAGAGAATAAAGAACTGACAGAGCAGGCGAAAATTGATCTCGCAATCTCTATGATCACATTAAAATATACACAGTCCAATTCGGTATGTTTTGTAAAAGATGGACAGGCAATCGGTATCGGTGCAGGTCAGCAGTCCAGAATTCACTGTACACGCCTTGCCGGAGGAAAAGCAGATAACTGGTGGCTCAGACAGTCTCCACAGGTTATGAATCTTCCGTTCGTGGATGGAATTAGACGTGCAGACAGAGATAATGCGATTGATCTTTACATCGGAGAAGATTACATGGATGTTCTTGCAGACGATGCATGGCCGGCAATCTTCAAAGAGAAACCGGAAGTGTTTACAAGAGAAGCAAAGAGAGAATGGCTGGATAAATTGTCCGATGTTGCACTTGGGTCAGATGCGTTCTTCCCATTCGGGGATAACATTGAGCGTGCGCATAAAAGTGGTGTAAAATACATTGCGCAGCCGGGAGGATCTGTTCGGGATGATAATGTAATCGCAACATGCAATAAATATGGTATGGTGATGTCATTTACAGGAATCCGTTTATTCCATCACTAATCGGGATATAATATAAGAGACACATCCTAAAGTTGATATGATATATGTCGCAGAAGGCGGGAAGGTTACGTAAGAGCGTAGCTTTCCCGTTTTTTATACAAATGAAGAAAAATGTAGCAGGATTCCGGCAGCTATCCGGCATTTATTTCTTCAAAAATAATTCTAAATAGGCTAAAATAGGAGAAAAGAAAGAAGGTGATGCAATGTCAGTGATAGAATTATTGATCGTATCCGTTGGATTATCGATTGATGTATTTGTAGCAGCGGTCTATATGGGGGCTGGATTTTCAAAAATCAGATGGAAGAATCTGATTCTTCTGAGTATCCTGTTTGGCGGTATCCAGTTAGGAACACTGGTCTTGGGCAATCTGATCACATTGCTTCCATTATTGTCCATTACCAGGACGAAGACGGCGGCTGACAGATGGGAAGGTCTGACGGTACTGATCTTTGCTGCAATCGGAATCTATATGATTATCAAAGGAATAAAGAAAAAGAGCGTACTGGAACGGAGAAAAGACGAGATTGAATGGAAGAAAACAACGCTTCTGGCCATGGTGACAAGTGTGGATGCATTCTTTGTCGGAATGGGGCTCGGTTTTTTAGATACAGCGATGATTGAGGAGTCACTGGTGTTATTTCCGGTGACGGTTCTGGAAGCCGTGATTGGTATATTTGCAGGATACAGATTGGGATTGAAAGAAAACAGGCGTGCATACTGGATTGGAGGAACTCTCCTTTTACTTGCCAGTTTTGATGTGATTCTCCATTATTATATGTGAAAAATGGAGCAATTTGACAGTAGATTTTGTCGGATAACAGGACTATAATTATTTATTACAGAATATCCGAGATAAATTAGGTGATGAGATGGAGCGAAAAAGTGAATTGACAAAAGCACTATTGGGGGAAAAATTTAAAGAACTGGTAGCGAAAAAAGGATTTGAAAAACTGACGATCAAGATGATCACAGATGCAGCAGGGGTAATTCGCCCGACATTTTATAATTATTTTCAAGATAAATACGAAGTGATGGAATGGCTTTTGTGGGAAGATGTATTTAAAGAAGTCTCGAAGCTTATGGAGCAGGAACGTGGAATGGAGTCCTTAAAGCTGCTGTTCCGGAAATTTGAAGAAGATAAGACTTATTACGAAAAAGTATTTGAAGTGACCGGTCAGAATTCTTTTGAGGAGATGTTATATGGACGGATTTTTAATATGGAAGAAATTCTGGTTAAGAATCATCCGTTAAAACATGTAAGAGGTATGCCTCATGTAGATGAGAAGATATTTCTGGAATTTCATGCAATATCATTGGTGAATGGATTAAAATACTGGCTTATTAAGGAAAGCAAAAATATTTCGTCAGGGGATGCAATAGAATTTTACCGTTATATGATGTCACATTCGATTCTGGATCTGTTGGATATTGAAAAAACGGAGAAGAAAAAGTAAAGGGTTTCACTACACAGAGTGGAACCCTTTTCCTATAATCTCGCTGGTATTGGATATCAGTAAGAATGCACCAGTTGTATGAGCTTTTATGAAATTACGAAGCTTGATTGCTTCATTTGGACTAAGTACAGTCAGGATGATATATTTGTCATCGCCTGTGAAGGCACCCTGTGCGAGTACGATTGTTGCACCTCGTTTCAGGTCATTTTTGATAAATTCACAGATTGGTTCCGGCTCGCTGCATACCACGTGGAAATACTTCGAGCGGTTCAGACTTTCAATCAGACTGTCGATCAGTGTCGAACGCATCGTAAGACCGAGCAGTGAATAAAGACCCGTCTTAATGTCAAATACGAAGAAACCGGCGATTGTGAATAAGATATCGGAAGCAAGCAAGCCTTTTCCGATGTCAACGCTGGTGTATTTCTTCAATATCATGGCAATAACATCCGTGCCCCCGCTGGATGCTCCGATATTGAACAGAATGGCCGAACCGATGGCAGGAAGTACAATCGCGAAGATCAGTTCCAGCAATGGTTCGTTGGTAAGCGGGTGGCTCATTGGATAGATACGTTCCAGTCCGGACAGCGTGACAGAAAGTAGGATACTACTGTATGCAGTCTGTGCAGCAAATTTTTTTCCGAGAACGAAAAGCCCTATGATCAGAAGGAGCATATTCGCAATGAAGGAAAAATCACTGGCCGAAAGAGGAGTGAACTTGGCAACGAGTACCGCAAAACCGGTGATACCGCCAAACGTGAAGTTGTTGGCGAACTTGAAAAAGTAGATACCCACTGCCATGATCAACGTACTGACAGTGAGTAATGTAAAGTTTTTTAAATGTTCTTTCATTTGAAAATTCCCCAGTTTTCCTTTTGTAATTATTAAATTTTTATATCCTCAATGATTGTAACGCTCATATATGGAAAAGTCAACGGATTGGTGATATATTATTAAGAGACAAAATATTCAGAAAAATGATGGGGAGGACAAGAAAAAATGAAACTTTTTTGGCAGAAGGCGGAAGTTCAGAAGTTTGAGCACGCAAAAGATTTTGCAGAAGAATATAATATAGGAAAGAAAGACTTTATTCTTGCAAGTAAAAGCACGTATGAGGCGTATTTTGCAGCGCTTGGATTAGAGGCACATGTAGAATATAAAAGCAAATATGGAAAAGGTGAGCCTACGGACGAGATGATCGATGCATTACTGGCAGATTTCCGTAAGACAGACTGTGACAGAATTATTGCAATCGGAGGAGGAGCAGTTATCGATATGGCTAAGATCCTGGTGCTCGCAGGAGATTATAGTGCGGAAGAAATCTTTGGAAGAAAGGTTCCGCTTAAGAGAGCAAAAACGTTGATCGCAGTACCAACTACGTGTGGTGCGGGTTCTGAGGTCTCGAATGTATCAATTGCAGAATTTACAAAGCTGCATACCAAGATGGGGCTTGCTGTCGACGAGATTTATGCAGACCGTGCGGTATTGATTCCGGAATTGCTGACAGGACTTCCATATTCATTTTTTGCAACGAGTGCGATCGATGCATTTATCCATGCGATTGAATCTTATGTGTCTCCGAAAGCTACTTTGTATACACAGATGTTCAGTATGAAGGCAATGGAGATGATCATGGAAGGCTTCCGTAAAATTGCAGAACATGGAGAAGCATTCCGAATGAATCTGCTGGATGACTTCCTGACGGCAAGTAACCTTGCCGGAATTGCATTTGGCAATGCCGGAACGGGAGCGGTACATGCCATGTCTTATCCGTTAAGTGGTGTCTATCATGTTACACACGGAGAAGCAAATTACCAGTTCCTTACAGCGGTATTTGCAAAATATCAGGAATTAAATCCGGATGGAAGAATCAAGAAATTAAATAGTTTCTTAAGCAATGTTTTAGAGTGCGATGCAGACTTGGTATATGTGGAGATTGGAAAACTTTTGGATCAGATCATTGCAAGAAAACCATTGCATGAATATGGAATGAAGGAAGAAGAGATCGAGAGTTTTGCTAAGACGGTAGAAGAGACACAGCAGAGACTCTTGAATCAGAGTTATGTAAAACTGACATGGCAGCAGATGGCAGAGATTTATAAAGAACTGTATTAAAGGTTGAATGGTTTATTCCACATCGGAACATACTATCCTTCATAAGAGGAGGATAGAAATAATGTATAAGTATTTACCCATTACGGATGTATACGCAAGAGAAATACTTGATTCAAGAGGAAATCCGACGATAGAAGTGGAAGTGCTGGCAGGAGATGAATTCTGCGGTCGGGCAAGTGTGCCATCCGGTGCATCGACTGGAAAGTATGAAGCACTGGAATTACGGGATAAAGAAGAACGGCACGGAGGGCTTGGCGTATGTCAATGCAAGGATTGCACCGGAAGTGATAGGTATGAACGTGTTGGATCAGGCGGCAGTCGATCAGACGATGATCAGGCTTGACGGGACAAAGAACAAGTCCAATCTCGGAGCCAATGCCATGCTTGGCGTGTCTCTTGCGACTGCAAGAGCAGCGGCCGGGGCGCTTGGACTGCCGCTGTATTCGTATCTTGGCGGTACGAATGTAAAGAAACTTCCGGTTCCGATGATGAATATCATGAACGGGGGAAGACATGCAGATAATAC
>ERZ827488.3828-NODE-3828-length-11589-cov-81.333276_pt1 | contig 11589 bp, 10 predicted proteins | sample MGYA00519771_ERZ827488 | MGnify/ENA primary metagenome ERZ827488 (study PRJEB31778, sample SAMEA3449323) | human gut metagenome | biome: human gut; feature: human-associated habitat; material: faeces | place: United Kingdom | collected 2010/2012 ...
TCGGGGCGGCTGTTATCGCAAGATTTCTGTTTTTTCCGGCTCTTGACCGTCAGACATAGATTAGCTCAAACTTGGCGATTTCCTCCGCTTGCGCCCTGCAAGCGTTCATCAGTCCCACCCATTTCATGGGGTCGGTAGCTTTGAGTGCTTCGGTAGCTCCCGCGCTCCTTGCAAGCTGCGGCATGATAAGGTCAATCCGGCTCCGGGCGGCTTCGTCAATCTCGGCGCAATGCTCATGCAGCTTCTCATTTGCGACAAGGGCGGTGTAGAGGTCGGGGCGGTACTGTTCAAGGTAGGCTTTCCGCAACCGCCCGTAATGCCCGATATACGGGCGCGGGGCGGCGGGGGTGTTGCCATTGTCAATGAGTATTCTCATGCTATGCGTTCTCCTTTCTCGGTGGAAGCAGCGGGTAATTCAAGAGCTTCCTGCTGTTTTTTCTCCCGTTCCTGTTGCTCTTTCCATTGTCTGCGCTTCTTCTCCATATAGCGGCGGTTATACTCGGCTTTCTTCGCCCTGCGTCGTTCCTGTTCCGCTAATGCTGCCTTTTCTTCCTCTGTTAGTTCAATTTCTTTGCGCGGGATTTCTACCTTGCCGATAAAGTTAAAGAAAATCTCGACTTCCTGTGTACGGCTTGCGCCTTTGCCCTCGGCTTGATGAACAAGGATTTTTTCAACAAACTCATTTATCATTGCGGGGGTGAGTTCGGAAAAATCCGTATATTTTTTGACAAGGGCAAGAAACTTCTCGGCATTGACGGTTTCCCTGCTTATGCGGTCAAGCTCCTGCTGGTCTTGTGTGATACTATCGGTCAAGCCCTCTAACTCGGCTTCAAAATCATGCAACATTTGTTCAAAGAGCTTGTCTGAAAGCCGCCCATTTACATTGTCCTCATAGAGCTTGCGAATTAAGCGGCTCAATTCGTCGGTGCGCTTTTCGCTGCGCTGTTTCCTCTGTCGGATAGCTTTAGCCGCTTTTGCCTGTCTGTCCTCGGAAGCGGAACAGACTTGCGCCATAAACTCGGCTTCGTTGTTCTGTGCATAGTCGCAAACTTCCTTTATCGCTTCAAGCAGTAATTCATTAACAACGGCAGTACGGATAAGGTGTGTGGTGCAATAATCATCAAAGTGTTGATTGCCTAAATCATAACGGGAACAGTTGTATTCGTCGCGGTCTGGACGTTTCTTTCCAGTTGGTCGCCCAGCCCAATCCCGCGCATTGCCAGCCTTGCCCCTGTGGTTATACATCTTCGCCCCGCAATCAGCACAGAACATCAAGCCTGTTAAGGGATTTGCTGTGCCTATGGTATCTGTCCTACGGATTGTCTTTCGCAAGGTCTGAACGCGCTCCCATGTTTCCTTGTCAATAATTGCTTCCTGCGTATTCTCAAAAATGACTAAATCCTCTTTTGGTGTCATTTTGGAGTGTTTGTCCTTGTAGCTCTCCTTATAAGTCCGAAAGTTTACCGTATGCCCGATATATTCCGGCTTGGATAGAATATCTGCAACTGTGCCGCCGCGCCATGTGTATGGCTCGTCGGGGTTGTAACTGGTTTTATGTTTGCCTAAACCGCGCTGTGCAAGGTAGTAGGACGGTCTTTCAACTTTTTCCGAAGCAAGAATACGAGCGATTTCATACGGGCCTTTTCCCTCTATCGCCATGCGGTAAATCCGGCGAACAACCTCGGCGGCTTCATCATCAACAATCCAATGGTTTTTGTCGTTAGGGTCTTTCTTGTACCCATAAATACCAATGGAATTAGTGCGTATGCCAGACATTCCCTTTGCCCGGAGAACGCTTTTGATTTTGCGGCTTGAGTCCCGAACATACCACTCATTCATAATGTTCAAAAAGGGTGCAAACTCGCTGCTTTCGCGCTTGTCGCTGTCAACGCCGTTTGCAATGGCAACGAAGCGAACGCCATGCTCTCTAAACATAACTTCGGTATAAAAACCCACTTGCAGATAATCTCTTCCAACGCGGCTCAAATCCTTTACCAGCACATGGGAAACCTCTCCGGCTTCTATGGCTGCAATCATGCGTTTCCAATTAGGGCGGTCAAAGTTTGCGCCAGACCAGCCGTCATCAGTAAAGTGGACACAATTCGTAAATCCATGCTCCTTTGCATAATCTTCAAGCAGCTTCTTTTGATTGATTATACTGTTACTGTCGCCTGTGAGGTCGTCGTCGCGGGAAAGACGCTCGTATAGTGCGGTTATCTTGCCGTTGTCCGTTTTCTTTGCTTTCATTGAAAAACTCTCCTTTCTATGGGCGATTTCTTATCCCCCTTTCACAGCATATAGCTTCCGTAAAGTGCTTTGGCGGGGTCGTTCTGCCCTCTTTGACCTCGCAGGAGGAAACGGAAAGCATCTGTCCCTCGGAAAGCTCCGGGAGGGGCTTATCCGTAAGCTCCGCATCCGCATATGCTTTCCAACCGGGCTGAACCACCGTTTTCCCCTTGGCAGAAAAGGCATTTCCACCGCAGTCCAGCCTTGCCTCGGTCTCCAGATAGACGAAGGGTGCGCTGACCGCCATAAGCACCTGACGGGAAACAAGGCGCAGCAGCTCCCGTTCGCCTGCGGGCAAGGTTTCCAAGTCCGTTTCGCCCGCTGCCATCGTGGGAACGACGGCGTGGTGGTCGCTGACCTTTTTGCTGCTGCACACCTGCCCCGAACAGACGGCTGCGGGCGGCTCCGTGCCGCAGATGCCCGCACAGCACAGCGCCAGCGCGTTTACGCCGCCCTCCATATCGTCGGTGAGATAGCGGCTGTCGGTGCGGGGGTAGGTGCAGAGCTTCTTTTCATACAGACTTTGCAGATAATCCAGCGTCTGCTGCGCCGTGTACCCAAGCAAGCGGTTCGCATCCCGCTGGAGCGTGGTCAGGTCGTAGAGCGCCGGGGCTTTCTCTGTCTTTTCCGTCTGCACGACGGAGGTAACAGCGGCGGCTTTGCTGTTGCAGTCCCCGGCAAGCCGCTCCGCCTCTGCCTGCTCCTTCATGCGTTCGCCTGCGGCGGAGAAGCTGTCAACGTCCAGATGGACGGTGTAGAAGGTCTCCGGCTGAAAGGCATTGATCTCCGCTTCCCGCTGCACCAGCAGCGCAAGCGTGGGCGATACCACGCGCCCCACGTTCAGGGTGCGGTGATACATCACGGAAAACAGGCGGGTGGCGTTGATACCCACCAGCCAGTCCGCCTTGCTGCGGCAGAGGGCGGAGGCGTAGAGGTTGTCGTACTCCGCGCCGTCGCGGAGATTGTCAAAGCCCTGAAGAATCGCCGCATCCTCCATGGAGGAGATCCAGAGCCGCTTTACGCGCTTGCGGCAGTTGTTGAGATTATACGCCGTGCGGAAGATCAGCTCGCCCTCGCGCCCGGCGTCGCAGGCGTTGACGACCTCGCAAACGTCCTCTCTGTGCATGAGGGTGCGCAGGGTGTTCATCTGCTTCTGCTTGTCCCTCGCCACGGTGTACTGCCAGCTATCCGGCAGGATGGGCAAGTCCTCCCTTCGCCATTTGCCGTACTTTTCATCGTAGGCGTCCGCGTCCGAAAGCTCCGCAAGGTGTCCGAAGCACCAGGAAACGAGATAGCCGCCGCCCGAAAGAAAACCGTCCTCGCGCCTGCCTGCGCCAAGAACGGCGGCGATGCTCCTTGCCACGGAGGGCTTTTCACACACAACAAGCCGGTAACAGGTCGTATTCATCATTGGTTTTTGTCCTCCTCACTGTCAGCAGTGTTTTCATCTTCAAACTCGTAATCCTCATCTTCCTCATCCTCGCCGTAGTCGTAATCGTCCAGATCGTCCGCCCCACGGGTGTCGGCCTTGGGCTTGCGGAGCTTGAACCAGTACAGCGCACCGCCGCCGCCCAGCAGGAGCAGGAGGACGACCACAACAAGCCCCGCGCCGCCGGTACTCTTTTCGGGTGCGGTCTCCGCAGGCTCGGCGGACTGTGGCGTGGGTTCCGTCACTTCCTTGCCCGCGCACTCGCTCATATTGGTTCTGCACACCTTGCAGCCCGTGTTGATTTTGCCCACGGCGCATTTGTCCGTGCAGGTGCAGGCAGGGACGATGCTCTCGCCGTCCTTGGTCAGCGCCAGCAGGTCGGCCTCGTCCACAAGATTCAGGAAATGGACGTTCTCATTGCCCTTATCGTCCCGGTCGATGATGAGATAAAAGGTATTGCCGCCCTTGGTCGTCACGGTGATGAACTGCTTGCCTGCGCCGAAAGCGGAGCCGATGTCGTCCATGAGCATCAGATTGCCGTCCGGGGTCAGGGGCGCGGAACCTCCGGCAGCGACGTAATATTGCAGCAGTATCTCCAGCAGCCCCGCCATATCCGTATCGTTGCCGCTGGTTTCTGTCGGCGCGTTCATGACGTCAAGGTATTTGCCGTATACATAGCCGGTCTGCTCCGGCACGACCACCTTGTACCAGCCGTTGCTTTCCTCCAGCACCTTCACTTCCACACCGTTGAGCAGACGCCCGACCACGGTGTAATCCGTGCCGGGGCCGGTGCGCAGGTTCAAATAGGTGCGGACGTTGACCACCTTTCCGGACTGCTCCCGTTTGGCGGGAAGCGTCCAGCTCCGATCCCCGATGGTCACGGTATGGCTTCCGTCCGCATTCTCAGTCACGTTCACCGTCAGGGTCTGTCCGTTTGGGGTCTGCTCACCGGTATTCGTATTCTCCGGCTGTGTGGTTACAGTTGGGCTTTCCATGGTCGGGTCGCCCATTGTTGAATCGACCATATCGCCGCCTGCATAGGCCGTAACGGAAAAGACCGTCATGCAGAGCACGACGGCCAGCGTCACGGCAAAAAATCTCCGTTTATTCTTCATCCGTAAAATCCTCCGTTTTTCTGTATTCGTCGGGCAGCGCCGCCGTGGGACGCTTTTCCAGCATCGCCATCAGCGCCGCGAGCTGCTCGATGGTCAGCCCGTTCTCGCGGACGATGCCCACAATATCCGTGTTTTCCAGCTTCAGAATCTGCTCGTCCAGGGCTTTGAGCCGTGCGGTCAGCGATGTGAGCTTTTCCGCCAGCTTCTCGCGCTCCTGACGCAGCTTTTCAAGTCGCGGGTTCATAACATCCTCCTTTTTGCGTTGATATGGTTGTTGTTAAGGTAATCTGCCAAACTGGAGAAAATGGCTTCGCCAGTAGCTCGTGTCGATGGAAGCGTAGTGAATGGGGTCGCCGCAGTGGAGCATCCTGTTATTGCCCACATAGATGCCCACATGGGACGCGCCTGCGGTGTCGTAGGTCTTTTCAAAAAAGATCAGGTCGCCGGGACGGGCGCTTTCCGGGGAAACATAGGTGCACATACCCCGCAGCCCCTCCGCGCCCAGCCTGCCGAAGCTCCAATGCAGGCCGCAGTTGTTGTAGACATACGAAACGAAGCCGGAGCAGTCGAAGGAGGTGGCGGGCGAACTGCCGCCCCAGACGTAGGGGTATCCCAGATACTTTTCCGCTTCCTTGATAATGGCGGCGAACTGCTCGTCCGCCAGCGCCTCCGGGGGTATCTCGTACTTCTCATACTGGGTGTGGTAGTACCGGTTCACATACGGGGAGCCGGGGAACAGGTCGGGGCGGTTGCCCAGCACGCTCATATACACGGCGTACATGGAGAGCTGATCGTGGGACATGATATGCACCGGCACATGGGAGAGGTTGAAATTTTCCAGCTCCACATGGCAGATATAGTAGGTGTAGGGAACCTCCGCCTCGTACTCGTAGCTTTGCAGGTTGCCGTTTTCGTCGGTGTAATAGCCGATATGCGTTTCGGTGCGGTATCTGGTTTCCGTGGCGACGGTTTCCGTTAAGATATACTGCTTTTCAAACAGCGTCTCCAGAATCCCGCCTATTTCGTCAATCGTCCATTCTCCGCCCTTGAGGGCGGTAATCATGGAAATGAGCACATAGGGGTCGTGCTCGATCTCGTCCAGGTCGAAGTGGTACTCGTCGTAATCGTGGGTGCTTTCGTAGCTGTTCAGGTATTCCCGCAGCTCGTCCTCCATGGCGCAGTAGGCGGCTTCCGCCGCCAGCATATCCGCATCCTCCAGCGGATAGGTGGAGGCCGCAATGCCGGACACCCCGCCCTGAAACAGCGTGGAGCAGGAGGAAATGCAGGTCATGAGCAGCAGTATCGCGGCGGCGACGCCGCCCGCGATGAGGAAGCCCTTCTTGTGTCGGACGAAAAAGCTGCCGGCCTTTTTGCTTCCCTCGGCGGCGCGCTTTGCCGCCTTCGCGGTGGTCTCGGACGCTTTGACGGTATTCCTCGCGCCGTTCCCCGCTTTTGCGGCGGCGTATTCCTTTTTAATGGCCTGCTTCTGCTGCCAGCGGGAATAGGGGTTGGAAGCCCTGCCGTATTCCTGCTCGTACTGTTTGTTCAGCGCCTTGAGATTGGCTTTGTCTGCGCCGGCTTCCGCCTTGTCCGCCCTGCGGTAGGGCTTTTCCGCATGGGAGCGGTGCGCCGATTCCGCAATGCGCCAGGTGCGCTCCGCCGTCTCGGTCAGGGTGTTCGCCGCCTCCATGCCGGAGTTGTCGCCGCCCTCCTCCCGGAGCTTGCGGTGGACTGCGCTGCGGACGGTATCCAGCGGCGCTTTCCTTGCGGCGTGCGCCAGCTTGGAGGGCGGACGCTTTTTGTCCGCCTCCTCAAAGAAAAGGCGCGTTGTGACCTTGCCGCTCTCGGCGTCCACACCGCGCTTTTTGACCTTTACGGTTTTCTTGGGGATTTTCGCTTCGGCCTTTTCCAGCTTAACCGCCGCCCTGTCCGCCCTGCGGACAGCTCGTTCCAGCTCCGGCAGGGCGCGTTCTTCCTCGGTGAAAATCAGCCTTGGCGAGCGTTTTGCCATATTCATCACCTCGATTCTGTGGGGATTGGATCGTCATACGCACGCGGCAAAGACAGCCTGTTCGCTGGCGTCTTTGCCCTCTGCAACCTCACGGGGCTCCCAGACGCTGATTTTCTCCGCGATTTTCAGAAAATGCGCCTTTCCGGCAGGCGTGACGAGGGTGTATTCGCTTTTTGCTCCGTTGGGAAGGTAAAAATCTCTGGTCACAAACAGCGGGTCGTTGCGCTTGCCGGCTCTGACAAACACACGGTCGCTGCGGTGACGGTCTCTGAACACATACCCCTTTTCCAGCAGGTAGCCGATAAATTTCTTCTGCGGAACGCCCAGCTCCTTGGCGGTATAGCGGAGACAGGTCACGCTCTCGACTCCCACAAAGGAATCGTAGTAGCTGGCCTTCGGAGCCAGCCGCGCGTTCTCGGCCTCCGCCTTTTTCAGCGCCTCCCGCGCGGCGTTCGCCTTTGCGTTTTCCGCACGGAGCTTGCCGATATACTCCGAAATCAGCTCGGGGTGCTCATCCATCCGGCTAAGGAGTGCATCCGTCATATACGCGCCGTGCTTGCGGATGGAGGGCAGCACCTCGGCTGTCACCCAGCGCTTGAACTTCTTTGCGCGCTCCAGCTTGCTGGAGAGGATGAGACTGTAAAGGCCGGATTCGCTAATAAAGATAGGTTTCTGACCTCTGCCGATGGGGTCACGAATCGTTACCCCATCCAATTTATCCTCCCCATCAACATGGTCAAGCAAGGCTTTTCGGTGGTTGCTGTAGCCAAGGCTGGAAGCCACGTCTTTACCGACAAACCACGGGTCGCCATCGATCAGGATGCTGCGTACAGCTCCGAACTCCGGGTTTTCAAAGATCATCAGGTTGTTTTCCATATTCTCACGTCCTTTCTCAGGTTGATTCTGTCTGCACCTGCTCCGAGAGCTTGGTCGTGATGATTTTGTACAGCTCCGTATCCTTGGGGAAGCGGTCTACGAAGGGCAGGATCACGCTGCCGTAGAACAAAAGCCCCTCGCCCTCGGCGGATTGGGTCACATACGAGAGCTGATGGGGCGAGATGTTGAGCTGCTTCGCCAGAATCTGCCGGTCGCCGGAAGCCTGGTTGAGCATATACACATAATCGGAGTTTTCAAAGATGTTCTCCACCTCACGGCTGGAGAGCAGGTCTTTGACGTTCTGGGTGATGCCCGTGGGAACGCCGCCCCACTTGCGGAAGCGCTTCCATATCTCCACCGTATACGCGGCGGTCTGTTCCTCCTTCAAAAGAAGGTGCATTTCGTCGATATAGTAGCGGGTGGACTTGCGCTGCTCACGGTTGACGGTGACACGGTTCCACACCGCGTCCTGCACCACCAGCATCCCGATCTTCTTTAACTGCTTGCCCAGCTCCTTGATATCGAAGCTGACCACGCGGTTTTCGATATTCACGTTGCTGCGGTGGTTGAACACGTTGAGGGAGCCGGTGACGTAGATTTCCAGCGCCGTGGCGATATACTGCGCTTCCTTTTCATCCTGCCTGCGAAGCTCGTTGTACAAGTCCTCTAAAATAGGCATCTTTTCCGGGCGGGGGTCGCTCAGGTATTCCCGGTAAACAGAGCGCACACAGCGGTCGATGATGGTCTTTTCCACCGGCATGAGGCCGTCCTTGCCGCCGACAATCAGCTCGCACAAGCTGAGAATGAAGTCGGATTTCAGGCTCAGCGGGTTCTCATCGTCGCTGTAATTCAGGTTCAAATCCATGGGGTTCAGGTAGTCGGTGGAGGTGGGCGAGATCTTTACCACCTGCCCGTGCAGGTGCTCCACCAGCGGCCCGTACTCCGCCTCCGGGTCGCAGATGATGATATCGTCGTTTGTGACGAGGAACACGTTGGCGATCTCACGCTTGGCGGAGAAGGACTTGCCGCTTCCGGGCGTACCTAAGATCAGCCCGTTGGGGTTTTTCAGCAGCTTTCTGTCTACCATGATGAGGTTATTGGAAAGGGCGTTCAGCCCGCAGTACAGGGCTTCCTTCCCGTCCTGAAACAGCTCCTGGGTGGTAAACGGCACAAAAATCGCCACGCTGGAGGTGGTCAGCCCCCGCTGGATCTCGATCTGGTTATACCCCAGCGGAAGCGCGGACATGAAGCCCTCCTCCTGCTGAAAATCCAGCCGCGTGAGCTGGCAGTTGTACTTCTGGGCGATGGAGCCCGCCTGAAAGACGTTGTTGCCGAGACGCTGCCTGTTGTCCGCCACGTTCACCACAAGGAAGGTCAAAAGGAACATACGCTCGTTGCGGCTTTGCAGCTCCTGCAAGAGCTTTTTCGCCTCCGTGCCGTAGGTGGCGAGGTCGGAGGGGATAATATCCATATCGTAGCCGGAACGCACCGCTTTTTTCTGCTCCTCAATGGTCATTTTCTGCAAGTCGGTGATCTTGCGCTTAATGGTCTTGATTGCCTTTACCTGATCCACGGACTGGACGTGCATACTGACGATGAGGGAGCTTTCCATATCGAGAAAATCCGCCAGCATCCGGTCGTTGAGTTCCGGTGCTAAAATCTGCAAGAAGGATACGCAGCCGGTCTTGCTGCCCACGCCGAAGCTGCTGCCGGTCTTGAACTCAAAGGCGCTGGGCGCGATGAAGTCCTTCACCGACAGCCCGGAGGGAGCCAGCCAGTCCCACGAAAAGCGGAAGGGCTGCGGCTCGTCCATGTGGAGCATCCCGTGCAGCAGGCGCAGGCGCTCCATCCCGTTCAGGCTCTCCGCCATTACGCCCAGACGGCGGAAGTTGTTGAGGATATCCGTCTCGATGCGCTCCAATCGGGGCTTTGCCGCCTTCAGGCTGTCCGCCTCCACGCCGAAGGTCAGGTACTTGGTCTTAATAAGCCCGTTGTTGCCCCGTGCAAGCTGGCTTTGCAGCATCCCGGTGTACTCGGTACGGAGCTTGTCGAAGCAGTCGCCCTGCAAGGGGATGGCGATGCGCCGGGCGTAGGTATCCCGCGTGGCGGAGAGGTTGATGAAGGAGAGCTGGAAGCGAATGGAGGAATCAAAATAGTTGAGGAAATCGCACCAGCCGTCGAAAATGGCGGTCTTGTCCTCGTTCTGGTTGAGCTGGTAGTTGATATCCTGAAACTGCACGGTTTTCGTGTAGTAATTGTCCGTCACGCGGCACACGCCGTCGGGGTACATCCGCTGAAAGGGGATGCTGTCCTGGGCGGACTTCTTTCGCTTATCCTGACGCTTGGCTCTTGCAATCGCCGCGTCGATCTGCTTTCGCTCGGCTCGTGTGAGCTTTCTTGCGGGGGTTTTGTTTGTGGACAATCGCGTAGACCTCCTTATCCAAATTATCCTGCCGGTTCAGCAGGTCGTAGAAATTGTTCGTCCTGTATGGGCGCTGTTTGGGGCGCAGGAAGCATACCTGCACGATGTTGCGGATGAGCTTCTCCGGCGGCTGACCGTTCTTTTCGTACATGGCCAGCAGGAAGAAGGGCAGCATGACCAGCATCATGCAAAGGGCCGCCGCGCTGCTGCCGATATGGCCCTTGAGCAGAAAGAAAAGCGGTACGCCGATGAGCGCGCCGCCGCCGAAGCACAGAATCTGCCGTTTTGTTAAATTGAACATGACCTTGGTTTTCACCGCGTTCAAGTCCTTGGGTACGGGAACGTATGCCAAATTTCATCACCTCCGTCAGTGGGCATGGAACAGGCTCCTGGCAAGGGAGCTTGTCTTAAACAGCGTGAAGCACAGCAGCACCGTGTACCCCATGCACGTCCATATGGCCGCTGAGACGCTGCTCTCCACCACGATGTTCTGGATCAGCACCGCGTAAATCGCCACGCAGACGATGATGAGGAAGCCCTGAAAGCCCAGCGCCAGCAGGCTTCTGAGGTAATTCTGACCCATCTGCCCCCATTCCCGGTTGGCCATGGTCGCCATGGGGATGGGCGCGATGGAGGTCACGCAGTAGATCTCGATCATTCTGCCGTAGCAGATGATGAAAATGCAGATGGTCAGCGCCCACATGGAAAGATGCACGACCACGGACTCCAGCCACAGCCCCAGCAGCGACCAGACCTCCATTTCCGCAAGCGCTGCTTCAAATCCCGCGATATGCTCGTTGAACGTCAGAGACGTGTCCGATATGATGATGCCCGACGCGCTGTTGACAACGCTCTGAGCAGCCTCGAACACTCCCATGACGATGTTCCAGGTATTGGTGACGATGAGCACGGCGCAGGCGGTCTTGAATATCCATTTGAAGAACATCCAGGTGTCCACGTCGTGCATATTGTTCTTTTCCGTAATGAGCTGAATCAGCTCCAGCGTCATGACAAAGGCCAGGACAACGCCCGCGATGGGCAAAATCACATTGTCCGACAGCGTTCGGATCATGCCGTAGATGCTGCTGTTCCAGCCCTGGGGCGTAGCGCCCACCTGTCCGGCGATGCCCGCCACGCGGCTGTTCACGTTGTCAAACAGTCCGTTCACGTTGTCCATGATGCCGCTGATCAGCAGCTCCTTCAGCCATTCGGTGAATTTCTGCCATATCAAATCCAATGGGATTTACCCTCCTTTCCCGCAGCGCCCGCCCGGAGGGGCGGACGCCGCGAAGGATTCGTGCGGGCGATTAACCGAACAGGCCGGAGAGCAGGGGAACGAGAATGACGCCGATGAGCGCCACGCCGCCGCCCGCCATGAGCTGCTTCATCCCTTGACTTTTTGCTTATGTGTGATAAAGAAGTAATAGAAGTGTAAAAAATTTTGCCGTTC
>ERZ827488.3835-NODE-3835-length-11578-cov-4.183112_pt1 | contig 11578 bp, 10 predicted proteins | sample MGYA00519771_ERZ827488 | MGnify/ENA primary metagenome ERZ827488 (study PRJEB31778, sample SAMEA3449323) | human gut metagenome | biome: human gut; feature: human-associated habitat; material: faeces | place: United Kingdom | collected 2010/2012 ...
GTTACTATTTACGAAACAGACGGTCGATTGATAAATCAAGGGCTTGTAAATAACGCATCCTATCTTCGTATTTACAAAGATAACGAAAGGCGAGCGCAGAGGCAAACGGAATTTTCAGCTCGATATAGTTAATATATTATATATATAATTTTTTATCCATATTTTTTCCTACTTTTGATTCCTAATAAAATATACGTCTCGGCATTAAAAACGAGCAACTTGTTTGTACAGCTATCAACCTTTATTACATTTGTATCTAACGAATAAAATTTAGTGTCGAAACTGTTCATCACTTATGTAACAATAGATTTATCACTATACAACAATGAAAAAAGTATTTCTCATTTTCCTTTCTTTGATTTTTATTTTCACGTTTCAAGTAAAAGCTATTACATTGGAAGATATTACTTCCGGGAAATTTCAGTCCAAAGATATAGCAGAGGTTTATCCATCAGCCGATGGCGTTCATTATTTCACAGCGACAAACGGGAATACACGTATCGTAAAATGTGAATACCGGACGGGACACGAAGTCGATACCCTCTTTGACGTAAAAACTGCCAGAGAATGCAATTTGGAACAATTCGACGGTTTTTCTCTCAGCCCCGATGAAAAACATCTATTAATTTATGCCGACTCGGAACCTATTTACCGACGCTCATTCAAAGCTACTTATTACACGTTCGAGATACGCAGGAACCTATTGAAACCGCTTTCCGACGGAGGAAAACAACAAGCTGCCGTATACTCTCCTAACGGCCGAATGGTCGCTTTTGTAAGAGACAACAACATCTTTATCAAAAAACTCGATTACGGTACAGAAGTAGCCGTCACCCGCGACGGAGAGCGAAACAAAATCATCAATGGGATTCCCGATTGGGTTTACGAAGAAGAATTCGCTCTTACTTCTACCCTGCAATGGTCGCCGGACGATGCTACATTAGCTTTTGTGAGATTTGATGAAAGCCATGTTCCCGAATATTCTTTCTCTCTCTACGAAGGTTACTGTCCCACATACCCGGAATACACCCTATATCCGGGAAGATTCACTTACAAATATCCGGTAGCAGGCGAGACCAATTCACAAGTATCGGTACTCTCTTATACCGTCGAAACACGAGCCTTAAAAACGATGAAACTGCCTATATCATCAGACAGTTACATACCTCGAATCAAATTTACGACCGATCCGAACAGACTCGCGGTTGTCACGCTAAACCGCACACAAAACGAAATGGATATATACTCTGTCAATCCTAAATCGGGAATCAGCAAACTGCTATTGAGAGAAACAGACAAAGCTTGGATCGAAGAATCTATATTAGACAATATCTCGTTCTATCCCGATTTCTTCGTGATTGCCAGCAGTCGTAGCGGTTATCAACACCTTTTCCGATACAATTATAATGGAACATTAGCTAAACAAATCACCAAAGGCGAATGGAACGTTTCGGCATTTTTGGGTTATGATGAAAAAAGTCGCTCTTATTTTTACGAATCGAATCAAGAAGGTCCTCTTTACAAAGCCATTTACAAAATAAATGAAAAAGGGATAGAAACCAAATTATCGGAACGAATCGGGACAAATCAGGCTTCGTTCAATCCCTCGTGTACTTATTTTATCAACAAATACAGCAACAGCAATGAACCTTTGCTCGTAACCGTATGCGATGCCAAAGGGAAAGTAATACGCACACTGGAAGACAATGCCACGCTAAAAGCACGAATCGCCCAAACCGATTTGCCACGCAAAGAATTTTTTACCTGCCCCAATCACGCAGGCGATCAAATGAACGGTTATATTTTGAAACCCACGAATTTCGACCCCTCGAAACGCTATCCGGTAGTCATGTCGCAATACAGTGGCCCGGGTTCCCAATCGGTTCTGGATAAATGGACAATAGACTGGGAATACTACTTAGTCAGCAAAGGGTTTATCGTCGCCTGCGTCGATGGGAGAGGAACCGGCGGACGCAGTCGGGCATACGAAACCTCTGTATATATGCAATTAGGGAAACTCGAAACCGAAGACCAAGTAGCGGGAGCGGAATACATGCGGACCCTACCCTATGTAGACGACAAACACATAGGTATATATGGTTGGAGTTACGGTGGGTACGAAACTCTTATGGCCATGTCCACAAGCAACGGTACTTATCAAGCCGGAGTGGCTATCGCTCCGGTAACCGACTGGCGTTATTACGATACGATTTACGCCGAGCGCTTTATGCGTACGCCGAATGAAAACAACGAGGGATACGAACAATCCGCCCCCATTACTCATGCCGAAAAATTAAAAGGAGATTTGTTGATTATATCGGGGACAGCAGACGATAATGTTCATTATCTTAACACATTACAATATTCCGCTGCTTTAATCGAAGCAGGAATACAATTCGATACTCAAATATATACCAATAAAGACCACCATATACGAGGTTGCAACACCCGTCATCATCTGTATACCAAAGTATGTAACTTTTTCCTCGATAAACTGAAATAAAAGGAATAGCATCCCAACCCTATGGAAAAGAAAAAAAGTAACAAAATAAGTTGGTCTACCATCTATTCTTTGGGATTGGCGCCTGCTATTCTCGTATGGGGATTGGCCCCATCGCTTAAAGAAAATGTCATTGTCCTGACATCGATTATCGCCGGTATTATATGGACTATATTCTCCCGGCTTTACATACATTTTTTTAAAGGATGTGGAATAATAGGGTGGATAACAGGGTGGTCTATGATATTTGGAGGAATAACAAAAGCATTCTTGCTCCTTTTCGGGTATTATAATATCCCTATCGTACTTTTTTGGGCTCCCTGCATGGTTGTCATATTATATCTGTTCGAACATCGGAATATACACCCCCCATTCTGTTATCAGTGTATCTTGAAACGAGGAGGGATTCGAGAACGGCATTTACTGGGAGATTTCAGCCGCTATGAAACTCATTATATCGTACGCTTAATTCTAATAGGCTCTATATTAGTAACTATGTTATCATGGATACTCTTTGCTTTTGGCGTGAAAAGGCAAAGCCGTGCCGGGAATTATTTTTACTTCTATTTTCCTCTGGGGTTAAGTATAGCTATCATTATCTTCGAAATTATTCGCCGTCTGCTGATCCAACAACTTATCGAAAGTCACGAGAAAAAATGTAAACGTTATATCAACGACAAAACGAATAATCCCGATATGGATTACTTTTTCACGGTAATTCGTATTATGGTCATAGGTCAAGAAAAAATCTACTTAATCGAAAACAAAGGAGATGAAATAGAATTCAATAGCGGCAAAGGGTTCGATATTCCTATACATCGTTATACAGACTATTGTACGACGCAGGAAGAAGAGGAACAAAAAGCCCGGCAAATCATATGCGAAGAACTTCAAATAGAAAAACCCGATTTACGCCACATATCATCGGCTATCGCCGAAGATTCTTGGCGAAGGGTCGGACATTACGTATTATTTATCTCGGACAAGGATCAAAATAAACTAAACAGATATAACGGCCGCTGGTACACCTTAGAAGAAATAACAAGATTATTCCATAGCAATAGGCTTTATCCTCTATTTAAAGAAATCTATGCCCGTTTCTATACGATTGTCAATACGGCCCGTACCTATTACAGCAATGGAAAAAGGAGATATCTGATAAGAGGATATAAGCCGGCCTTTACATTACACAGAATCGATTTGCTGGATATCGAATTAGATGACCCGGTTTGGCTTTACGTAAGCCGTCACAACGACGACCGCCTTTTATACCGTATAGACAAATGGATTCGAAAAATTTTAGGTAAAAAATGTTCCTCATCAAATTGCTGCGATGCTTGATTTAATCACCATATTGGGTCCCACCGCCTCCGGTAAAACATCTTTGGCGGTGGCACTGGCCGCCCACCTCGACACCGAAATTATCAGTGCGGATTCCCGTCAGATATATCGTTCAATGGATATCGGTACAGGTAAAGACTTATCCGAATACACCTATGAAGGACACGCTATTCCCTATCATCTAATCGATATTTGCCCACCCGGATATAAATATAATCTATTTGAATATATCCGGGATTACAACACCGCTTACGCAGATATTATCAAGCGGGATAAAACGCCCATTCTTTGCGGGGGTACAGGTCTGTACATAGAAGCCGTACTCAAAGGGTACTCGTTACCTCCCGTACCCGAAAACAAGGCCCTGCGCGAAAAACTTGCTGAAAAATCACTATCCGAATTGGAAGAAATACTCAAAAACTACAAGACTCTACACAACCAAACAGATACCGATACTTGTAAGCGAGCGATCCGCGCCATTGAAATAGCCGAATATTATTCTCGGCAAGAGCCCGAAAAACTTATTCCTAATCCGGTAAAAAACGCTTTGATTATCGGAGTGAACATAGATAGAGAAAGCCGACGCGCCAAAATTTCGCAACGTCTGCGCGATCGTCTCGGACAAGGCATGGTGGCCGAAGTTCAAGGTTTGCTCGACAGCGGCATCGATCCAGAATCTCTCATTTACTACGGGCTCGAATACAAGTATATTACCGAGTACCTCATCGGGCGCACCTCATACGATCAAATGGTTTCATTGCTCGAAATAGCGATTCACCAATTTGCCAAACGGCAAATGACATGGTTCCGGGGTATGGAGCGTCGGGGATTCTCCATTTTTTGGCTCGATGCAGCCCTCTCTCTCGATGAAAAAATAGCTAGGATAGATGAGAAGATAACCCAGTCGGTATAATGCGATACCCCATGTGTTCCATAAATATTAAGAGCTCTTTTCGAGAATACAAAATAAATTTTTACTTGCATATATCAAAAAATTTTACGAATATTGTAAGCAAGAAATTTCACGAAAAGGGAGGCTGTGTAGGGATTAACCTTACTTCATCTTATTTAAATTGAATGTTCATCACACAGTTTGCCTCATGAGTAGTATGGAAGCAAAAGTCGAAATTCTTTGGAATAGCCTATTGTTAACATGGTCGTATGATTACAGAGTCGCCAGAATCCATACGTTCGATAAAGATGGTTTAGCAATCGGAGAGAATTTGATCGAACGCCTGAATCTCGAAACATCGTGGGGAACCTTAACAATTCTGGAAACTACCGATACTTCCATAACTTTTATACACAATGGCACGAGGATAATATTGGCCGATGGAGCAAAATATCATTTCGAAGTTCCACAAGTGCTCCCCGGCAGTCAAGGAGATTTTTACATCGAATTGATTTGCTCCCAAGTACGACTCACTCACTGGGACGAATTTTTCGAATGCTCTCGGCAATTCACGGTCGATAAAATCGACTGGGATCTCATGCAAGATGGCGATGTAGACTCTGCTTTACTCATTGCCGAATCTATCGCCGAACAATCGCCGGAATCACTCGAAATCATCGCAGAATATATGGCCGTTGCTGATAATCTGGGTAGTAAAGAGGCTCATGAATGGTTACGAGACTATTACAGCCCCAGCGATATTGCAGAACCTTACAGTTAACCAAAAATGAAACATTATGATAGATTTCTCCAAAGAACACAAGACCTTACTTAGCCGATTGGCGAAAAACCCGAACGACATGGAAGCCCGTGCCGACCTACTGCGTTGTAACTGTCTCTGGGCCGAAGAAAATATAAAGGGCAACAAGAACACATGGCAAAATGCGAATCTGATATGTGAAGTATTACAATATGGGCCTCTTTTACTCGAAACGGGAGAAATGAGCATGTATGACCTCGTTTACAAAACATGCGACAGAATAAAAAGAACTATATTTTCACATCCTCGCCTATCTGTAAAAATTCTCGAATTGGAAAGGGAAGCCCTTTATCGTATCGAAGCAGAAACTGGTCACGAACTGGGTATCACCGAAGACGTTCAACATGAAATTAGTCTATTAGGAACAAATATATGGTATGCCGACCGTGGTGAATATGATAAAATCAAAAACGAGGGACATTTGAAACACGACCCGGTAGAATGGACTGCCCGTTGGGAAGAGGTTATCGACGAAGCAGAAGCAAAAGCATATGCCAGATTACAAGAACACCCTCAGGGTATGGGGTTTTGTCATGCCTATTGGCCGACGTTATCTGCTATTTTGGCCGAAGACTACGATATCCAGTGGCGTAGCCCGTCCCAAATGAACCCCAAAGTTCTGTTCGACTAGCAGAGTCTTAGCCTAAAAAACAGAGGGATACATGTTAACGATGTATCCCTCTGTTTTTTCTATTCTATTTTAAAATCCTTTCTTATTTACAAATCGAACTTATAGCCTAACGAAAGCATGAACATTGTATTATTAGGACTACCCTCCTCATCGTAGACATTAGAAAGTCCGAAATTATAACGGGCATCGATCGTCATACCAAAATCAAACTCATACCCGACACCCAAAGCAAGAGAAAAATCGAATGTTTTAGCCTTATAGCCATATCCATATGGTTCCAAATCTTTGGACGAAATCTCTTTTCCCGCCAACTTCGCTTTATATTCATCATCGACACAGAAGCCGAATTGAGGACCAAAATGAACATTCAAACCTGCCCACGGATAAATTTTCAACAAAACAGGTATATTCAGATAGTGTGAAGTATAGTTCGATTCCAAAGTCTTCGTGAGAACCGGTATATCATCAAAACCAGCCCCCTGCATCGAATAATAAAATTCGGGCTGAATCGCCAATAATTTATTAATACGATAATTAGCAAAGATCCCCACATTCACTCCTGCTCTGAAATTCGATCCATCTCCGGTCAAAGAAGAGACGTTAAGACCTAATTTCGGCCCCATAGAAAGTTGAGCGAAAGCTCCACCCATGCACATCACGGCAGCGACTACCAATAAAATCTTTCTCATTTCTTTTTAGTTTTGTTACACCTAGTTCTCCAAAGGGGTATTTTAATACAATTTCTGCGGGGAGAACTTCAGTAATTTTTTCTCAAAAATATTTACTGATCGCATGTTAATAAGGCGCAAATATAGCCATTAAAGCTATATATAAAAACTATTTATATTTTTTTATCCGCGCCATAAAGACACATTTTGCAAGCCATTATATATCAGCCATATACATTACTGACAAAATAATAATAAGATAACGAATGTTTATATAATCATGCCATAAAAATAAAAATGTCGACTATTTTCTTTGTAGCGAACTTAAAAACAAAAATCTATGGCAAATAATTCGTACAAAAATCCATCGATGAAACAACTCGACATTTTAAAAACCGAAAATGAAATAGAACGCTCTCACTACCCGATACTGTTACAGGCTCAAAAAGCATGGGAGAATATAGAACATTTCAGGCAAAAGCGAAAACGAAACAGGGACTATACTTATGGAAAACAATGGAACGACTTGATAAAACTACCCGACGGCAGAGTTGTAAGCGAAGAACAGTATATACGGGAACAAGGAAAAGTTCCTCTGAAAAACAACCTGATCCGCCAAATGGTCAAAGCCGTTTTAGGACAATTCAGAAACAACCAAACCCAACCCGTATGTATAGCTCGCGACAGGCAGGAACAGAGTTTGGGGGAACTGATGAGCACAGCCGTCCAATACGCCTACCAGCATAATCGGTTACAAGAACTCGATAGCCGCACATTGGAAGAGTTTTTGATTTCGGGTATTTGTTTCCAGAAAATAGGATATGGACACCGTAGAGGAAAAACCGACGTCTGGGTAGATGAAATAAATCCGAACCGAATATTCTTCAACGCTATGGAGGACAGCCGCCATTGGGATTGCACTCTCATAGGCGAACTACACGACATGTCTATCGCCGAAGTAATATCGAGATTTTCTTTCGGGTCAAGGGCTCGTGCCATACAATTACGTAACATCTACTCGGAGGCCGACAATGAAACGATACGGCACAACTTCGAGAACCTCACGGCAAAAGCAATCGACCGGCTCGATTTTTTTATGCCGGCCAATCAAGATATGTGCCGAGTCATAGAAATATGGAAACTCGAAAGTCGGGAAGTACTGAACTGCCACGATTTCCGTTCCGGTGAATATTACCACATACCTGTGACAGGAGCCGAGGATATAAACAAAGAAAATAGGAAAAGAGTACACGAAGCTCGCACATCGGGACAACCGGAAGAGACTGCACAGCTTATCGAAACAGAATGGAGTATAATGCAAACATGGCGGTATCGCTTCTTCTCCCCACTGGGAGACTTATTGGACGAAGGAGAAACTCCCTACTGGCATGGAGAACACCCTTATGTGTTTAAACTATACCCTCTCATAGACGGTGAAGTACATGCCTTCGTCGAAGATGTAATCGACCAGCAGAGATATATCAACAGACTGATTACCATGATAGATTTTATCATGGGTTCGAGCGCAAAAGGCGTATTGCTATTCCCGGAAGATCAAATTCCCGATGGCATGACAATCGAAGATATTGCCGACGAGTGGACCAAATATAACGGTATCATTTTATTCCGTCCCAGACCGGGCTCTCCCATGCCCCAGCAAATAGCGGTCAATGCCACACAAGTGGGAGCTTATGAAATGCTTTCGTTGCAAATGCGCTTGTTCGAAGACATATCCGGCGTCCACGGTGCTATACAGGGTAAAGCAGCCCAATCCGGTACTCCGGCCTCTCTATATGCCCAACAAATACAATATTCTTCGACCAATCTGCTCGATCTATTCGAGTCGTTCAAAACATTCCGAGAAGACCGGGATATAAAAATCATGAAAACAATCCAGCAATTCTACTCGGATAACCGTTATTTAAACTTAGCAGGAAACAATTACGGAAAAGAAATCTCTACCTATACCCCAGAGGAAGTTCGTAATACAGAATTCGATTTATCAATTGCCGAAACACTATCGACACCCGCTTTAAGAATGGCATCCAACGAATTTCTTATGGAGCTGTTTCGTTCCGGGAAAATATCGCTCGAAATGCTTCTGCAAAACGGAGCCTTTCCTTTCGCCGACAAACTGCTGCAAGCTATCCATCAAAGTCAAGCCGAATCGACACAACAAAACACCGCACCGCAAATTTAGACGATCGGTTTATCTTAATCGAAACAAAGACAGAATCCGCTTGGGATTCTGTCTTTGAACTCTAACCATAAATATAAATCAAAACAGACACTACTTCTGTAACACATATTCTTTCATATGAGCTATATCGTCTAAATAATCTTGTAAGTCTTGTTCATGATCTTCTTCCTCTGCCAAAATATGTTTGGCGATATCGCAAGTCGTAAAATCCTTCCCGTCGGTCAATGCAGCGATCGTCTGATAACGTAATATAGCGCAACGTTCTGCTGCGACATTCTGTTTCAGCAACTTGACTATATCTACATCAGTAGGAGGAGTATAAGCACATTTTGCCAAATCGAACCATTTCTTAGGATCCAATACGGGAACACCCTCCAACTCGATAATACGGTCGGCTATCAATTTAGCATGTTCGAACTCTTCCATAGCATGTTCCTGAAATTCTCGTTGTACATCACCTCGCATAGCGCCTTTCACAACAAAGGCTCCCACCCAATATTGATAAAACGCCAACCATTCTTCCGACAAAGCGGCATTCAACTCATCGAGAACTTCCGATACATCTATTCTTCCCTTCAAAATAGCTACACTTTCTTTTGCCATAATTATATCTCTTTTAGATTAAAAACTTTCCTTAATAACAATCGCGATATCTCGTTGGTTCACCACGACACCTACAATTCTACTTCCATATTTTCAATAACCGATATTCACGTCTCCATACTTAGAGTCATTGAGTATAGAGGAGGTTCGAATAAAAATGAAATTAGTCGCGTTATCTTTTTCTCATCTTTCGCTATATTTGTAGAATATAGGATACGGTTCGGCAGAGTCAAATCGGAAATGTGATTTCCGTTTGCCTTTGCACTCACCTTTCGCTATATTTGTAAAATGAAGGAATTGCTTCGGTAAGGAACTCGAATAAGCTCGTTTTTTGCATTCGGCTATATTTTTATGGTGACATTATAAATAGATGAAATAATCAATAAAAGCGAATAAATACAGTTATGAAAACAGCGCTAATTACCGGTATTACCGGGCAAGATGGTTCATTTCTTGCAGAATTTTTATTGGAAAAGGGCTATGAAGTGCACGGAACGATCCGTCGGTCTTCGGTAGACTACCGTGAACGTATAGCCCATTTGGAAGGTCGGCCTCATTTCCATTTGCATTATGCCGATTTAGGAGACTCGATGAGTCTGATTCAGGTGGTCGGGAAAGTAAGGCCCGATGAAATATATAATTTGGCAGCTCAAAGCCATGTACAAGTGTCATTCGATGCCCCGGAATTTACAGCCGATGTAGATGCCACCGGTGTGCTTCGCATTCTTGAAGCCGTCCGCCAATGTGGTTTGGCCGAAACTTGTCGCATTTATCAGGCTTCGACGTCGGAGTTGTATGGTAAGGTAGAACAAGTTCCACAAAACGAACAGACTCCATTCCACCCGTACAGCCCTTATGCAGTGGCCAAGCTCTATGGATTTTGGATTGTCAAAGAGTATCGTGAGGCTTATAATATGTTCTGCTGTTCGGGTATCTTGTTTAACCATGAATCGGAACGTCGGGGGGAGACTTTCGTGACTCGTAAGATTACATTGGCCGCCGCTCGTATTGCACAAGGGAAACAAGAGAAGCTCTATTTGGGAAATCTTTCGTCGTTGCGAGATTGGGGATATGCCAAGGATTATGTAGAGTGCATGTGGCTCATTTTACAGAATGATAAACCGGAGGATTTTGTGATTGCCACCGGTGTACAGCATACCGTAAGAGAATTTACCACACTGGCATTCCATTATGTGGGAATCGAACTGGAATGGCAGGGCAGCGGTATCCATGAAAAAGGAATCAACAAGGCCAACGGCAAGGTGGTGGTGGAGGTCAGCGAGGCCTTTTACCGTCCCACGGATGTGGTCAATCTGTGGGGAGATCCGACGAAGGCGAAGACGGAGCTTGGATGGAATCCGACAAAGACAACTTTCGAGGAACTGGTAAAGATCATGGTAAGACATGATATGGAACTTGTTGCAAAAGAGAGCTAAGAGAAGAATTATATAACAAAAACGCAACATCGGTTGGAAGTGTAGCTGACAACCGATGTTGCGTTTTTTGTCTGTGACTAATATAAACGCTAAAGAATTGAAAAACACAGGTGCCTGTGTTATGCTTTAATAAACGATTACAAACGACGGGAAAAGAAAAAAGAACACAGAGGAAAACTGCGATGTATCAGTATGGAAATTTATCGGACTTTGAATTTGAACTGTTGTGCCGGGATATCATGGAGCGGAAGCTTGGCTGTCCGCTGCGCTGTTTTGCGCCCGGAAGGGATGGCGGTGTAGACATTACAGAGACGAAACTGTCAGGAAAACATATGGTGCAGGTGAAACATTACATCGACAGCCCTTACCCCACACTGCTCTCCAGCTTAAAGAAAGAACTCCCGAAGGTAAAACAGAAACAGCCGCAGCATTATTATGTTTGCTGTGGGAAAAAGCTGACAGCACAGAATATTTCTGAGATTTATCA
>ERZ827488.3843-NODE-3843-length-11552-cov-3.171697_pt1 | contig 11552 bp, 8 predicted proteins | sample MGYA00519771_ERZ827488 | MGnify/ENA primary metagenome ERZ827488 (study PRJEB31778, sample SAMEA3449323) | human gut metagenome | biome: human gut; feature: human-associated habitat; material: faeces | place: United Kingdom | collected 2010/2012 ...
AATCCAACCGCACTGCCACCCGCTCCCACGATCAGCTGATTGATCGGCCCGCCATAGGAAAACATAAACTTAAACGCGAGCAGGGTGATAAAACCCGGAACCGCATAGGCAAGCACCGGAAATGCCCGCCAGAATGCTTTGCCCTTCACACATTTTTTATTAAGGAGCAGCGCAAGCCCGAGTCCCGCGAAATAATTAAGCGCCGTGGAAGTAACTGCCCAGAGCAGGTTCCAGCCAAGGATCTTAAAAAAGGTCGGTGCGAATTTCGACAGCACGATCAGCTTTTTAAAATTGCCAAGCCCGATCCAGTCCACCAGTTCCGGCGGAACCACGCTTCCTCCATAGTTCGTAAACGCGATCAGGATCATAAAGATGATCGGTAGCACATTAAAGATACATACGCCGATCACCGGAAGCGCCAGCACGAAAACATAAAACTTCCGGTCAAACAGCCGGATGATCTCTTTTTTAAAGGTGTCCGGCTTCTTTCCCTGTTCCACCTGCTTTTGGATCCGGTATGCATCCTTTAAATTCAGCCGGTACAGATAGAAAAAGGAAAACAGCACGATCCATGCGAAGATCCCCATTAAGAGCATGATAACGGAATTGTCTCCCGCAACCCCAAGCCACGGATCCGCTTTTTGTGTCCCCAGGGTAAAAAATCCGATGAGATCCCCGATCCCTCTCGCCGCCACATAATAGATCATCCCGACTTCCACAAGTAAGAACAGGATCCCTGTGATCCGGCAGCCGTATAAAAACTGCCCTGCGCCCATGAGGACAGCGGAGAGCTTTACTCTCCAGTCACTGTCCCGAAACGCATTTTTAAAATTAACTGCTTTTTCTTTCATTTTTTTGCTCTTTCTATTCTAAGGTAAAGATTGCGTTGTAGATCTGTTCACTCATATCCTCTAACCCGGCCTTCATTGCGGCAGTGTCTTTGTATTTCTTTTCATTCTCCGGCCGGAATACGTCTTTTGCCAGATCTATGAAGAAGGTCTGCCCCGGTGTCCAGATCTGGGAAACTTCCTTTACGGACGGCATTAAAATGATATTTCCGTCCTCCAGACGCGAAAACAGTTCCTCTGCCGTACCACCCGCTGCTTTTGCCACATCCTCCCGCGCCGGCGCGATCCCAAGCATTTCACTTCTCTTTATCATCATTTCATAACTCGTCGCAAAATCCACAAACGCGAGGCAGGCGTTCGGCGCCTTGGTGTAAGCGCTGATGGCGTAACCGTTTACACCGCCCATGGTCTTCGTATCGATCCATGCCGGATCTTCCTCCGTGAGATCTCCGCTCTCCGGAAGTTTGGGCAGTGAGGTCATCACCAGATTTTCTCTTGCCTTTGTCTCTGCTTCTTCGTGGGAAAGCCCCTCTGTCTCATACTGCTTTACCAGCTCATCGAGAAACGTGGAATAGACATCCGGCGTTGAGATCGTTGCAAAATACGTTCCATCCGCAAGCTTGCTGTACGCATTGGTCGTGATCGTATCATCGATACAGTCCTCATTCATCACTCCCGCAAGCTGACTCAATACCCAGGCTCCCTTTTCCGACTCCCCGGCGGCAAATCCGATGTCCGACGGATCCGTATTGTCCTTTCCGAAAATATATCCCCCATAGGACAATAAAAATCCACTGGAAAAATACATATCACTGAGCGACTTCATATATCCATAAGTCCCCGGATCCTCCGCATGACGGGCAGCCGAAAACGCATACAGGCTGTTGAAATTTTCGACCATATCCGGGACGCCGTTTTGATCCGCGTCCCAGCTGCTTTCCCAGTCCTCCGGCAGCAGATCCGCGCGGTAATATAGCATCGGCGCCTGCACATTCACCGGAACGCCACAGGTATAGGTGTTTCCGTCCACACTGACCTTATAGGCATCTCACGCGGCATCCGGAATCGCGTCGTAACAATCCAGTTTTTCTGCCGGGAGCGGATAGATATGCTTGCCCTCGGCGTACTGCATGATGACATCATTCGCCTGATACAGCACATCCGGGCCATAACCGTAAGGACCGTCATTGGCAAGATCCAGATACTGATCCATATTCGCGTCCACCGCCTGTATCCCCTCATCTTTATACGCCTCATTGAACGCTTCGATCAGTTCCTTAAAATATCCCTTGGAGATTGCCGTATCATTTTCAAGTACCTGGATCGTCACATTTTTTTCGAGTTCCCCGGTAAACACGCCGTTGGTCTGTCCCGTCTCCGTTTCCTCATCCACTGTTTTTTCCTGCGCGGTGTCTGCCGGTCCGCATCCACTGACCATGCTTCCCATAAGCGCTGTCGTAAGCACCAGCGCGATCATTCTTCTTTTCATGCCATCTCCCCCTGTTCTTCCATGATCTGATAACCGTCCGAGTCTATACCCTGCCGCGTTTCTTTTGTCAGATTGATCCGCAGTATCAGTCTGTCTTTTTTATACTTTCGTTCTACGAAAAGCATTTTCTCTTCTTCTTTTATTTTTACAGTTCCATACCGTAACACCGGTTTTTGTTTTAATGCCAGCAGCTTTTTGATTTCCTGCATGACTGCGCAGTCCCAGTGGGATTCCTCCCAGTCAAAGCATCTCCTCGAATCCGGGTCGTAACCGCCCTCCATGCAGATCTCCGTTCCGTAATAGATGCATGCCGCCCCCGGAAATACTACCAGCAAGGCAATGGCTGCAAGCAGTCTTTTTTTATTTTTTCCGATCTCCGTATAAAAACGGTGTGTGTCATGTGAATCTAAAAGGTTTAGCATCATGTCGTTGACCGGTTCTGTATTCCGCATCAGGTTTCCGTTTAATTTTTCCGCCATCTGTCTGGCATCAAATTTCCCACGCGCGAAATAATCGAGGCAGGCTTTGGTAAACGCGTAATTCATAATGCTGTCATACTGATCGCCCATCAGATACGGATAGGCGTCATGCCAGTTCTCTCCGATGATCACGCAGTCCTTCTTTAACTGTTTGACCTCCTTGCGGAAGCGCCTCCAGAAATCATGCGACACCTCATCGGACACATCTAACCGCCACCCGTCGATATCCGCCTCTTTGATCCAGTACGCCGCGATTTTTAACAGAAATTCCTGCACTCCTGCGTTTGCGGTATTGAGCTTTGGCATATAATTACAGGAAGCAAAACATTCATAATTCATCCGCTCCGGATCCGGGTAATCCCCGTCGATCAGAAACCACTCGTAATAGGGCGATTCCTTTCCATTTTTTAAGACATCTTCAAATTCTTCCATCTCCATGCTGCAGTGATTGAACACCGCATCCAGCACAATCCGGATTCCGTGGGCATGCGCCATGCGCACGAGTTCCCCGAATTCTTCTTTTGTCCCGAACTGCGGATCAATCTGCATATAATCCATCGTATCATACTTGTGATTCGATATCGACCGGAAGATTGGTGTCAGATAGATCGCCGTAATTCCAAGGTCCTTCAGATCTGCGGCTGTCAGCTTCATTACTTCTGCGGCTTCCTTTGCCCGTGTGCTGTCTTTCCACAAAATAGATGCAAAGCCTTCTGGGGAAAGAATTGAATAAATGGAATTCTCCATCATCCAGACCTGATCACCTGCGGCAAGAGCAAGGGCCCCACCGCTGCCACCTTCTCCAATTACAATAGAAAGCACCGGAACTTTAAGGCTGGAGAGCTCATACAGATTTCGGGCAATTGCCTCTCCCTGGCCCCGTTCTTCCGCCTCCAGTCCACAAAACGCCCCGGGTGTATCCACAAGGCAGATCACTGGTCTGTGGAATTTTTCTGCCTGCTTCATAAGACGCAGGGATTTTCGGTAGCCTTCCGGAGAAACCATGCCAAAATTATGGGCAATATTCTCTTTTGTACCATTTCCTTTTTCCTGGGCGATCACAGTTACAGGCTTTCCTGCAAGGTATGCAATACCGCCAATCAGAGCCGGATCATCGCCAAAAAGTCTATCTCCATGAAGCTCTGTAAAATAATCAAACAGCCATGGAAGATAATCTTTTCCTGTTGGGCGTTCTTTGCTTCGTGCAAGAGAAACATGCTCCCAGGCAGATTTTTTTGCTGTGATTTTCGTCGTAAAATCCACATTTAATTTGTTGTTTACAGACATGCCGTCAGCTGAATCAGATTTTTTTTCTGAAATCTTCTCTGCATTTTCCTGTCCTTCCAGACTTTCCGCACAATCATTTTTACAATGCATTTTCAAGAGTCTGGCCAGTGTTTCTTTCATGTTCTTTCGTTCTGCAATCTGATCAATAAATCCATGTTCCAACAGAAATTCTGAACTCTGAAATCCTTTAGGAAGCTTCTGCCGGATCGTTTGTTCTATCACTCTGGGACCTGCAAAACCAATTAATGCACCTGGTTCTGCCAGGATAATATCTCCCAACATGGCAAAGCTTGCTGTCACACCACCGGTAGTTGGATTCGTAAGGACACTGATATAAAGAAGCCCGGAATCGCTGTGTCTTTTTAAAGCTGCGGAAGTCTTTGCCATCTGCATCAGGGATACAATTCCTTCCTGCATTCTGGCACCTCCTGAGCAGGCAAAAAGCACTACAGGCAAACGTTCCTGTGTTGCCCTTTCCACTGCTCTGGCAATTTTTTCTCCCACATTTTCTCCCATACTAGCCATGAGAAAACGGCTGTCACACACTCCAAGCACTACAGATATTCCGCCTATTTTTGCCTTTCCTGTGACAATTGCTTCGTCCAGGTTTGTCTTTTCCTGAAGCTTTTTTACCTTCTCTTCGTACCCTTTATAGGACAAAGGATTACTTATTGGCATTACCTTATCCCACTCTTCAAAGGTTCCTTCATCTGCCAGCATTTCGATTCTTCTCCTTGCATGAACACGGAAATAATTGCCGCAATGCGGACAGATATAGGCATTCTTTTTCACCTCATCTACAAATACAGCGGCCTTGCAGGCATTGCATTTCTTCAGCATACCATCCGGCACTTCTGGTTTCAGTTCTTTATCTGCACCTGCAGATTTGTTTGCAATTGTACGTTTAAAGGCATATCTAAGCTTCATTTACCTTCACTCCTCCGATCTGATGACTCTCCAGAAAGCCGATATCAAATACACCTTTCTGATAGTCCGGATCGTTCATAATTTCAAACTGATAGTCTACATTTGTATCAACACCCTGAATGATCATTTCTCCCAGAGCGCTTTTCATTTTTGCAATTGCTTCCTCACGGTTATTGCCGTGTACGATCAGCTTTGCAAGCATGGAATCATAATACGGTGGAATCTGATAACCATTGTAAATTCCTGTATCTACCCGGATTCCCTGGCCTCCGGGAAGATGAAGATCCGTGATTGTTCCAGGTGACGGGCGAAAATTTTTCCATGGATTTTCGGCATTAATACGACATTCTATAGCATGTCCCTGAATATGAATATCTTCCTGGGAAAAAGGCAGAGCTTCCCCGGAAGCAATCCTTAACTGCTCCTTAACCAGATCCAGACCGGTAACCCATTCTGTCACAGGATGCTCAACCTGAATACGGGTATTCATCTCCATAAAATAAAATTTCCCTGTCTTTTCAAGGAGAAATTCAATAGTTCCGGCATTTACATAATGTGCTGCTTTCGCCGCTTTTACTGCTGCAATTCCCATCTCTTTCCGCAACTCTTCTGACACTGCCATAGAAGGAGATTCTTCAATCATTTTCTGATGATTTCGCTGAATCGAACAGTCCCTTTCTCCAAGGTGTACTACATTTCCATGACTGTCTGCAAGGATCTGAAATTCAATATGTCTGGGATGTTCCACAAAATGCTCGATATACATGGTTCCATCTCCAAATGCGATCTGAGATTCCTTCTGGGCTGTAAGAAATGCCAGTTCAAAGTCCTCCGGAGAGAAGGCAGTTCTCATACCTTTTCCACCGCCTCCAAGAGCTGCTTTTATGATGACCGGATAGCCAATCTGACTGGCCTCTCTTGCTCCTGTTTCCACATCCAGAATAGCTTTTGTAGTGCCGGGGATTACTGGAACTCCTGCTGCTTCCATGGTATTTCTGGCAATCTGTTTGTTTCCCAGATTCTGGATTACCTGTGATGGAGGTCCCACAAAAGTGATGCCGCACTGCTCACAAATCTGGGCAAATCTGGCATTTTCAGATAAGAAGCCAAATCCAGGATGTATTGCATCTGCACCGGATACTATGGCGGCACTGATAATACTTTCCATATTCAGATAACTTTTAACAGAAGGTCCCGGTCCAATACAGATGGCTTCGTCTGCAAGCTGCGTATGCAGGCTTTCTTTGTCTGCCTCAGAATACACTGCAACTGCTTCTATTCCCATTTCCCGACAGGCGCGGATGATCCTTACGGCAATTTCTCCGCGATTGGCAATTAATAACTTTCTGATCATAATTTCACCCTTCCGAGTATCGTAATATATATCTATCTAGCCCACCATAAAAGTAAGTTCCGCTTTCACTACAACCTTTCCATCCACAGTTGCCACAGCCTCTCCAACACCCATAGGCCCTTTCTGTTTCATGACTTTCATTTCCAGTTTTAGCTTATCTCCAGGCTGAACTTTCCCTTTAAACCGGCACTTATCAATGCCGCCAAAGTAAGCAATCCTGCCTTTGTTTTCAGGCTTGGAAAGAATCGCGACCGCACCTGTCTGTGCCAGTGCCTCCACGATCAGAACGCCTGGCATTACCGGCTCCTGGGGAAAATGTCCTTTAAAAAAATCCTCCCGGAATGTGACACATTTATAGCCAACAGCAAATTCTCCCGGTTCATAATCTTCGATGTAGTCAACCAAAAGGAACGGGTGACGATGAGGAAGGATTTCCTCAATTTGTTTTATATTTAAGTGATTCATATCTGCTCCTATTTCATTGAAAAACAAATGTATTTATCCTATTTTTGATAAAATGGTCTGCGTGTCAAAAGGGATTCTGACCTTTTAACATGGATATTATAAAATTTAGCTTCTTTCTATATCAACGGATTACAAATAACGGCTGTCCATACTCTACAGGCTGACCGTTTTCAACCAGAATTTCTGCAACTTCTCCATCAAAATCGCTTTCAATATCGTTCATCAGTTTCATAGCTTCTACAATAGCAAGAATCTGTCCTTTTTTTACTATATCTCCCACTTTTACAAAGGCAGGAGCATCCTCAGATGGAGCTGCATAGAATGTTCCTACCAGAGGAGATTTCACAGTATTTCCTGTTGGTTCTCCGTTGGAAATCACTGTATCTGAAGCCTGTTTTTTCTCACTTGCAGAAAGTTCTTTATCCGCCATTTTTCTATCTGGAGCCTGTTCCGAAATGCTATATTTTTCTCCATATACGAAACCTTTTTCTCCTGTTTCAGCACCCGATAATATGTTATTTTGCATGGTTCCAGGTATGATCACAGGTGCAATTTTATTATTTAAAGTCAGTTTCACTCCATCACCTTCATAGCAGAAAGACTCCAGATGAGAAGCTGATACATGGTCGACCAACTTTAATATTTGTTCAAATTCCATGATTTTTTCTCCTTATTTACAGCAATTTCTACAGCAATTCATACTTTAAATATATCTTTTCAGTACCTTCACAGGCACAGGCTTCGCAAACTGATAATACTCGCTTTCACCTGTATTTTTTCATTAAAAGTACTGCGTTATGTCCACCAAATCCAAGAGAATTACTCATAGCATAATTTACTTCCTGCCGTGTTGGTCCGCCGATACAATAATCGAGATCCAACTCTTCTTCTGTCTCCTTTGTGCCTACAGTCTGATGAATAAACCCTTCCTCAATAGACTTCACACAGACAACAGCTTCCACACCTCCGGCGGCTCCTAAAAGATGTCCGATCATAGATTTAGTAGAATTGATTTTTACCTTCTTTGCCGCATCTCCAAGTGCTGCTTTAATGGCTCTTGTCTCAAAGAGATCGTTGTGATGTGTACCGGTTCCGTGCGCATTAATGTAGTCGATTTCTTCAGGTTGTACACCAGCTTCTTTCATGGCATCCGTCATAGCATGCGCCGCTCCGCTGCCGTCTTCAATCGGAGACGTAATGTGGTAGGCATCGGCAGTTGCGCCATATCCCACTACCTCAGCATAGATCTTCGCACCACGTGCTTTTGCATGCTCAAGTTCCTCCAGAACAACAACTCCGGCTCCTTCTCCAATTACGAAACCGCCTCTTTCTTTATCGAATGGAATGGACGCACGATATGGATCCTGACTGGTGCTAAGGGCGGTCAGATTCGTGAATCCAGCCACACCAACCGGGCTGATCGCACCTTCCGTTCCCCCTGCGATCATAACCTCTGCATCACCATACTGGATTGCACGAAATGCATCTCCGATACAATGTGTTCCAGACGCACAGGCAGTCACTACGTTGGTGCATTTTCCCCTTGCACCAAGAGCAATGGATACGTTTCCAGCGGCCATATTGCTGATCATTTTGGGAACAAGAAGAGGGTCAACCTTGGATGGTCCGCGCTGGATCAGTCTCTGATCTGCAGATTCCATTGCCTGAAGGCTCCCAATTCCGGATCCCACGATCACTCCAACACGGAAAGGATCTTCTTTTCCCATTTCAATTCCTGCATCTGCCATAGCCTCCTTTGCTGCAGCCACTGCATATTGGGAAAACAGTTCCATTCGTTTGGCAGATTTGAAATCCATATAATCTTTTGCATTAAAATCTTTTACTTCTGCCGCAAGCTTCACCTTAAAATCTGCAGTATCAAATCTGGTAATTTCTCCGATTCCTATTTTGCCTGTTTTTACACTTTCCCAGAAGGCCTGCACATTATTTCCCACAGGTGTTACTGCTCCAAGTCCAGTCACCACTACACGTCTTTTACTCATAACATTCCTCCATCTACGCACAAAACCTGCCCTGTAATATATCTGGCTTCCGGTGATGCCAGGAATGCTACTGCCTTGGCTACATCCTCCGGTTCACCATAAGTTCCCATAGGAATATTCTTCAAGGTTTCTTCTTTTACCTTATCAGAAAGTACATCTGTCATGTCCGTTCTGATAAAGCCAGGAGCAACGGCATTTACGGTAATTCCTCTTGATGCAAGTTCCTTTGCTGCAGTCTTTGTGAGACCGATCACACCTGCTTTTGAGGCTGCATAATTAGCCTGTCCGGGGTTTCCGCCGATGCCAACAATGGATGCCATATTTACAATGCGTCCGCTTTTCTGCTTCAACATCTGTCTGGCCACATGATGAATGCAGTTAAAAGTTCCTTTAAGATTTGTATCTATAACCCTGCAGAAATCATCCTCACTCATTGCCATCAGAAGCCCGTCTTTTGTAATTCCTGCGTTATTCACCAAGATATCTATCTGTCCATATTTTTTTACTGTTTCTTTAATAAAAGCACCGCAGGCATCAAAGTCAGATACGTTGCACTGACTGGTTTCAGCCGCACCTCTGGCAGCAATAATCTCAGCTTTCACTGCCTCCGCTTTTTCTTTTGAACCATTATAATTTATAACTACAAATGCTCCCTTAGCAGCAAGCTCAAGAGCAATCGCTCTTCCGATTCCACGGGAAGCACCTGTTACAACTGCAATCTTTTTTTCTGCATTCATTCCTTGTTTTACTCCTGTAAAGTCAGGTGAATATCATATTTTTCCAGCACGACAAACATTAACTTTTCCTTTGTTAACCACTTCTGAATTTCTCCGTATCGGCTGCTTCTGATAATACCTGTATTATTTTAATTAACTGTTTTTGGTCTTATTTTCTACTGTGTATAAGATCTGAAATCTGTTCAAGATCTTCCACATTCTGAATATTATAGGTCTTCATTTCCGGCGCTATTTTCTTCATAAAACCAGCCAAAGTCTTTCCGGGACCAATTTCTACGAAAGTATCCACACCCTCCTGAATCATCTTTTCCACACTCTGCTGCCAGAGAACAGAGGAAGAAATCTGCCTTGCAAGAAGATTTTTTGTCTCGCTGATGTCTGTCACATACTGGGCGGTCACATTGGTCACATAAGGAATCTTCAGACCGGAAAGCTCTACTTTTGACAGTTCTTTTTCCAGTTCTTTTCCTGCATTTTGAAGCAAAGAGGAATGAAAAGGGCCACTTACTGCAAGGGAAAGTACACGTCTTGCACCGGCTTCTTTCAGCTTCACAGAAGCTTCTTCTACAGCAGGTTTTGGTCCTGTGATAACAATCTGTCCAGGGCAGTTATAATTGGCAATTTCAGCCTTTGTTCCTGCAATTGCGTTCTGGATCTTATCTGCATCAAGACCTATAACAGCTGCCATAGAGCCTTCTCCTGCCGGCACTGCGTGTTCCATAAGGATTCCTCTTTTTCGCACAGTTACTATGGCATCTTTCACACTCATTCCACCTGAAACAGCAATGGCACAGTACTCTCCAAGGCTTAATCCGGCAGTTATATCCGGATGAAGCCCACACTCCTCCACCACTTTTTCCATTGCAAGACAGGTGGTTACCAGTGCTGCCTGCGTATATTCCGTAAGGTTTAATCTGTCATTTTTTTCAAAGCAAAGAGCTTTCATATCCAGAGAAAGCCATTGACTTGCCTGGTCAAAAACCTGTCTGGCAGAGGGATACTTTTCATAAAAATCCTGTCCCATTCCAGCCTTCTGTGCTCCCTGTCCAGGGAAAAGAAATGCGATCTTACTCATAAATTCCAGTTCCTTTCAACAACGCATCCGTCTCTTTTACCAACTTTCTGATCAGTTCCTGACAGCTCATCTGCTCCTTCACAAGTCCTGCACTCTGACCAGCCATAACGCTTCCCATTTTCACATCTCCGTCTACAACAGCACGGCGCAGGCTGCCAAGCGTCATCTGCTCCAGTTCCTCAAACGGAACTCCTTCTGCCTCTTTTTTCAAGTATTCTTTTGTCATCTGATTGCGGAGAGCACGTACCGGATGACCGGTGGAACGACCGGTTACCTTTGTATCAATGTCCTTTGCTTTCAGTATCATATCTTTGTAATTCTGATGTGCCCAGCACTCTGTGGTTGCCACAAAATGAGTTCCCATCTGAACGGCTTTTGCACCAAGCATGAAGGCTGCTGCAATCCCTCTTCCGTCTGCGATTCCACCAGCTGCAATAACCGGAATGTTCACTGCATCTACGACCTGAGGCACCAGAACCATTGTGGTTGTCTCACCGATATGGCCGCCGGATTCACATCCTTCTGCCACTACGGCATCCGCTCCGCATCGCTCCATTCTCTTTGCGTGAGCCACAGAAGCAATAACCGGAATGATCTTTACTCCTGCTTCCTTCCACATTTTCATGTATTTCTCAGGGTTTCCTGCACCGGTTGTAACCACTGGAACTTTTTCTTCCACAATTACCTGTGCAATCTCATCTGCGTATGGACTCATCAGCATAATATTCACACCAAAAGGTTTATCGGTCAGTTTTTTCACCTCCCGTACCTGCTGACGAACCCAGTCTGCAGGAGCGCTTGCGGCTCCAATCAGCCCCAGCCCGCCAGCTGCTGAAACAGCTGCTGCCAGATGATATTCTGCCACCCAGGCCATGCCGCCCTGAATGA
>ERZ827488.3848-NODE-3848-length-11549-cov-3.732904_pt1 | contig 11549 bp, 9 predicted proteins | sample MGYA00519771_ERZ827488 | MGnify/ENA primary metagenome ERZ827488 (study PRJEB31778, sample SAMEA3449323) | human gut metagenome | biome: human gut; feature: human-associated habitat; material: faeces | place: United Kingdom | collected 2010/2012 ...
AGGGAATGATCACAGGAAAGAACGGAATCAAGATGAGTAAATCTAAGGGAAATGTTGTATCACCGGATGATCTTGTAAGAGATTATGGATGCGATTCCCTGAGAATGTATGAGCTTTTCGTAGGACCACCGGAGTTAGACGCAGAGTGGGATGATCGTGGAATCGACGGAGTAAACCGTTTCCTGAAACGTGTATGGAACCTTGTTATGGACAGCAAAGATGCAGACATTACAGCTACAAAAGAGATGATCAAAGAGCGTCATAAACTGATATACGATGTAACAACACGTCTGGAAAGCTTCAGCCTGAATACGGTAATCTCAGCATTCATGGAACACAATAACAAACTGATCGAGATTGCCAAGAAAGAGGGCGGAATCGATAAAGAGACATTGTCTACAATGGCAGTACTCCTGTCTCCATTCGCACCACATGTTGCGGAAGAACTGTGGGAAGAACTGGGACACACAGAGAGTGTATTCAAAGCCGGATGGCCAAAATACGATGAGCACGCCATGAAAGACGATGAGATCAAAGTTCCGGTACAGATCAACGGAAAGACAAAAGCAGTTATTGAAATCTCAGCAGATGCATCAAAAGAAGAAGCACTTGCAGCAGGTAAAGAAGCAATTGCTGATAAGCTGACAGGAAATGTGATCAAAGAGATCTATGTTCCGAAGAAGATCATTAATATTGTGATGAAATAATTGAGAAGAAATTCTCACAACAGAATAAAGTGCTTGGAAATATTGAAAAGTTCGCTTAAAACCAAGGTTTACAGACATTTTTCTTCAAAGAAAAGGTATCATAGAATACCGCAAAATATCGTAAGAGATTTTTGAAATGGAGTAAATTTGGAGTAAAAGTTGAAAGAAAATGGAGTAAATATTTCAAGTGTTAGAGAATGGCGCAGGTAATGGAAGCATTATTTGTGCCATTTTTCATTGACACTTTTTGAGAACTGTAGGTAATAAAACATGAAAGTCTGTCTAATGAGATTGAGTTAAACCCAAGTGCTTTGGTTATGGCGAAAGAAAGAAAAATATGATATAATTTTCTTCAATAGAAATAAAAAATAGTAATAGTAGGACAAAAGTTATTTCTTATATAATCTTAATAATGACCAAGGAGAAAGTCAAATGGATAATATATTGAAAAAGATGACAGAGAAAGCGTATCAAAAATATAAAACACTTCCAAATGGAAAGCCTATAGTACGACAAAATATTGAAGCAGATGCATTCCCGATTGTAGTGTTAGATATTTTATATGGAGAGGAGAAAAAGAAAAATTTTCTAGAAGAAGAAGCAACTGAACTTGCAAAGTATGTTGTGGCACCTCCAGATAGCGGGATTGATATAGTTGTTGAACATGAAGATTCAGATGATTATTCATATGATTTTATACAAGTTAAAAGTAGTGCGCTTCCAGAGGTTGAAATTAAAAAAAATCTAGCAACAATGAAACGAACAATAAAAGATTATTTGAAGAAACCTTCAAGTGTTGAAGAAAATTTGGTTAATGTTTTGGGACAAACCAATTTTGATACGTCATATAGAAATAATTGTACATATATTGTTGTTCATTGTGGTGAAATTATTTATACAGAATTAGAAAAAGATGAAAAAATAATAACAGGAAGAGAATTAGCTGTATTAAAGGAATGTGTAAAAGGTGAATTACCAAAAGTACCAGAAGAGGCTTTTGAAGCAGATAGCTTTAATAATTTTATTATATATGATCAATTAGAAATCCCAGATGAAGATGCAATTTTATGTAATATTTGTGGGTATGACTTAGCTAAATTGGCTAATAAATATTTAAATACCACTCTTGGAAGAAATATTTTATTTGGACAGAATCTTAGAGAAACACTTGTTAAATCTAAGACATATGATGGTATGGAATATACAATTAGAAATGAACCGGGGAAGTTTTGGTTTTTTAATAATGGAATTACAGTTGTTGCTGAAGATTATGATACTGAGAAAAAAAACGGGGACGAAGACAAAGTTGAAAGATTTGTGTTGAAAAATTTTTCGATTATTAATGGTGCACAAACAACAAGTGCATTGGGACAATTTTTGAAAAAAGCAAAATTAGAAAATGACACAAACGCAATTGAACAATTAAAAAAAGTATATGTTCTTACTAGAATATTAAAAGTAAAAAATCCTAAATTTAGGTCTGATATAGCTATTTATAATAATACACAGAATCCTATTACTACCAGAGATATGGCTTCAAACCGTGCTGAACAATTAAAGCTTAATGATTGGCTTATTAATGGAGAAAGTCCGCACATTTATGTTGAAATAAGAAGAGGTACCAGTATACCCCAAAATGTAAAGTTGTATAAACATCAAAAAACGACTAACACGGAATTAGCTCAGCTTGCTTTTGCCGGATTTAAAGTCAGACCATCTATTGCAAAAGATAAGAAAAACTCATTATTTGATACAGATTATTCGCAGAATGAGTATGTTTTAAACCAGTATTATCATGAAGTATTTCGCTACATAAATGAAGACGATAAAGGTATTTTGTTTTCTAAGAGTAAGGAAGAAATCAATGAACTTCTATTTGTGCAGTTTCTTTATAAAGAAGCCAAAAAATATGTTCGTAAACGATATAATGAAAGAAAAGTAAATACCCAGCAAAAATATGATAAAGAAAGAGATGATGAAAAAAGAACGGAACTTCAAAATAGAATTAAAGATTATGAAACAGTAAGCGCGATTGCTAATATTTGTATGTTTTATTGTATTGCAATGTATTATCAATATAAAAATGAGTTTGATATATTTGCGGATTCTAGAGTATACAATTATGAAAAAATTTATTCTGACAAAGAGTATAAAGAAGCGTTAATAAAAGAATTTTCTAGCTTATTTTTGGAGCAAACTATAGATATTATTAAAAGAGTATCTCAGAAAGCGGCTAATTTAAGTACGTGGATACGAGTAGCCAAGAGTGAGCAACTATTTTTGGATGAAGTAAAAAATAGAATAGATACAGATCTTACTATTGAGGATAAATATAAAAATTATACTGAAAAATTTAAAATAAATTTAGAAGATAATTAAATTATTAAAGCATTGTATTAAAGAGGTCATGAAAATTTTGTGTTTGGGAATGTTTTTATAAAAAGCTAAAAGAACTATAAAAATATTGACAATAAATTAGAAGGATTGTTTGCTATGTACTTTTAAGTAAAGACGAATATCTAGAGTGAGGTCAAGGAACAAGGCGAAGCCGATACGCCGTAGGGCAGTCCTTGACGGAACGGATACAGCCAACAGCACCATGATACAGCAGAGGACTTGAAAGGTCAGAAACCTTGCAAGTCCTCTTGTCTGTTACTGGGCGTTATGTTTTAAGTAAAGTGCTTCTTTCTTCAGTTCTTTCTCAAATGCCTTGATGTGACCGTCGTGTATTCCGTTGTCGATATAAAAGCAATCGTCAGTTTGTGAGTAGGCAAGTTTGGTAACTTTCGGTTCATAGGTTTTTGTATCAATTCCATAATAGTAAATTGTGGCGGTTGTTAATACCATGTGAATACTTTCAAAATCTCTTGTAAAAATAGTATGTCTGTCGGAATAGAAGAAATCAGACGGACATTCGTAGAATTGAGAGCTATCCTCTTTCAAAAATAATGGCAGTATGTGCATTGCATTTCCACCACGATTGACAAGGACATAAAAGCGTGGAATAAGAGCAGCATATTGGGTCATCATGGCAATATATATATCATCTAAGTTATCAAGAAGATACTCGGAACAGGTGTTGTTGTAAAAGACATATTGCAGAGCGTTATCATTTGGGGTTGTATGTTCCATAGGCACATTTTGTCCGTAAAGCCACCGCAAGTCTACATCTAAAGAGTCGGCAATTAGTTCCATTTTATCGGCTTTTGGATTGTATTGTCCCGAAAGATAGGAACTGAACGCTCCTTTGCTGATACCAGTATCTTTGACTATATCAACTTGTTTTTTATTTTTTGCTTTCATGGCAAATTTAATCCGTTCTGCGATTGTATTCATCTGAAAACCTCTCTTTCCATATCTCGTTATAACTTCTCGTATCATATCGTCTAAGGACACTATATCATAAGTTCAGAAAAAAGAAAACAAAAAGTTCATAAAAAACTAAACTTTCTGTTGCAGAATGAATATATTTATGCTAACATACAACTAAGTTCAGAAATAACTGAACAAAAACGACGTCGTAATAGGAAAATGAAAATATGAGAAACTGACCTATCGGTTCAACGGGGAGAAAGGAACGAGTATGCAGATTACATTGACGAAAGAACAGGTAAAAGAAGCCTTTGGAGAACTTCGTTTTATGGGTGCGGACAACTGTTACCGCTATGACAAAGACAGCAAGAAGAAAACAGAGGAAGTGGAAGCCTTAAAACTTCATCTTGGAAGCATGAAAATTGGGAATAGCGTGGATATTCGCTTGGAAGCAACGGAACTTCCGAAGATTGAGCCTTATGCGGTGGTAGAACTCGAAGAACCAGTATATGCCCCTTATGTGCAGAGAGGAAACTTTCCGGTATTAGTGGAAAAGATTACCTGTAAAGGTATCCGTCCTGTTCCGAATAAAAATATGTAGGTGGTCAAAGTTCCTGCCCTCATTCTGACGTATTAAACGGCAGGTTGAGGGTAGGGCAATGGCAACGCCATTGTAGATAGGAGGTATGTGAAATTTGGAAGAAAGAAGCGGAAGTTTTCTTCCAGAACTCCCCTACACTAACAGGGGAGTAATACGACAGAAAGAAGAATTAAGTGCTTTGATAGATTGGTGTCAGGTAACCATTAAGGAAGTTCCGTTAGAAGCAGTTATAGAAGATGTACTGAGAATACCGTTGGAACTTATGACGGTGACAGGCTATGAAAAAGGAATTGCAGGACATGAGGTTGTGGCAATCTTTGATAATATCAAGGTACTAAAACCAACAGGAAATGCACAGTATCAAGGATTTCAGATTTTAATGAGCGGGAAAGGCTGTCGCAACTATGAGAATTTTTTACAACTCAATGAGGAAACTTGGTTTGATTTTTTTAACAGAGTTTGTCAGTATCATATCAATTTTCCTCGGATTGATTTGGCGATAGACGACAGAAAACCGTATTTGAGTGTTCCCGATTTGATTATACGGACAAAAGAGGGATTGCTTTCTTCAAAGTTACGAGAGATAGATTTTCATGATTCGGGAGAATTGAAAGAAGATGTGTTTCAGAGTAAAGGTGGCAGTCTTTATCTCGGTAGTTCAGCCAGTAATTTGAGATTGGTGTTTTATGAAAAGGGATATGAACAGAATAAAAAATATGGAGTAGAATTAGACGAAAATTGGAACAGATATGAATTGAGATTTCGGCAGGAAATGGCGGTAAGCGTAGTACAGGAATTATTGAGATATAGAGATGTGGCAGGACTGGCAATGGAAGTATTGAACAGTAAAATACGATTTTTAGAAAAGCCGACAGACAGCGTAACAACACGAAAAAGGCTTTATCCAACCTATCAAGCATGGGCGGAACTGATGAAAGATATAGGTAAGGTCAAACTTACCATGCAACCACAGAAGAAAAGTTTACAAAAGGTGTGGGAGTGGTTAGAAAAGTATGTTGCACCGTCTTTGAAACTGTTTGCAGAGGTCGGGAAGATAGAGCAGAGAGATTATATCGGTAATCTCATAGAAAATGGAGAAATGAATATCACACAGAAGCAGTTGTATGATGATTACATAAAAACAAGAAAATTAGAGGAAAGGAGGTAATCGTATCGAGAAAGCATTACTGAATATAAATGAATTTTGTGAGTATATGGGGATTGGAAAAACAAAGGCAAGAGAATTGTTGAATAATCCGAAAAATAGATTTACAGTACGCATTGGTAATCGGCTGTATGCAAATAAGAAATTACTTGATGAATGGCTGGAATATCAATGTAAAAGGGCTTGAAAAGAAAATGGGGTGTCGATATAATGAAAAATGAAATATTTACTTTACCATTTTTCTTTCAGTAGAAGAAAGGAAAGTTGGTATGGGTAAAGATTTAAAGGGCAAAGAACTCGGTAAGGGAATTTCACAGAGAGCAGACGGACGCTATATTGCAAGATTTACAAGCAAAACAGGGAAACGTAAAACGCTTTATGATTTTAAACTAAATGAATTAAAACGGAAGTTGCGAGAAGCGATTTATGAAGATGAACATGGTTTGAATGGCAATGGCGAAAGTATCACTTTAAACGCATGGTATGTAATGTGGACGGAGTTGTATAAGAAGAAAACAGTCAAAATGACTACGATATATAAAAACCACAGTTACTATAATTCAAGAGTGAAGAACTCTATCGGAAAGATGTATTTGCAGGACATTAAAACATATCACGTTCAGAAATTTTTGAATGATTTGATAGACAGCGGTCTTGCGCATGGAACGGTATCGAATATCAGATTTATGTTAAGCGATATGCTTGATAAGGCAGTATTGAGTGAATACATTAGAAAAAATCCCTGTACCGGTGTAGAAATGCCAAAAGAAGTGAAAAAGGAAAGACGTGTATTAACAAAAGAGGAACAGGAGAAATTTTTTACATTTGCTTCTTCCTATATACACATCAATGTTCTGAAATTTGCTGTGACAACAGGTTGTCGAATTGGAGAAGTGCTTGGACTAAAATGGGAAGATTGTGATTTTGAAAAAAGAGAAATTATAATCAATAAGACAATCCATTACTCAAAGGCTTCCAGTCCCGTTGAGGGTTCAAAGTTTTTCTATACGACTGCAAAAACCATATCCAGTAATCGTGTCATTCCTATGACAGATGAAGTGTATGAGATTTTACAAGATCAGAAGATAAAGCAGACAGAACAGAAGATGTGGAAACGCTCGATATGGAAACAGCATAAAGAATTTCAAAACTTGGTATTTACCTGTTCGGACGGTTCGCCAGTTTATTATTACAATGTCAATAGTGCAATCAAAGACTATATAGCGAAAATCAATGTAATAGAGATTGAACTGGCAAAGGAAGAAAAGAGAGAGCCGAAGATATTTGAACTGTTTACCTGTCACACTCTGCGACATACATACGCTACAAGGTGTTATGAAAATGGAGTAGACCAACAGGTAGTGCAGAAACTCTTAGGTCACTCAACATTGGCAATGACAACCGATTTATACACTCACGTTTCAGAAGAGAAGAAAAAAGAAGAAGTAGCTGAACTGAAAATATTGGCTTAAATTTGGAGTAAAAATGGAGTAAATCAGAAGATAAATAGCGAAAAACAGCGTAAAACCAACATTTTCAAGTAGATATAAATATTGTTATGAAATAATTCAAATAAATGAGAAATGACGCAGACGGTAGAGATATTGTCTGCGTTATTTTTGATGTTTAACTTTATGATTTCATAGTTTCTAAGAGGAGAGAAATATAGTAAGGTTAAAGATTTCCAGCGTCCTTGCAATGATACGTAAAAATACGTTGACGCACGTATTTTTACGTAGTAATATATAAATATGATAAGGAAAGGAGACACAAAAGATGCCAATGAGCTCGAAGGAGATGCTAAAACTCCTGAAAGAAAATGGATTTGAAGTAATCAGTCAGAATGGTTCGCATGTAAAAATGAAGAATCTGAAAACTGATAAGACGGTAATTGTTCCTTATCACTCCAAGGACTTGAAAAAAGGATTGGAGCAGGCAATACTTAAACAGGCAGGGCTTAGATAGTCCTGTCGCTTGAAAGAGAGGTTATTTGATGAAGAATAGATTATTTTATCCAGCTGTTTTTCATAAGGCAGAAGAAGGCGGTTTCTGGGTTAGCTTTCCAGATTTTCCTGAATGCATGACACAGGGCGATAGCATGGATGAAGCATATGAAATGGCGATAGATGCATTAGGTTTGTCATTGTCCAGTATAGAAGATGAAGGAACTGATATCCCAAAAGCATCAGAATTTGAAACGGTGGATCCTGAAGATGGGATTTTGGTAATTATAGAATTTGATATGGCAGAGTATCGGAGAAAGCACAGATCAAAGGCTGTAAAAAAGACGCTCAGTATTCCAGAATGGTTAAATGAAGCGGCTATTCGAGAGAATCTTAACTTCTCTCAGATTCTTCAAGAAGCTCTTATGGTGAAATTAGGGGTAAATGGAAGATTGCGGTAATATGTCTAAAAATTGTTCCTAAGTCCCTCTATGTATCATCAGATCCTTGGATGTTCCACAAGATCAAATGCGGAGTTGTGAATCAGATAATCATAAGCAGCTGCAATCTCTTCCGGGGTATATGTGATATCATGCATGATCGCATATTTTACAGAATCTGCGAGCCCAAAGGTATAAAATCGCGCAATTGTCTCGCGACTGAGTATCTGGAGCTTCGCAGGTGATTTCAATGAATATTTGTTTAATAATGTAAGCAATGTATCATAAATAAATTGGAACATCAGATGATCGAAGGAGTTAGGACCTTCGATCAAATAAAGTCTCTTATAAAATTCTTTGTCTTTAGAAAGACAGGTGAAAAGAAGACGGAGAAGATCGTCTTCCATGTCATTTTCAATCAGTACCCGGATTTTATCTTTGATTTCTTTTTTGAGGATATATTCGATGATTTCGTATTTGTCCTGAAAATGTTTATAAAAAGTTGGACGGATCACATCAGCTCCGTCGGTGATCATCTTAACTGTAATCTTTTCAAAAGGCATCTTCATAATAAGTTCTTTGAAAGAGAGTGCCAGCAAATTTTTTGTCAGTTCTTTTTTCACTTCTGTCATTTGTTCAAATCCTTTCTACAATGGAAATATTATACCATAAAAAAGAGAATGTGATTAAAAAAATTTCTAAGATTGACAGTTCTTTAACATGACTTTTCAAGAACATAGTGTTGAAATTTCTTGATATTTCGGATACATTTCACATAATTTGTAGCCAAAAAAGAACAACAAAAAGAAAATGTTCAAACCACAGCACATTTGGAAAAAACTGAATCTTACATGAAAAAAAGGAAAATGCTAGATTATGAAATAATAGTTTATACTTAAGAAAGGTTCCTTGAAAAGTAAGGAAAAGGTGAAAAAAATGGCAGGATTAAAATTTCAGGCAGAAAGAGCAGCATTTAGTTTGGCAGCAGATAAAGTACTTAAATATATGAACAAGACAGATGATAGAACGAAAGCACTTCTTAAGCTTGTAGATCTTACAGAAAATTTTGCAAAAGATCGTTTCCAGCCAGGGTCTTATGAAGCTGCAAGAAAGATGATTCAGGATCCGGACAACAAATGGGTTCAGTATCTGAACAGACTTCTTGATGAAGTGGATCCGCATGTCCTTAAGACAACAGCATTGAATCTTGGATTTGATGCAATGCTTTATGGAACAAAGTTAATGCACGAGTCACGTGAAAAATATCAGTGTAACATTCCATGGCTGATTCTGATGGATCCAACCAGCGCATGTAATCTGAAATGTACCGGATGCTGGGCAGCAGAGTACGGACATCTTCTGAACCTTTCTTTTGAAGATATGGATCGTGTGATCACACAGGGAAAAGAACTTGGAATTTATCTTTATATGCTGACAGGCGGAGAGCCTCTCGTGAGAAAGAAAGATGTCATCCGTTTGTGCGAGAAACACAACGACTGCGTATTCCACGCATTTACAAACGGAACACTTGTAGATGAAGAGTTCTGCCAGGAGATGCAGCGTGTTGGTAATCTGTCATTGTCCATAAGTCTGGAAGGATATGAGGAAGTCAACGACGGCCGCCGTGGAAAAGGCGTTTATCAGAAAGTTATGCATGCAATGGATCTTTTGAAAACATACGGATTGATCTTTGGAACATCAATCTGCTATACACGCGCTAACATTGACACAGTAACATCCGACAAATTCCTTGATATGATCATTGAAAAAGGATGTCGTTATGCATGGTATTTCCATTATATGCCGGTTGGAAATGATGCAGCACTGGATCTGCTTCCAACAAAAGAGCAGAGAGAATACATGTATCACCGCATCCGTGAGATCCGTGGATTGACAGGTGGAAAACAGCTCTTTGCATTCGATTTCCAGAATGATGGAGAGTTTGTAGGAGGATGTATTGCCGGCGGAAGAAATTACTTCCATATTAATGCAAATGGAGATGCAGAGCCATGCGTATTTATCCATTATTCAAGTGCAAACATTAAAGAAGTGAGCGTGCTTGATGCATTACGCCAGCCACTGTTTATGGCTTACCATAACAATCAGCCATTTAACAACAATCATCTGCGCCCGTGCCCAATGCTCGAAAATCCAGAAAAACTGCAGCAGATGGTACACGAAACCGGCGCAAAATCAACAGACCTCCAGTCCCCGGAAACTGTAGAACACCTTTGCGGAAAATGCGAACATTACGCCAAAGAGTGGAAAACAAAAGCGGACGAACTTTGGGGTGAGAGATAATTTCTGAAACATAATCGTAGTTGATAACGTTTCTTTTTCACTTTACGTTTTGATGCTCGTATTTGTTTTCTGGATTCACTCCGATTGGAACAGAAATCTTTATTTTGAGTTATGTGAGCAAGGACAGTACTACTGTTGCCATAGGCACATGTAAGGCAGGAGCGTTCCGAATACACTTTGTTCAGTATGTTAATAAAAGCCAAAACAGGCACCACACACGGTAACTGTTTTGGCTTTTATGTTACATACTTTCAAAGGGATGAGGTAGAGCGGGCCGGTGCCTATGGCAATAGTAGTACTGTCTTTGCGTATCATTCTAAAGAAAGTATTCGATTTAATTGCATGAATCCAAGTTCAACAAATTCCTCTTACTTCTTCTGTGATTCTACTTCCTGCATTTTCATAGCACGAACTTTCAGAGGAAGTCCGAACAGGTTGATGAATCCGTCAGCGTCATGGTGATCATACAGATCTCCTGTTGTGAAGCTTGCAAGGGATTCGCTGTACAGTGAGTATGGAGATGTCTCTCCGGCACGGATGATATTTCCTTTATAGAGACGGAACTTAACTTCTCCTGTTACATACTGCTGTGTAACATCAACAAATGCCTGGATTGCTTCACGAAGTGGTGTATACCATTTTCCTTCGTATACGATCTGAGCAAATTTATTTCCAAGATCTTTCTTAACTTCATATGTAGCACGGTCAAGAACGAGTTCTTCGAGCTGATCATGCGCAGCCATAAGAATTGTTCCACCAGGAGTCTCATAAACACCACGGGATTTCATTCCGACAACACGGTTTTCAACGATATCGATGATTCCGATTCCATGTTTTCCACCGAGACGGTTCAGCTCTGTGATGATTTCAGAAACTTTCATCTCTTTTCCGTTTACGCTCTTAGGAACACCTGCTTCAAATGTCATTGTAACGTATTCATCTTTATCCGGAGCTTTCTCTGGTGTTGTGCTCAGTACGAGAAGATCATCGTAGTTTGGCTCATTTGCCGGATTCTCAAGTTCAAGTCCTTCATGGCTGATGTGCCACAGGTTACGGTCACGGCTGTAGCTGTGCTTTGCG
>ERZ827488.3861-NODE-3861-length-11514-cov-3.118073_pt1 | contig 11514 bp, 12 predicted proteins | sample MGYA00519771_ERZ827488 | MGnify/ENA primary metagenome ERZ827488 (study PRJEB31778, sample SAMEA3449323) | human gut metagenome | biome: human gut; feature: human-associated habitat; material: faeces | place: United Kingdom | collected 2010/2012 ...
TTCCGATCTCACTCGTCCACATTTCCGACCGCCGCAGCGCTGGAGGGGAAGTACACCACCTCGTAGCCGCACTTTGCCGCGGCCTCGTTGAGCTGACGCTCGTATTTGTCGTTGAGAAAGTCGATGATGACGCCGATCTTTTTAGCCATGCTGAGTGATCTCCTTTATAATTTGTTCCGCGCAGCGCATTCCGTCCGCCGCGGCGGAGAGAATGCCGCCGGCATAGCCGGCGCCCTCGCCGCAGGGATAGAGCCCGCGCAGAGCGGTTTGATAGGTATCGTCGCGCACGATGCGCACGGGGGAGCTGGAGCGCGTCTCGACCGCGGTGAGCACCGCGTCGGGCGCGGCAAAGCCGTGCAGCTTTTTCTCCAGCAGCGGCAGCGCCTCCTCCAGCGCCGCGCAGACGAACGGCGGCAAGCACTCGTGCAGGTCGCACCAGCGCACGGCGGGGCGGTAGGTCGGTGTGACCCTCCCCGGCCCGATCGACGGATGGTGCGCGAGGAAATCGCCGACCGTCTGTGCGGGAGCGGCATAGCCCCCGCCGCCGAGGGCGTAGGCGGCCTCCTCCAGCCGTCGCTGAAAGGCGACGCCCGCGAGCACGTCCGTGCCGCCGAAGTCCTCCGGCGTAACGGAGACGAGCAGCCCGCCGTTGATGTTTTCGCCGTCGCGCGCCAGCTCGCTCATGCCGTTCGTGACCACGCGGCCCGCTTCGCTTGCCGCGGCGACGACCTGTCCGCCGGGACAGACGCAGAACGAGAACACGCCGCGCCCCGCCGCCGTGTGGGCCGAGAGCTTATACGAGGTCGGCGGCAGCGAGGGGTGGCCCGCATACTGCTTATACTGCTGCGCGTCCATATCGCTCTGGCGGTGCTCGATGCGCACGCCCACGGCAAAGGGCTTCGGCTCCATCGGGATGCCCGCGCCGCGCAGCATGGCGAAGGTGTCGCGCGCGCTGTGGCCGACCGCGAGCACCGCGTGCTCCGCGGGGAGCGTATACGTTCCGTCGGGAGACGTGACCCGCAGCGCGGCGAGCCGTCCGTCCCTCCGCTCCAGTCCGGTGACCTGATGGTTGAAGCGCACCTCCGCGCCGAGGGAAAGCAGCTCCTGCCGCAGATTCTGCAAAACGGTGTAGAGCCGGTCGGTGCCGATGTGCGGCTTGGCGTCGATGAGAATATCCTCGCTCGCGCCGAACGCGGCGAACTCCTCTAAAATATAGCGGTGGCGGACGTCCTTCGTGCCGGTGTTGAGCTTGCCGTCGGAAAACGTGCCCGCGCCGCCCTCGCCGAACTGGACGTTCGAGTGCTCGTTCAGCTCGCCCGTTGCCCAGAAGCGCTCGACATCGCGCCGTCTCCGCTCGACGCATTCGCCGCGCTCGAGCAGGATAGGCCGCGCGCCGCAGCGGGCGAGCACCAGCGCCGCGAACAGTCCCGCCGGGCCCGCGCCGATCACCACGGGGCGCACGGCGGGAGGGGCGATCATCGGCGGCAGCTCGTAAAAGGCGGGCGCGTAGACGCTGACGCTTTTGTTCCTCGCGCGGCGCAGCACTCTTTCCTCGTTCTCGAGCGCGGCGGAAACGGTATAAATAAACGTCACGCCGTCGCGCGCGTCGATGCTGCGGCGGAGAATGTGCAGCGTATGGAAGGGTGCTTTGACACGCAGCGCCGCCGCGGCGCGTTCGTATAATAACGCCTCGCTCTCGCCCGGGGCGAGCTTCAGCCCTTCGATCTTCAGCATGGCAGCGCTCCTTTCGCATCGGGAAATTGGCTTTATTGTAGTATATCCGAATGTCCCGCGCAAGCTATTTTTTCCAATTCGGCCATTCTTCAGGATTTCTTTATGGCCTATTCAAAAAAAGTTCAAAAAAATTCGTTCCGGCTTCACGAAATGGACATAAACAGGGGGTATCATCGGTAGCATCAAAAGAAAAATAAACGCTTCACGGCAAGGAGGCTTATCTATGTATTACGAAGACGAAAACAACCTGTACCATTACAGCTACCGCAAGGGCGACAAGGTGGAGAATGTCCGCGACGTGGACTACACCGAGGTGCCGAACCCCGCGGCAAAGGCAGACCCCTGGGAGGAAAAGAAGCCGAAGAAGAATCGGCTGGGGCTGAAGATTGCCGCGCTGGCGCTCGCCTGCGCGCTCATCGGCGGCGCGGCGGGCGCGGGCATCACGCACCATGCCTTTGCCTCCGCGCGCGGCTCGACGCAGATTGAGGTCTCCGACCGTCAGGTCGCCGAGGTCCGCCAGGTCAAGGTGGACGGCAAGCAGCAGCTCACCATGCCCGAGGTCTACGCCGCCAACGTCAACAGCGTCGTGAGCATCAACGTGTCCACCACGACGAATGTCTTCGGCCGCACGACAGAGTCCGCCGCCAGCGGCAGCGGCTTTTTCATCACCAAGGACGGCTACATCCTCACCAACTATCACGTCATCGAGGGCGCGAGCACCGTCAAGGTCACGGCCTACGACGGCACGACCTATGATGCCGCCGTCATCGGCGGCGACAAGGATTACGACATCGCCGTCATCAAGGTCGAGGGCACGAATTTCCAGCCGGTCGTGATCGGAAAGTCCGGCAGCGTGCAGATCGGCGAGACGGTCGCCGCGGTCGGCAACCCGCTCGGCGAGCTGACCTTCTCGATGTCGCAGGGCATCGTCTCCTGCGTGAACCGCGCGATCAATGTGGACGGCAAGCCCTTCAACATGATCCAGGTCGATTGCTCCATCAACCCCGGCAACTCCGGCGGCCCGCTCTTCAACAGCTACGGCGAGGTCATCGGCATCGTGTCCGCGAAGTATTCGAGCTACTCCAACACCACCGTTGAGGGCATCGGCTTCGCCATCCCCATCGACGATGTGCTCGCCATGGTCAAGGACATTATGACCGACGGCTATGTGACCAACAAGCCTTACATTGGCATCACACCGCAGAACATGACCGCACAGATGGCGCAGCAGTACCGCTACGATGTCACGCAGGGCGTGTTCGTCTGCTCGGTCGAGCCGGGAAGCGCCGCGGAAAAGGCTGGCCTTCAGATGGGTGACGTCATCACCAAGATCGGCGACACGGCGATCAGCGACATGAACGACCTGAACGCCGCGAAGAAGTCTTACCGCGCGGGCGATACCGTGACGCTGACCATCTATCGCGCGGGTGGAACGAAGGAGGTCGAGCTGACCTTCGACGCCGTCCCGCAGACGCAGGAAACGGCGCAGGACAACAGCCAGCAGCAACAGGGCGGCAATAACGGCGGAAACGGCGGCTATTACTACAATCCCTGGGATTTCTTCAATAGCTTCTTCGGCAACGGCTACTACGGCAGCAGCTATTCCGGCGAGAGCCGCGACGCAGCCTGAGCAAAACAGCATACGACATACCGGGGCGGCTCTTCGGAGCCGCCCTTTTTTGCCGCGTTTTGCCGCGCAAAAATAAGGACTTCCGCTTTTGGGAAAGCTGTGGTATAATTTTCTTCTATGAAACATGGAGAAGGAGGGAACGTCCATGCGCATCGGTACAGTGGAGATCAACTCGCAGCTCGCGCTCGCGCCGATGGCGGGCGTGACCGACGCGGCCTTCCGCGAACTGTGCGCGTCCCTCGGCGCGGGGCTGACGTGCACGGAGCTCGTGAGCTCGAAGGCGCTGTGCTATCAGGATAAAAAGAGCCGCACACTGCTCGCGCCCTTTCCGGGCGAGCATCCGATGCAGGCCCAGATCTTCGGCAGCGACCCGGTCTGCATGGCCGAGGCCGCGCAGATCGCTATTGAGGCGAGCGGCGCGGACATTCTGGACATCAACATGGGCTGCCCGGTCGGCAAGATCGTCAACAACGGCGACGGCTCGGCGCTGATGCGCGACCCCGAAAGGGCGGCGCGCATCGCCGAGGCGGTGGTCAAGGCGGTAAAGGTTCCGGTCACGGTGAAGATGCGCCGCGGCTGGGACAAGGGCAGCATCAACGCGCCGGAGCTGGCCGTGCTGTTAGAGTCTGTGGGCGTCGCGGCGATCACCGTCCACGGGCGCACGCGCGTGCAGATGTACGGCGGACAGGCAGACTGGTCGACCATCCGCGCGGTCAAGGAAGCGGTGAAGATCCCCGTTATCGCCAACGGCGATGTTTTTACCCCGGAAAATGCGATAAAAGTCTTGAAGCTCACCGGCGCGGACGCGGTGATGATCGGGCGCGGCTGCTTCGGCAATCCGTGGCTCTTTCAGCAGTGCAGAGCCGCGCTTGCGGGAGAGCCCATTCCGCCGCTGCCGCCGCTTGCCGAGCGCTGCGACGCGCTGGTGCGTCAGATCGAACGCAGCGCGGAGTTCCGCAATGAAAAGGTCGCGCTGCTCGAAGCGCGGCGGCACTACTGCTGGTATCTCAAGGGCGTAAAATACGCCAACTACTATAAAGACCAGATCAACCACATGGAGACGCTTGAGGATCTTTACCGCGTCACGGCGGGCATCAAGCGCGATCTGAGCGACTGAACACACGGAGCGGACATGAACGAAAGTGAACTGATCCAAGCCGCGCGGGGCGGCGACGAGGCAGCCTTTGAACAGCTCGTCCGGCTGCATGAGAAGAAAATATACAACCTTTGCCTGCGTATGTGCGGCAGCAGCGAGGACGCGGCGGAGGCCGCGCAAGATACCTTCCTCGCCCTTTGGCGCGGACTGGAGGGCTTCCGCGAGGATGCGGCGCTGTCCACATGGCTCTACCGTCTGGCGAGCAACGCCTGCATCGACCTGCTGCGGCGCAGCAAGCGCACGGTGGACGGCGTATCGCTCGACGACGAGGACGTACACCTTGAGGTGCGCGACCGTGCGCCCACGCCGGAGGAGCACGTCGAGGGCCGGGAGACGCAGCGGCTGGTGCGCGAGGGGCTTGCCGCGCTGCCGGAGGATTACCGGCGCGTGCTTGTGCTGCGCGAGCTGCATCAGCTCAGCTATGCGGAGATCTGCGAGGTCACGGAGCTGGAGCTCGGCACGGTGAAGAGCCGCATCAACCGCGCGCGGCTGCTGCTGCGAAATTATTTGGCGGCAGACGGGAACTTTTTTGAAAAGCCAGCGTCAAAGGTTACAGAATGTAATCAGACTGTCGGAGGGGAGAGGAACGCAATATGAAGAAATGTGAAGAATTTGCGCCGCTGCTCTCGGCCTTTGTTGACGGAGAGCTGACGGAGGAGGAGCGTGCGGAGGTGCTCGCTCATGTGAGCGAATGCGAGAAATGCAGAAGGCTGCTCGGTGAGCTGACGGCCCTGCACGCCGCCCTCGGCGAGCTGGAGGACGAGGACGTGCCCGCAGGCTTCACGGAGGGCGTGATGGCGGCGGTGCGCGCAGAAAAGGCGGCGAAAAAGCCGCAAACAAAAAAGCGGAGCGCATGGTGGCGGTGGATGCCGATGGCGGCCTGCGCGGCAATCATCGCACTCGCGGCGGCGGTAACGATCCCGCGAACGGCGATGAAGCAGGAAGCAAACGACGCTGCACCTGCCGCGCCTGCCGCACAGGAGGATCAGGCGATGTTTTCGATGGCGGCGCCGCCCAGCGATCCGCTGCCCGATACGGACGCCGAGGTGGAATATCCCGAGCAGCGCTGTGAAACGGTGCAGTCCAGCCCGTATTATGACCGCCAGCTTGGCGGCGCGGCGGCGGACGGGTTCAAGACCGCAAACGCACCCGCTGACTTGGAAAACGGCAGCCCAGAGGCAGAATACTACTGCGAGACCGCTCCCATCGGCGAGAGCGGAAGAGAGGGTAAATTTCTGGCAGCCGACTACGGCCTGCCGATGTTTGAGCTGTACGGCGCGGGCGCGACGGACTATGTGCTCTCAAGCGGCGGCGTGAAGGACGGCGACGCGGGCTTTTACTATGCCCCTATCGCCGCGCTGCGCGACCTGCCGGAGGGCCTCGGCATGAGGCAGGCGCAGGCGGAAACGCTCGCACTTGCCCCCGCGGACGCGGAGTGGGTGCTCGTCTATCCCAATGACGACAGCGAGGTGCCGCAGCCGTGAAGAAGCGTTCGCTGTGGCTCTGCCCTTTGGCTATCGCGGCCATCGTCGCGCTGGACCAGTGGGTGAAGGCCTATATCGTGACCCATTTCGCCGTGGGCGAGAGCAAGCCCTTTCTCCCACAGCTGCTGCGGCTGCACTATGTGCGCAATTTCGGCGCGGCATGGTCGAGTTTTTCCGGCGAGCGCTGGCTGCTCATCGGCGTGACGGGCGTGGGGATGCTCGCGCTCGCATGGCTGCTCGCGCGGATCGTGCGGCACCCGCTCGGCGTGTGGTCGCTGACCGCCGTGATCGGCGGCGGCGTGGGAAATCTCATTGACCGCGTTCGCCTCGGCTATGTGGTGGATATGCTCGACTGCACGTTCATCGAGTTTCCGGTTTTCAACGTTGCGGACTGCTTTGTGGTCTGCGGCACCATCGCGGCACTCGTTTACTACATTTGGATCTACCCGAACACCGACGCGAAGAATTGGGAGAAGGACCATGGAACCGATCCGGCTCAGGGCAAGTGAAGAAAGCAAAAATCAAAGGCTCGACGCATTTCTTGCGTCGAGCCTTGACGGCTTGACCCGCTCGCAGGCGACGCGGCTCATCGAGAGCGGCGAGGTCGCGGTGAACGGGAGAGCCGTCAGCAAAAGCTATAAGCTCGCGGGCGGCGAGGACATCGCCGTGACGCTGCCCGAGCCGGAGCCGGTCGAGGCCGTGCCGCAGGACATTCCGCTCGATGTGGTGTACGAGGACGCGGACGTGATCGTGGTCAACAAGCCCAGCGGCATGGTCGTCCACCCCGCGCCGGGGCACCCGGACGGCACGCTCGTCAACGCGCTGCTGTACCATTGCGCGGGAACGCTCTCGGGCATCGGCGGCGCGCTGCGCCCCGGCATCGTCCACCGCATCGACCGCGACACGAGCGGTCTCATCATCGCGGCGAAGAACGACGCGGCGCACCAGTACCTCTCCGCACAGCTCGCCGACCACACGCTCGCGCGCACCTACGAGTGCATCGTTGTGGGCAAGCTGCGCGAGGACCGCGGCACGGTGGACGCGCCCATCGCGCGCCATCCGGCCGACCGCAAGCGCATGGCGGTGGTCGCCGGCGGGCGCGAGGCGGTCACGCATTGGGAGGTCATCGCCCGCTATCCGGGCTATACCCACGTCCGCTGCCGGCTCGAGACGGGACGCACACACCAGATCCGCGTCCACATGGCCTACATCGGGCATCCCATTCTCGGCGACACGGTGTACGGCGCAAAAAAAGAGGTTGCCGGTCTGACAGGGCAATGCCTGCACGCGGTCGGCCTGCGCTTTCTCCATCCGCGCACGCACGAGGTCGTGGAGCTTTCCTGTCCCCTGCCGGAGGAATTTACAAGGATGCTGCAAAAAATCAGGAAATAAATTGCACGCGATACGGCACCAAACAGGGGGAGCGTTCTCTATGACAGAGAACGCTCCTCTTTTGCTATGCTGTTATTTGCACAAATATGAGAACCAGCCCTCGCTCTCGCGGGCCTCCATGATCGCCCAGCCTGCAAGACGCAGCGCGTCCGCGACCTCGACCGCGCGGTCGTCGATGATGCCCGAGCAGAGGAACAGCCCGCCCTTTTTCAGCAGCGGCCGCACCTGCGGCGCGAGCGCGATGATGACGTCCGCCACGATGTTCGCCACGGCGATATCATAGTCTCCGCCGAACTCGCGCGCGAGCCTTTTGTCGCTGAGCACATCGCCCGCGCGGACGGTGTAGTGCTCCCGTCCGATGCCGTTGAGCGCGGCATTCTCGTAGGCGACGCCCACGCACTTATCATCGATGTCGCAGGCGAAGGCGTCCCGCGCGCCCAGCAGCAGCGCCGCGATGGAGAGGATGCCGCTGCCGCAGCCGAGGTCGAGCACCTTTTCGCCGCCGCGGATGTGCTTTTCGAGTGCCTGAAGGCACAGGCGTGTGGTCGCGTGGCTGCCCGTGCCGAAGGTCAGCCCGGGATTCAGGATGAGCTTCACGCGCTCCGTCGGCTTCGCCTGCTCCCACTCGGGAATGACCAGCAGGCGCTCGCCGATCTCCATGGGCTTATAGAACTGCTTCCAGTTGTTCTCCCAGTCGGCGTCCTCCACGTTTTCCATCGTGAGGAGCAGCGGCGCGTATTCGGGATGCTGCTTCTTGAGCGCCGAGAGCGCGATGCGCACCTGCGCCAGCGTGGAAAAACCGCTCTCGCTTTCTTCGAGGTAGAAGGTCACGCGGCATTTGCCGTGCTTCTCCGCCAGCAGCTCATCGTCCACATAGTCCCAATACTGGTGGTTGTTTTCGAGAAAATCCTTGAAGTCCGCCTCGTCGTCGATGACAAGCCCCTCGACGCCCTGCTCGCGCAGTAGCTCGCTGACCGGCTCCAGCCCGGCGCGGGCGGTGTCGATGTGCAGCTCCAGCCACTTCATCGCTGCGTCCCCACGAAGAACAGCCCCAGCGTGCCGCAGCCGGTGTGTGCGCCGATCACAGGGCCGATGAAGTCTGCGCGGACGTCCGTCACGCCGAAGCGCTCCTCCAGCAGCTCCTTGACATACGCCACGGAGTCGGGGCAGTTGGCGTGGCAGATGAACAAGGGCTGGTTCTTGTCCGGCTCGACGCCCAGCTCCTCCACCTTGTCGACCAGCGCCTTGAGCGCAGCCTTAGTGCCGCGCGCCTTGCTCATGGGAATGAGCCTGCCCTCGCTGTCGGTGTGCATGACGGGCTTGATGCCCAGCATCGTGCCGACGAAGGCCGCCGTGGCGCTCACGCGGCCGCCGCGCTTGAGGTGGTTGAGATCGTCCACGATGAACCAGTGGCATTGGGTCTGGAGGATGCTCCTCACATATGCCGCCAGCGTCTCGATGTCGGGGCTGCTCCTCCGGCGCTCATGTACCGTGCGGTAGAGCAGCATTCCCTGTCCGCGCGAGGCGGAGAGAGAGTCGATGACAACGATCTTCGCGTCGGGGTACTCGCTTTTCAGGTCCTCCGCCGCGATGCAGGCGGACTGGTAGGTGGTGGACAGTGCGCCGGAGAAGCAGATGTATAGGATATCCTTGCCCGCGTCGAGCGCCCTGCGCATCGCCTCGTCGAACTGACCGACATTGGCGGCGGCGGTAGTGCTGTTCTCGCCCGCAGCGATCTTTGCGAAAAATTCCTCGGGGGACATCTCGGCATGGTCGGGCGTGTTGAGATAGGTTTTGCCGTCGATCGTAAAGGAAAGCGGCAGAACGGTAAGCCCGAGCTCGTCGACCTCCTGCTGGTTCAGGTCGCAGCAGCTGTCGGTCATGATAATATAGTCACGCATGGCGTTCCTTTCCGGGCCGCAGACAAACGGCCCCTTTTGGGGAATAGAGTCGATTCTTCCTTAGAATGGCAGTATTGTAGCAGAACGTTAAGATAATATCAATCATTTTCTGTAAACAATGCTTTCCGTTCACTTTCCGACGCAGAAGCGCTCAAAAATGCGCGTCACCATGTCCTCGCGCGCCGTGCGTCCGGTCAGCTCGCCGAGCGCGTCAAGCGCACCCTCGGCCTCGGTGAGCACCACGTCGGGCGTCAGCCCGGCGGTGAGCGCCTCGTGCGCCGCACGGACGCTCTCGAGCGCACGGCGGATGGCTTCGGCCTGCCGGGCGTTGGTGAGCAGCGTACCGCCCGCGGGAACGCCGGCAGGAAAGCAGTCTCCGATCGTGTCGATCAACGCATCCAGCCCGCCGGGCATTACGGAATTAAAGGAGACCAGATGCTCCGGCGCAGGCGCGCCGTCCGGCAGTCTCCAAACGGCGGTCTTTACGGCGGGGTTTCGATCGTCCTTGCTGATGGCCAGAATCCAATGCGGCGCTCGGGCGGCAAGTGCGAGAATGTCTGGCTCCACAGTGAGCGGCGTATGGCTGCCGTCCGCTACCACGATCACCAGATCGGCGCTCTCGACCGCGCGGCGCGAGCGCTCCACGCCGAGCCGCTCCACGGCGTCGTCTGTCTCGCGGATGCCTGCCGTGTCGATGAGCCGCAGCAGCACGCCGCCGACCACCGCCTTCTCCTCCACGGTGTCGCGCGTCGTGCCGGGAAGGTCGGTGACGATGGCGCGGTCGTAGCCCACAAGCGCGTTGAGCAGCGAGCTTTTGCCCGCGTTCGGCGCGCCGACGATGGCGGTCGCCGCGCCGCTTTTGAGCACACGTCCGCGCGCAAAGGTGCCGAGCAGCGCCGCGAGCGTTTGTTCGCTCTCCGTGAGCGTCCGCTCCGTCTCGGCAAGCGTCAGGTCCTCGATGTCCTCGTCGGGATAGTCCACCACGGCGTAGAAGCGGCTGGTGAGGCCCAGCAGCGCGTCGTAGACCTGTTCGAGCGGGCGGCGCAGCGAGCCGTCCACCTGGGCGGCGGCGTTCCGCGCCGCCTCGGCGGTCTCGGCGTCGATGAGGTCGATGACCGCCTCTGCCTCGGTGAGGTCCATTTTGCCGTTCAGAAACGCGCGCTCGGTAAATTCCCCCGCCCGCGCCTGCCGCGCGCCTGCGGCAAACGCGGCGCGCAGGACCTCCTGCAAAACGACCGGCGAGCCGTGGCAGTGCAGCTCCGCGCTCTCCTCGCCCGTGTAGCTGTGTCCGGCGGAGAACACCACCGCCAGCGCGTGGTCGAGCGTATGGCCCTCGGCGTCGCACACCGTGCCGTAGGTCATGCGCCGCGGCGGAAGCTCCGCAGCCGAACGACCGTTCACCGGCGTGAACAGCGCCGCGAGCACGCGCCGCGTCTCCGCGCCGCTCAGGCGCACGATGCCGACCGCGGCGGCTGCGGACGCGGTGGCGATGGCAGCAATGGTGTCGGGCATAAGACGACCTCCTTGATGATAGCCGATATTTGTCGATATGATACCACAAAACGGAAAATATGAAAAGGGGCACGGCGCAGCCGTGTCCCTTTTTTGTATTCCACCGATCGGCAATCAGCGTGAGATGCAATAAAAATAGATGTTTACACAAATCATCACAACGGCAAACGCAATAAGCATCGCCCAGCTTATTTGCATGGCCTTAGATTTTGTATTCCTGATGCAATATGCCAAATAGATGATCCAGCAGGAGTAGAACGCAAAAATAATGCCGCGGTTCCGGATTAATATACTTAGAAGGAACAACGCATTTACGATCTTCATTCCATTCTCTGACATCAGTATACTTTTGATCTCTTTCACCGGTTGACCTCCCAGCTGAATATATTGTTGTTTTTATTGTATCATACTCCGCACTTCCCCACAAGGGCAAAAAGAGGACGCCGCATATCAAATTTCGGTTTGCCGCTTACTGCTCCTTGGCAGCCGCGGCCTGCTGGGCCTCGATCTCGAGGAGAGCGTCCTTGCGGGAGAGGTTCCAGCGACCCTTTTCGTCGATCTCCATGAACTTGACCCAGATCATGTCGCCGACGGTGACCACGTCCTCGACCTTCTCGACACGCTTCTTGTCGAGCTTGGAGATGTGCACCAGACCGTCCTTGCCCGGGGCGATCTCCACGAAGGCGCCAAACTGCATCAGGCGCA
>ERZ827488.3874-NODE-3874-length-11477-cov-3.151199_pt1 | contig 11477 bp, 9 predicted proteins | sample MGYA00519771_ERZ827488 | MGnify/ENA primary metagenome ERZ827488 (study PRJEB31778, sample SAMEA3449323) | human gut metagenome | biome: human gut; feature: human-associated habitat; material: faeces | place: United Kingdom | collected 2010/2012 ...
GGTACGGCCAAATTTTAAATCGCCGCAAAGACCGATTGTCATGTTGTCTGTATGTCCCTTTAAGGTACGGATTGTGAAAAGATCAGTCAGCGTCTGAGTTGGATGCTGGTGTCCGCCGTCTCCAGCATTGATGACTGGAATGCTAGAAAACATGGATGCAACCTTTGGAGCACCTTCCTTTGGATGGCGCATTGCACAGATATCGGCATAGCATGATACAACACGGATTGTATCAGCAACGCTTTCGCCCTTAGAAGCAGAACTGTTTTCGGCAGAAGAAAAGCCAATAACAGTACCCCCGAGATTAAGCATTGCTGATTCAAAGCTTAAACGGGTTCGTGTGCTTGGCTCATAGAAAAGTGTAGCAAGACGTTTGCCGTCACATTTGTGTGCATACTTGGTTGGATTTTCTTTAATATCATTAGCCAGATTTAAAATATTATCCAGCTCATCCATGGACAGATCCAATGGGTTTAATAAGTGTCTCATAGAGAATAACTCCTTTCCGATTGTATGACTCATTTGATTCACGGGTATTATATACCATAAAGAACAAAATGGGAAGAGAAAATTAAAAGTTCTTTAAAAAAAAAGGAAAAACTTGTATTTGACAAATCGGTATGATAAAATAAGAACTGTCTGTACAATTGTGAATTTACAGACATTGGCTCTAAAATTAAAATGAAGAAAGAGTAGGAATGAAAGAAAAAGAGTATGGGCGACAACGAAGAATTATCTGTTGATCAGGAGACTGTAGATCAGAAAGTGGATCAGCCAGGGATTGGTGATGAGCCGCAGCCGCAAAATTCCACAGATGACTTTGACCCGAAAAAGCACACACGTGTGCAGACAGGAGCAAATGGAGAGCTTTGCTTTCAGGGATTGACGCAGGCAGAGGTAGAAGCGCGTATTGCAGACGGACAGGTAAATGTCATTCAGGATTCAAGCAACCGCAGTGTTAAAGATATTGTGATGGGAAACACATTGACGTTTTTCAACTTTATCAATATCGTGCTGCTGGCACTAGTTTTATCTGTTCGCTCCTACAAAAACATGCTGTTCATCTTTATCATCATCGCAAATACGCTGATTGGTATTTTTCAGGAAATCAAGGCAAAGATTACGCTTGATAAATTGAAGATCCTGACAGTAAGTCATGTAGATGTAATACGTGATGGTGTGAAAAAGTCTATAACAGTTTCAGAACTGGTAAAGGATGATGTTATTTTGCTAAAGAGCGGAGGACAGATTCCAGCGGACGGTGTGATTTTGGATGGAGAGGTGGATGTAAATGAATCTCTTTTAACAGGAGAGTCTGACTCAATCCATAAGACGTGCGGCAGCAAGGTGCTGTCAGGAAGCTTTGTGACATCAGGAAAGGCAATGTGTCTTCTGACAGAAGTTGGACATGATTGTTATATGGAAAAGCTTTCGTCAGAGGCAAAGCAGTTTAAGCGCTATAAGACAGAGCTGCAGAGAAATCTGGATACGATCTTAAAGTTTATCAGTATCATTATTGTACCGCTTGGCATTATATTATTTGCAAAGCAGTATTGGATCTCAGGCAGCACCTATGAGCAGGCAGCACTTGATACAGTAGCCGCAGTGCTTGGCATGATCCCAGAAGGTCTTGTACTTTTGACTAGTGTGGCGCTGGCACTTGGTGCAGTTCGTCTGGCGAGACGAAGCACACTTGTTCGTGAGCTGTTTTGTATCGAAACTTTGGCGCGTGTAGATACGCTTTGTCTTGATAAGACAGGAACAATCACAGAAGGTCATCTTTGTGTGCAGGGTGAGGAATCAGTAAAGGAAGACGTTGATTTAGAGCAGCTGATGGGCAGAATGGTTGCAGCACTTGGCGATGAAAATGAGACATTTCAGGCGCTTCGTCAGCATTACAAGAGAAACCAGTCAACAAACACAAAGCTTGTGCTTCCATTTTCGTCAGAGCGTAAGTTCAGCGGTGTTGTGTTTGAGGGAGAAGGAACTTACCTTATGGGTGCATACCAGTTTATTTTCCCACAGGCAGATCCGGCAGTGCTTGAAAAGATTGCAGAATATGCAAGTCAGGGTCTTCGTGTGCTGACAGTTGCGCACAGTCCAAATGAGATGACAGACTATACGTTAGCAGAGGACTTTGAGATTGTTGGTTTCGTCTTCATGACAGATGTTGTCCGTAAGAATGCACCTGATATTTTGGGTTATTTTGAGGAGCAGGGTGTTGACTTAAAGGTAATCTCAGGTGATGATCCTGTAACGGTAGCGGCAATTGCAGCACGCGCCGGATTAAAGGATGCCGACAAATATATAGATGCGACAACGATCCATACTGATGAGGAGATGGAGGATGCCATCTTAAAATATTCAGTTTTTGGACGTGTTACTCCAAAGCAAAAGCAGCAGATGGTAAGGCTTCTAAAGCAAAATGGCCGTACAGTGGCTATGACTGGTGATGGTGTAAACGATGTGCTTGCACTCAAGGATGCTGATGTTAGTATTGCGATGGCATCAGGAAGTGAGGCAGCAAAAAATACAGCTAATCTGGTATTGTTAAATTCAGACTTTGCATCACTGCCACATATTGTAAATGAAGGACGACGTGTCATCAACAATATCAAGGCAGCAGCTTCAATGTTCTTAATTAAGACAGGATTTTCTGTTTTGACAGCACTTTTGACAATCATTGTTGGACAGAATTATCCGTCCCAGCCGATTCAGCTGTCAGTCATCAACGGATGTGCAGTTGCAATTCCAACGATGCTTTTGCAGCTAGAACCAAGCTTTCAGAAGGTCAACAAGCATTTCTTCAGAGAGGTGCTTCGAATGTCAATGCCCGCGGCCATTACTATTACAGCAATGATTACTATTATAAACAATATTGGCCATTCAATTGGAACACCGCGTGAGATGCTTTCGACTGTATGTGTACTGGCAACGGGATGGGTTTATCTGATCACACTTCGTCAGGTATATTCGCCAATGACAGGATACCGCAAATTTGTTATTTACCTTATGCAGACAGCTTACCTTGTAGCAATGGTAATTGGTCAGCGTATTATGGAACTAGTTGGATTAAACTTTACATGCGTTATAGTCACATTGGCAGCAGTAAACTTCGCACCAATGATTATTGATCTTGCAACAAAGGGTTATGATAAGTTTTTCTATTGGTACGATCACCGCCATGATGTCAAGCCGCCAAAGCCGATAAAGGTAAAGACAAGACGATTTAGAGGTGTATAAGAAAAAAACATTATAAATAAAAAGTGCAGCAATTTGCGGATTGCTGTGCTTTTTTATTTATGTGCAAGGTTACAAGTTACGGGTGAGGCTATGCCATTAATATTGGTTTATCTGTGAATTGTAATTGTACAAGAATTAGTATGGAGTGTCTGCCATAGAATGAATAAAGGGTATAACCTGCAAGATTTAAGGTGAGGGAGTGCATGCGAGCAGCAATATATCTTAGACTGAGCAAAGAAGATAAACAGGAGAGCATTGAGAATCAGAGGGCTCTTTTAAGGAAGTATGCAAACGATCATGGTTTTTCGGTTGTAAAAGAATATACAGATGAAGCAATATCTGGTTTAACAGACACGCGCCCTGGTTTTGCTAAGATGATGGAGGATGCCAGAAAAGGTCATTTTGATGTGATTCTGGCAAAGAATCAGTCACGCTTTTCACGGAATTTTTTACATATTGAGCAGTACCTTCATCGGGAGCTGCCGCATCTTAATATTCGTTTTATTGGTGTGACGGACGGTGTAGATACAGGCAAAATTAATAATATTGCAGTGCGGCGAAGTGGAAAAAAGACGAGACAGATCTATGCTCTCGTAAACGAGTGGTATTGCCAGGAAATTTCCGAAAACGTGCGAGAAATCTTGCATCAGAAGGTGCTTAGCGGTGAGTTTATTGGAAGCAGCGCTCCATTTGGCTATCAAAAGTCATCAGAGAATCCACATAAGCTGATATTAAAAGAACCAGAGGCATCAATTGTAAGAGAACTATTCGAGGCGTATGCGGCTGGCACATCAGTCAAAGAGCTTGTAAAGCACTGTCAGCAAAAAGCATATCCATCTCCAGATGCTAAAGCAGGCTGGAGCAGCAGAAGCATTTACCGGATTTTAGCAAACGAGTGTTACACCGGGAAAATAGTGCAGGGAAAGACAAGGACAGTCAGCTACAAAAATCAAGCGAGGATACAGATTCCGCCAGAAGAGTGGATTAGGATAGCACATGTCCATGAACCGATTATATCAGAGGAAATGTTCTTTTTTGTACAGGAGAAAAAACACAGGCGCTTCACCGAGTAGGCATTTCGTGAAAATAACTGTGATCACACTATTTCCTCCTTCCCATGTTGCAGGCATTATCGCAGGTGACGGCACGCTTTCTGGAGGTCATATTCAGGGAATTGCACCGCAGGCTTTCATTGTGTCTGTACGTGTTCTTGATGCTCACGGAAAAGGAAGGCTCTCTGCTATGCTGGAAGGCATTCGCTGGCTTAAAGAAAATGGGAAACGCCTTGGTATACAAATTGTAAATATCTCAGTAGGTTCAGTCAAAAAACAAAAGGAAAATTCGCAGCTTGTCAAGGCTGTTGAATCGCTTTGGGATAGTGGTCTTGTGATTTGTTCAGCGGCAGGCAACGAGGGTATGCAGCAGCATAATATTACATCGCCAGGAATAAGCAGAAAAATTATCACTGTTGGTTCCTGCGATGATAAGGAAATGATTGATGAGGGTGGAAGATTCTACCATAATTATTCAGGAAGAGGACCGACAATTGCCTGTATTTGTAAGCCAGAGATCGTAGCACCTGGAACAAATATTGTGGCAACAAATGCAATGAAGGGGGAAGATGACCGCCCTTATACAGTAAAGAGCGGAACAAGCATGTCTACGCCTATGGTATCTGGTGCAGCAGCTCTTTTATTGGAACGTTATCCCAAAATGACAAATACAAATGTGAAGCTAAAGCTTTGGAAAAGTGCGAAAAATCTAGGTTTGCCGCGCAGTCATCAGGGGTGGGGACAGCTTGATATAAGCCATTTACTTGAATAGTGCTTGCATAATACAAACAAATAATGTATAATGACCAACAGAAAATGAAAAATGGAAGGCGTAAGAAAGGTTACGTATTATGAAGCAAACAATGAAAAGAATAACGGCAGTACTAGTAGCAGTATGTCTTTGCATGCTGTCTGTCGTATCCGTATTTGCACAGCAGGATGGTCCTGATGTCAAGGCGGAGGCATACTGTGTAATTAACAGAAAGGACGGCTCCATTGTATATTCAAAAAATATGGATGACCGTTACTACCCGGCAAGTATCACGAAAATTATGACGGCACTTGTCACACTTGAGCATTGTACTGATCTTGACGATACTGTTGTATTTAACAGTGAGGTTATGGATTCTATCAGCAGCAACAGCTCTACATTAAATCCAGTGGCAATATTGGACGAGGAGATGACAGTGCGTGATGCGCTGTTTGGCCTTATGCTTAATTCCGCAAATGAGTGTGCGAGCGCGCTGGCAGTTTATACGGCAGGCTCCATTGACGCATTTGTTGAGATGATGAATGAGAAGGCACAAGAGCTTGGTGCAGTCAATACACATTACATGAATGCGCATGGACTAGATGATGATGATCATTACACAACAGCTCACGATATGGCGATTATTTTTGATGCAGCACTGAAAAATGATGTTTTTCGTTATGTTGATTCAACAGCAACCTACACGATTCCGGCAACAAACAAGTATGGTGAGAGAAATTGTACCAGCACAAATCAGCTGATTAATGGTGCACGTCCATATGAAGGTGTGTATGCAGGAAAAACAGGACATACTGCAAATGCAGGACGTACATTAGTTACAGCAGCATACCGTGATGGCATGGATCTTATCTGTGTAATCATGAAATCAGATAATGATAATTTCTACAGTGATACAGAGACATTATTCGACCATGCATTTTTAAAGGTGCAGGGAAACGAGCAGGAAGTATATGCAGCGGCAGATGACTCTGTAATGGCTCAAAATGATCTGGCTTCCGGATTAAATGTGCGTCAGTATCCAAGCACATCAGCACCAAGAATTGCTTCTTTAATGCCAGGCAATGCAGTTCACCGCATTGGAACATTTGGAAACTGGAGTCAGGTTGAGACACCAAATGGTGTTGGTTATGTCTCTTCACAGTATCTTATTTTCCAGGATGGTACACCTGTCGGAACATATGAAGTTGTAAATACACTGACAGATGATCAGAAGTCTGCAGCACCTGTTCTGGCTTCACAGGAGTCAGATGAGGCAGAGGTGACAAGCAGTGAGGAGTCTGTCGAAGCCACGCAGCCTGAATCACAGGCACAGGAAAATGAAAGTAATGAAGCAGAGACAAACGCACAGAATCAGCAGGTAACAACTGCAGCAGCAGGTCCTACTATTCCGCATCAGACATACCGCTATCAGCTTACCATTAACAATTTAACAATAGTCATCATTGGTGTTATCTTTGCGATTGCAATTGTTGTTGCAATTCTTGCAGTTACATTAATCAGAAGACGAAACAAAGACGATGATGATGATGTGTATGAGCAGGAAGCAGGAAACGACGAAGAAAAAGAAATTGTTCCAACACCTATATCTGCACAGGAAAAAGTGCAGCGTGCACAAAAGACAGCGAAGGAACACGTAAAGCAGAGTGCAAAAGAGCAGGAAGCACGAAAGAAGGCAGCTAAGAATAAACGTCCGATAGAGGAAGCAAAAGAAGAGTCAAAAGAAGAAGCAGTGCCAGTACAGGATACACACACTGTATGGGAGCCACAGGAAATTGAGGAAGCCGAATGGGACAATGATCCAGAGCAGGAAAATGCAGAAGACGAAGGCTTTGTTGATGAAAGCGGTGAAGAAACTTTGCAAGAGTACGAAGACGAGTATCAGGAAGAAGCATATGATGACTACGACGAGTACGAAGAATATTCCGACGAGGATGACTGGGGCGATGAAATTCTAGAAGATGACTGGGATGAAGAATAAGAACAGAAAAAAATGTAATGATTACTTGATTTTTCTGCAAAATATGTTATACTAACAATAGATCCTGGGGTGTACGAAGTCTTGCTTTTATTTGAACCTACATGACTTAATACGGGATTCCTATATTGTCAGGCAGATGTCAGGCCTCCGTTGTGCAGTGGAAGGCAGAAGTTTGATTGCGGTTGCCCACCTAGCATTAGCTAGGCGTCAAATGGGCAGGGACGGCACTCTGGGATAGTACAAAAGATAAAATTATAACGTACGAAGGCATTACAGCAGAATATTCTGCAGTAGTGCCTTCTTTCTTTTCTTGTGTAAACATTAAAAACAGGCGGCAGAGGTGTCAGCATGAAAAATTTCCGCGTGAGGCGTATTCATATCGTCTGCCTGGCTATTGCAACGGCAGAGATCTTGATCGCAGCTTTTGTGTTGTGGAAAAATGCTATTTGGAATGAAACACAAATCCAGACGGCAAATAAACAAAGTGTTTTGTCAGAGACACAAGAAGAAACAACGTCTGATATACAGGAAAATGAAAAAACAGCGACTCAAAATCAGGAAGAAACAAAACCAACTGAGGAAGCTGTATCTTCGATGCCCTCTATGCGCGTTAAGCTAAAAAATTCAGACAACACCTCATTTGAGCATGCCAAGGTAATCATAACATGTCCAGATACATTTCATATACAGTCTGGCACAAAGGAGCAGATTTTTACCGGCGGACAGACTGTTACGATTACACCGGAGCATCCGTTTTTTCAGGAAGGATCGATTCGTGTGGCATCGGAGGGCGGCTTCGTTATAATTGACAGTATTTTAAGGCGCGGCATCAGCCATGAATATGAAGGTGTTCTTGATTTATATCTTAGTGAACAGGGCATTGTGATTGTAAATGAACTGCCGCTTGAGGATTATGTTTCAAAGGTAGTACCAAGCGAGATGCCTGTTTCCTATGGATTAGAAGCAGCTAAGCTGCAGGCTGTATGTGCACGTACATATGCATATGAACGTATTCTTCACCAAAAAACGATTGATAATTATGGCTCATTTGCAGATGATTCTGTAGATTATCAGGTGTATAACAGTGCAGGCTATCAGGAGATTTCAGCGCAGGGAGCAAAGCTCACATCGGGCGTGATAATGACGCGTGACGGTGCGCCAATCGTGCCATATTATTTTTCAACATCATGCGGCTATACTTCAGATAATCTTGCCTGGTCTGGAAATCAGACGCTTCCTTATCTGAAATCACTTAATTTAACAGGAGAGCCAGATCGCGATATGACGGATGAGGCGACAGTCAGCGCTTTTTTTCAGGATCAGAATGCAGCTGGATTAGAGTCAAATATGGCATGGTACAGGTGGCGCTGTGAGATTCCTCTTGATATAATGCAGGAGCTGTTTTTAAAACGTCTTCCAGCGCTTAGCGCCAGTCAAAGCGAATGTATCAAGGCAGAAGGAGAAAGCTTAGAAAAGATCATCAGCTCAACATTAACATCTGTGCAGGTGACGGGTCGTTTCGCCGGCGGCATGGCATCAGGACTTAAGCTTACATACGAAAAAGGAAGTGTCTTGGTGACAGGAGAGCTTGTTATGAGAAAGCTTTTAAGTGAACCTAATCGTACATATCAAAATAAATCAGAGGAAACAGTATCGCTAAGCGAAGGAAATTACCTTCCAAGTGCTTTTTTTTGTCTGATTCCAGTGACAAAGCAGGATACGATGACAGGCTATGTGATTTGTGGCGGCGGAAATGGACATGGTATTGGGTTATCACAAAATTGTGCGTACCAACTATTAGAGCAGGGAAAAACGTGGCAGGAGATTCTTTTGTTTTTTTATCAGGGGATTGCATTTGATACAATAACATGGTAAACTATCAAAGTGAATGTTTTCACATGAAGATATGTCAGCATTCGAAGCTGCAGGAGGAGGAAAATTATGACGAAAATAGCAATGACAACTCCATTAGTAGAGATGGACGGAGATGAGATGACCAGAGTTCTCTGGAAGATGATTAAGGACGAGCTGATTCTTCCGTTTGTTGATTTGAAAACAGAATATTATGATTTGGGACTTGAATACCGTGACCAGACACGTGATCAGGTAACGATTGACAGTGCGAATGCGACAAAGAAGTACGGTGTTGCCGTTAAGTGCGCAACGATCACTCCAAATGCGGCAAGAATGACAGAGTATAACCTGCATGAGATGTGGAAAAGTCCAAATGGAACTATTCGTGCTATTTTAGATGGAACTGTATTTCGTGCACCGATTCTTGTAAAAGGCGTAGAACCGCTTGTAAAAAATTGGAAGAAGCCAATCACAATTGCAAGACATGCGTATGGTGATGTCTACAAGGCAACTGAGATGAAGATTCCGGGACCGGGAAAGACAGAGCTTGTTTACACAAACGAAGCTGGTGAGGAGACAAGAGAGCTGATCCACAACTTTACAGGAGCAGGCATCATTCAGGGACAGCACAATGTCGTTGCTTCCATTGAGAATTTTGCACATTGCTGCTTTAGATATGCGCTTGATACAAAACAGGATCTGTGGTTTGCGACAAAAGATACCATTTCCAAAAAGTATGATCACACCTTTAAAGATATTTTCCAGGAGATCTATGATCGTGATTATAAGGAAGCATTTGAGAAGGCTGGCATTGAGTATTTCTATACACTGATCGATGATGCTGTTGCAAGAGTAATTCGTTCTGAGGGCGGATATATCTGGGCTTGCAAGAATTACGATGGTGATGTTATGAGTGATATGGTAGCAACTGCATTTGGTTCTCTGGCAATGATGACATCTGTTTTAGTATCTCCGAATGGCTGCTATGAGTATGAAGCTGCTCATGGAACAGTACAGAGACATTATTATCAGTATAAGGAAGGAAAGAAGACTTCTACTAACCCAGTTGCAACAATTTTTGCATGGAGCGGTGCATTCAGAAAAAGAGGCGAGATGGACGGCTTAGAGAAACTGTGTGATTACGCAGACAAGCTGGAGAAGGCAACGATTGATACAATCGAGTCTGGCATTATGACAAAGGATTTATCTGCAATCACAACGCTTCCAAATGCACAGACAGTAACTAGTGAGGAATTTCTTAGTGCAATCAGAAGCAGATTGGAGGCATTGCTTGCATGAGTGTTCTGAGAGCAGGAAATACAACACTTGAGGATGGAAAGGTACGCATCTGTGTGCCAATCGCCTATGAAACGGAAAAAGAGATTTTAGAAGAGTCTGTGCGTATTGGAAAAAGCAGTGTGGCAGATATTGCCGAGTGGCGTATCGACTGGTATCAGGATGTGTTTCAGCCAAGAAAGAGAAATGCGCTTGCAAAAAAAATTCGTGAGAATCTGCAGGGAAAGCCGCTTCTAGTAACATTTCGAAGCAGACGAGAAGGCGGTGAGAGGGATATTACTCCCGCAGCTTATCAGGTACTTCTTGATGAAGTAATAGAAAGTAATATCGGAAGTAATACGGTTGATCTTCTTGATGTTGAGCTTAGTCAGGGAATGGCATGTGTACAGGAATTGATAAAACATGCACATCAGATGGGTATCGGTGTGATTGTATCACAGCACGATTTTAAAAAGACACCAGAAGCTTCGAGCCTTATCACAACAATGGAGCAGATGGCAAGCTATGGCGCAGATGTCTGCAAAATAGCAGTAATGCCTCAGTCTCTTGCAGATGTGGCGGCGCTTCTTTTAGCGACAGGAACTATGAAGGAGAATCATCCAGAGACACTTTTAATTACAATGTCAATGGGGCGCACAGGATGTGTGAGCAGGCTTTGCGGCGGCTTATTTGGCAGCGTAATGAGCTTTGGAAGCATGGGAAAAGCCAGTGCACCGGGACAGGTATCAGCAAAAGAGCTGTCAGATGTTTTATGGGCAATTGAGCGAGCAGTAGACTGATACCCACGAACGGCTTTTTGGAGCTTTTGACCCTGGTATCATAATATAAAAAAGCAGTCATCAGTTTTGATATTTGATGACTGCTTTTTTTAGATTTACTATATTATGGTCTTACCTTCGGAAGTGTTTCAATAAATTCAGCGTTATTTTTTGTGTGTACAAAATGATTTAAAATTTGTTCAATTGCATCATCATTCTTTAGTCCGCTTATGCTTTTGCGGATAGTGGAAACAGCTGTAAGTTCATCTGGTGTCAGAAGCAGATCTTCGCGTCTTGTTCCAGAACGGGTAATATCAATTGCAGGGAAGATACGGCGCTCAGACAGCTTTCTGTCTAATACAAGCTCCATGTTTCCAGTTCCCTTAAATTCCTCAAATACCATATCATCAAGACGGCTTCCTGTGTCAACAAGTGCAGTGGCAAGGATAGTAAGACTGCCGCCCTCACGCATATTTCTGGCAGCACCGAAAAATTTCTATGGCATATGAAGTGCAGCCGGATCA
>ERZ827488.3877-NODE-3877-length-11470-cov-3.414893_pt1 | contig 11470 bp, 13 predicted proteins | sample MGYA00519771_ERZ827488 | MGnify/ENA primary metagenome ERZ827488 (study PRJEB31778, sample SAMEA3449323) | human gut metagenome | biome: human gut; feature: human-associated habitat; material: faeces | place: United Kingdom | collected 2010/2012 ...
TTGCGGAACAATTATAATGAAATATCAACCTACTGTCATAACTACCCGGAACCTGTTTTTATTACGAAGAATGGAAAAGGTGACCTTGCTGTAATGAGCATTGAGGCATACGAAGAATTAACCAGCCGATTTGAACTATATAGCCAGATTAAGGAAGGAATGGACGATGTTGCCGCTGGCAATACCAGACCGTTCCAAGAAGCCATGGCTGATATTCGGAGCCGCCGTAGAAGATGAATTATCAGGTACACATCACCAAAACTGCGGAGCATGACATTGCGAAAGCAGCAGATTACATCGAATTTGTCTTGAAGAACCCACAGGCAGCAGACCATCTGCTGGATGTTGCAACGGAAAAAATCGGTGAACTGACCCAGATGCTGGAAAAACTACAACTGGTGGATGATCCCGTTTTGGCTGGGTGGGGAATCCGATTTATTATGGTAAACAATTATCTTGCGTTTTATACCATAGATGAAGACAAGAAGGTGGTAATCATTGTACGTTTTCTTTATCAAAAAAGCAACTGGAACACCATTCTTCGACAAGGATTTTCACTCATTTAAGGAACCTGCTTTTGCAGGTTCTTTTTTGCAGTCCGCCGGACTGCCGGTGGGAGACTTGGAAGGAGTGTGGCAAATATGAGGAAGAGAGTGGTTTCAAGTATCAGAGACTTATGGATTGTCCTGTTCTGTCTGACGGAGAGAACGTTATTACAGATTCTTCTTGCAGTACCCGTTCCGGTCAGAATGGTTCTTGCGGGAGTACTGGCAGCAAAGTATGTGGAGTGTCTGTTTTGCACAAGCCTTAGTATGACAATTCTTACCGTTGTGATGACGGTCTTTGTGGCTACAAATATCAAGAAGTGGAACGCAGAATTTCAGATCATATATGTGACGGCAAGACTCAGAAAGCGTTCACGACAAAAGGCATATAATTTCAGAATAAACTAGAGAATCTACGGGCAGCCGAAAGGCCGCCCATTTTTTAGCCAGATAAAGTACCATCTTTGGGAGCAGAATGAACCACGGATTGTACTAAAAAGGAAAGAACAGGCATTCCCTGCATTTGTGTACCAATATGCGCCCAAGATTGACCCACATCTGGGCGGAAACCGGTACATGGAATGGTTCACTTTTGAAAGAAAAAGGTATGGCACGATGCACAGAACGACCGGCAGCGGTCACATGTTTTCAGAAGGTTCCCGTAAGGGAACTTATTTTTTAGAACAAGCTGCGCAGAACCTTACGGTGCAGTCTAGGGTCTGCGCAAAGAACTTTCTTGTAAACATTGTTTACAAATTTTGCAAATAGTGTCCCGTTTACACGTCGTCACAGACCCTTACGGCTTGTAAACAAGTTCACTTAAAAAATGCCTGTTTTACGGGCGTTCTGGCACTCTCGTTTACAGTTGTAAACAATGTTTACAGAAAAGTGCCAATATTCTGACGGCTCGTTTACAGGCTCAAACCCGCATAGTTACGGGGGGTTCGCAGAAATCTCATTGCTTTCTCCGCTAAAGGCTCCGGAAAGCAAAAAGGGCATAAGCAGAGCTTGTCACATCTGCGATGTAAAAGAATGAAAAATGCTTTTGAAAAGAGACCTAAAAAATAAGAGAAGCTGCACCTTACGGCAGACTTATTTTCACAAAATCATTTTCCAAAAGATAAGCAGAGAAGAAAGGCTCGAAAAAACAGTTGTACCAACGAGTGGTTGTAGGAAGAATGTTTGACATCCTGTGTTGGAACATTCATAATAAAATACAGGATAAAAGTAAGGGAAAGCGAAAGGAGAAAGCAGCATGGAATTAGAGAAGTTTGAGGAAGTATATCAGGTACTGGAAGCACAGAAGGAAAAGGACGAGACTGCCGCAGAACTGTATGCAGATGTAAAAGAGTTTGCCTACAAGTATGCAACGATGCGGTATCGGTTCAGTGAAATGAGCAGAGAAGAGAAAGCCGAGAACGACAGCTACCGCACCAGCCAGCATAATCGGTTCATGGACAGCGTTCGTATCTATTTCCGTTATCTACAGAACAACGGGGTGAATGTGCCGGACATCAGCAAGTTGGAAGCGGATCGAAAGATTTTCGGTAATTTTGCCTGCTACTATATTTTCCGCATTGAGTGTGAACAGGCATAGAGAAAAGCCTGTTCCCCCAAAAACCGCCCATCCTCTTGACAAAACCGAAAAAGTGTGCTAATTTCTGAGTAGGTTGAGACATCAAGTTACTTGTGTCTCTTTTTTTGACTGATAATTCAGGAAAAGAAGAGATCAGGTTCAGATGTATGTTTCAACTTTGGGAAAGTGCAAAAAGAAATTTAAACATACATCTGGGTTTGTTTTAGAAACAAGTCGGATGTATGTTTTTTTATGAAATCAGACGGCGGTGCAGACTATCAAAAAACGAATGCAAAGGAGAAAAACGGATGAGCGGCAACACGCAAAAAGAAGAAATCTACAGAACAGCGATGCGGATTTGCAGAATGTGGGGAGTGGCAGAAACTTTGGATAGCGGGATACCGCCTTATGAAACTCCCATAACTACACAGTCTGCGGAGAATGAAAAGCTGGTTCTGCAATGGGCAGAGGAATATGTACAGCTACGTGAGAATGGCGAAGAACTCTGGAGATTCTTTGAAAAGAAGATAAAGAATCTACGCAAGCCGGAGCAGAAATAGTACTATTATCATTTCTACAGGGGAATTATCATTTCCTTATATCTTCTATATTACTATGCCTGCAAAAATCACAGAAAGCACAAGTGTTGTCTGAAAAACATACCGAAGGACTTGTTGGAGGTTCATGTGGTATGGGTATTGCGTGAGTTTTTAAGGGACGATGAAAACCTCATAAGTCTTGCGGTAGATATTTCGGAATATTACAAAAAGCTATATACGGACAATGGCTATATTGCGGTCTTGGAGAATGAGCTAAAGGAGACGGAAAAAGGAATTGCCAATTTGATTAAAGTCATTGAAAAAGGTGTGATTTCAGATGCCGTGACAAGCCGTCTGGAGAAGCTGGAGAAAGACAAAGCCAATCTGAAAGAAGCCATGGAAGCTGAAAAATTAAAATACGCTCTGGCAGAGGACGAGAACAGCATCAAGAAATATTTCGATATGTATGCAAAAGCCGACTTTGATGATGAGGACACCAGAAACAAAATTCTGGACTACTTCATAGATAAGATATATGTATATAATGACCGTTTGGTTATTACATGGTGGTATTGCGATGACAGAACAACCATTGAACTGGATACGCTAACGGAGATCACAGAACTCCAGGACAAAAGGTCTAACAGAAAGTGTTCGACATTGACACAGATAACTCCATAGAAAAAGTGCCGTTTTTGCGGCACTTTTTATTTTTCGTGTGTGCATTATTGAGGACTGATTCGCTGCAAAAGAGCATCCTGCAATACCTGTGAAAAGTTAATATTCATTGCAACAGCAGCTTCATTCAGCCATTCGGGAATAGTCAATGTTTTTTTAACAGCTTTGTTATTAAAACGTTTGCGATATTCCAGGGTATCGCATGCAACCATACTTAAAAAGGAATCCGCAGTAACTTTGATGCCTGACATTTTGGAGGGCTGTGGAATGGGGCGTTGGTCCTTTTCATATCCATAGAGAATAAGCGCGAGGGCATCTTCAGCCATAAACAGAGCATCAGCCAGTGTGTCGCCGCAGGTATAACAACCTTCCAAATCGGGAAAATATACAGAATAACCTCCATCTGGTTCAGAAGTAAAAATAGCGGGATAAACATATTTAGACATAAGAATCTCCTTTCTAAGAATCCATTCCGGCATCGCGCAAAATAGCAATGGCAGTTCCGGTTTTTATTTCCTTTTTGTGTCGAGGAACAGCAAACTGTTTTCCCGTCACAGAGCTATACCAAATATCATGATTGCTTCCGTGGCGGATAAGAGAACAACCATTTTTCTTTAATAGTTTTAGCAGTTCGTTTGTTTTCATTGATATCCTTTCTTAAATTATAATACGTGTAAATACGTGTGTCAATAAGCAGAAAAAAACACCTCAAATAATAAGCCTAAATGTTTAGATGATTGGCATATTATTTGAAGTGTTTTTAGATATTTTTAGCATACTGTTTTTTGAAAAAATTGTCAATGAAAAGAAGAGGTCAGATGAAAAATGTGGTATAATTTCCAAAGAGTTTTACAAGGGAGGAATTGACAAGCTATGAAAATGAAACACAACAGATCTCAGAAACGTTTGATAACACAATTGTCATTATGGCTGGCACTGCTATTGACATTTACCGGCTGTGCGGAAAGCACCGTCACGCCGCAGGATAATACCTATACGATAGAGCAGCCGGCGACGATCCCCTACGAATTGCTGGAGGCATCGGAGACTGCAGCATCGGAACCTGAATCCGGACAGCCACAGGAAAACGCTTCGGATACACAAGAATCGCAGCAGGTCACATCTGCAACAGACGTTCCGACAGGAGAGGGCACGTCAGCATTTTCCCTCCGGGAGATTCCGGCATACTCCGGCACACCTTATACAGAAGTCAATGGCAACAAACCTTATTTCACAGAAGCAGATCTGACTACACAGTCCTTCGAGACATACAGCGAGCTGGATAGCCTGGGGCGCTGTGGCGTGGCATATGCCAACGTGGGACAGGATCTGATGCCGACAGAACCGAGAGGGGAGATCGGAGCCGTGAAGCCTACCGGATGGCATCTGGTGAAATACGATAACGTGGACGGAAAATACCTATACAATCGCTGCCACCTGATCGCCTACATGCTGGCGGCGGAAAACGCCAATCCGCAGAACCTGATCACAGGAACCAGATATCTCAACGTGCAGGGAATGCTTCCTTTTGAGACGAAAGTCTGTGATTATATCAAAAATACAGGGAATCATGTCCTGTACCGTGTCACTCCCATATTTGACGGGGATAACCTGCTGGCAGACGGTGTCCTCATGGAAGCCTATTCTGTGGAAGATGCCGGGGAGGGTATCTGCTTCTGTGTATTTGCCTACAATGTGCAGCCGGGGATCGGTATTGATTATGCTACAGGGGATAACTGGACAGAGAGCAACGCGGCATCCCAGGAAGCGGCAGCACCCATTGTGATAGAAACACCAACACAACAACCCCAGACAGACACTACGGTGCAGATCACACCGGAACCGTCAGTGCCACAGGAATCACAGGAAACTACCTATGTGCTGAATACCAACACCATGAAATTCCACTATCCGTCCTGCTCCAGCGTGGATCAGATGAAGGAGAAAAACAAAGAGATATATACCGGCAACAGAGAAGATATCATCAATATGGGATATATGCCCTGTAAACGGTGTAATCCTTAATCGGCAAGTGAATTAGATATAGCAGAAAAGGACCTTCGAGATACTGATAACAGCCTCGAAGGTCCCTATTATTTGCTTAGTAAAGATAAGAATATGATTTGCGTCAACAGTTTTCGTATACTTGCAAACATTCTGCAAATGCTATAGACTAAGACTAGTTTCTATATCTATTTGAATCAGAATAAAGGAGTATATGTTATGTGTACAGCGGCAACTTATAGATCACAGGATTTTTATTTCGGCAGAACTTTTGATTATGAATTTAACTATGGGGAAGAGGTAACGGTAACACCACGCAATTATCCTTTTCCGCTACGGCATCAGAATGCCCTGACGGAGCATTATGCCATGATCGGCATTGCTCATATGGCAGGGGATTATCCTTTGTACTATGATGCAGTGAATGAGAAAGGACTCGGCATGGCGGGACTGAATTTCCCGGGAAATGCAGTATACAGCAAAGTGCAGACAGGTAAGGACAACATCGCCCAGTTTGAGTTCATCCCCTGGATTCTGGGGCAGTGTGCCAATGTGCAGGAAGCCAGAGTATTGTTATCCCATATCAATCTGGTGGATACGCCCTTTAATGAAAAATATCCGGTTTCTCCACTGCACTGGATTCTGGCAGACAAGGAAGAGGCCATTACAATCGAGTCTGTGCAGGAGGGACTGAAGATCTATGACAACCTGGTGGGAGTATTGACGAACAATCCCCCGTTTCCAATCCAGATGTTTCGTTTGAACGATTATATGTCCCTGTCTTCCGAATCACCGACAAACCGTTTTTCCGCAGATCTGAAGCTGAAGCCGTACAGCAGAGGCATGGGAGCCATGGGACTGCCCGGGGATCTGTCTTCTGCATCCCGTTTTGTACGGGTGGCATTCACGAAGATGAATTCCCTGTCCGGATTGTCTGAGTCGGAGAGCGTCAGCCAGTTTTTCCATATTCTGGGGAGCGTGGATCAGACCAGAGGATGCTGTCAGCTGGACAAAGGGGAGTATGAGATCACTATCTACACTTCCTGCTGCAATGCAGACAGAGGAATTTACTATTATACGACCTATGAAAATCATCAGATTACTGCAGTAGATATGTACCGGGAGAATCTGGACAGTGATAGTCCTGTCCATTACCCGCTGGTACAGGGAGAACATATTTTATTGCAGAATGCTGCAGCAGGAAGCGCGGAGGAAAACCAGTAATGGATGTACAGAAAGAACAGGAACAGCAAAACCGGACGGATCATGTAGTGTCCGGATTTGCATTCTATTCAGAGAAAGATGCCAGACTGGCAGAGCAGGAGAGACAGAAGATTGCTTATCTGGATAAGCGGATCGATCGGACAAATCTGGAGTCCGTACTGGTTATTTATAAAAAAGCATTGGATGACAGGGTGTTCCGCACTCCGGTAGGTTTGGAATACCTCAGGGAATTGCAGGGAGAACTGAAAGCAGAGCAGGATCTGTTGGGAGAAGAGATTCCGCCTATCCCTCTGTGGACGAACTTTGCGGACACCAGGGAAAAAACGTCTCCTGCCAGAAGAAGAATCAAACCGGCACCGGAAGAAAATAAAAATACGACTTTCCGGCTGTCTCTTATCATGAATATTGTGATGGTCATTGCAATTATTGCAATGTTTATCATCACGCTGAATTCCGATCAGCCCAATGTCCTGAATTATGAAAGAAATCTGCAGAACAAATATGCCACCTGGGAGCAGGAACTGACCCAGAGGGAGCAGACGGTACGGGAAAAGGAAAGAGAATTACATATAGAGACCGAAGTTTCACAAAATTGACATATTTACACGTTATAGTGTAAGTATTCAGGAAAGCCTCGAAGAGGTGATTTTGCAAATGGGGCTGAATAGTTACTATCTCAAGATAGGAGGGTGAGGGTGTATGGACAGACTGAAAGTACTGGTAGTAGATGATGAGAGCAGAATGCGTAAGCTGGTCCGGGATTTCCTGGTGAAGAGCAATTTTGATGTGCTGGAAGCCGGTGACGGTGAGGAAGCACTGGATATTTTTTATAAAGAAAAAGATATCGCATTGATCATTCTGGATGTGATGATGCCGAAGATGGACGGATGGCAGGTGTGCCGGGAGATCCGGGTGAACTCCAAAGTACCGATCATCATGCTGACAGCCCGCGGAGATGAGAGAGACGAACTGCAGGGATTTCAGCTGGGAGTGGACGAGTATATTTCCAAGCCCTTCAGTCCCAAGATTCTGGTGGCCCGAGTGGAAGCAATCCTGCGCAGAACAAATCAGCTGGGACAGGAAGAGGCTCTGACCTGCGGCGGCATTACCGTGGATAAGGCGGCACACCGCGTGATCATTGATGGAAAAGATGTGGATCTAAGTTACAAGGAATTTGAACTCCTGACCTATTTTATGGAAAATAAAGGCATTGCCCTGTCCAGAGAAAAGATCCTGAACAATGTGTGGAACTATGATTATTTTGGGGATGCCCGTACCATAGACACACATGTGAAAAAACTGCGCAGCAAACTGGGCGAGGAAGGCAATCTCATAAAGACCATATGGGGCATGGGGTACAAGATGGATGAAACAGCGGAATAAACAACAAAAGAGAAAAGTACATTCTATCAGGGGACAGTTTGCCTGGATCTTTATCGGCCTGATGATCGGTACGATCCTGCTGTGCCTGATGATCAACTATTTATTTCTGGGAAAAGTCTATATGCAGAGCAAACTGGATGTTATTCATGATGCTTACGGAACCATCAAGCAGGCAGCGGAGAGCGACAGCTATGACACGGAAGAATTTGCCAGAGAACTGGATGATGTGTGCAGAAGCTACAACATGACGGTATGCGTTATGGATGTGAATTCCAATATGAAATATGTGTCCATCAACGGCGGTGAGAGACTGGAAAACCGCCTGATCGGTTATGTATTTGGACTCAGCATACCTTTCAATGACCAGAGGGTGATCGAGAACGGCGATGACTATGTGATCCAGAGAACCGGACAGGAGGACAAGGAATATCTGGAAATCTACGGAAGACTGAATACCGGCATTTCTTTTATTATGCAGACACCTCTTTCCAGTATTCAGGAGAGTGCAAAGATCGCCAACCGCTTCTATGCCCTTGCAGGATGTCTGGGAGCAATGGCGGGTGGTATTATTATCTGGTTCGTCTCCCGAAGTGTGACCAAGCCGATCCTGGAACTGAATAATATTTCGGAACGGATGGTACAGCTGGATTTTGAGGCAAAATATCAGGGGAAGGCACATAATGAGATCGATCTGTTGGGAGAGAATATCAATAAGTTGTCCGATTCCCTGGAGAAAACCATTTCGGAACTGAAGACAGCGAACAATGAATTGCAACGGGACGTGGAGAAAAAAGAAGCCATTGACGAAATGCGCAAGGAATTTCTGGCCAATGTATCCCACGAACTCAAGACCCCCATTGCGCTGATTCAGGGTTATGCGGAAGGGCTGCAGGAGGAGATCAATGACGATCCCGAGAGCAGGCAGTTCTATTGTGATGTCATCGTGGACGAAGCAGCGAAGATGAACAACATGGTGAAAAAGCTTCTGACCCTGAACCAGCTGGAATTTGGTAATGATGTGGTGGCCATGGAGCGGTTCGACCTTACGGCACTGGTGAAAAATTATATCCAGTCAGCGGCAATTCTGACAAAACAGCATGAGATTACTGTGCGGATGGACGAGTATCCGCCGATCTATGCATGGGCGGATGAATTTAAAATAGAAGAAGTGTTCATGAACTTTTTCTCCAATGCGGTCAATCATTGTGAAGATGATAAGATCATCGAAGTGAAAATGGAACAAAAGGACGGCAAAGTACGGGTATCTGTATTCAATACAGGCAAACCGATCCCGGAGGACTCTATTCACCATATCTGGGAGAAGTTCTACAAGGTGGATAAGGCCAGAACCAGAGAATACGGAGGCAGTGGTGTGGGATTGTCTATCGTGAAGGCCATCATGGAATCCATGAACCAGCAATTCGGTGTGAACAATTACAACAACGGCGTGGAATTCTGGTTTGAGTTAGAGACAAAATAGTAAATATAAAGGATATATTTTTATATGAGGGAAGAACAGATACAGGAGGCACCGGTAAAGGTACTGTTAGTCGGTGTGGATGTCGGTGAAGAACCGGATTTTGAGCGTTCCATGGAGGAACTGGCAAGTCTGGCGGAAGCTGCGGAAAAAGAAGTGGTCGGTCAGATTGTACAACGGCTGGATCATGTCAATAAAGCGTTATATATCGGCACCGGAAAAGTGACAGAGGTGCGCAGGCTGGCAGAAGAATGCGGGGCACAGGAGATTGTGTTTGATAATTCTCTGACACCTTCACAGGTAAGAAATCTGGGAAATGAACTGGAACTGCCGATCATCGACCGGACTAATCTGATCCTGGATATATTTGCCATCCGGGCCCAGACAAGAGAGGCAAAATTACAAGTGGAGACAGCCAGACTGCAATATATGCTGCCGAGACTGGTAGGAATGTATGATGCACTGAGCAGACAGGGCGGTGCCAGTGGCAGCATGAGTAATAAGGGCACCGGTGAGAAAAAGCTGGAACTGGACAGGCGTAAGATCGAGCATCGTATCACAGAACTGAAAAAGGAACTGGAAGATGTGGGACGTACCAGAGAGGTGCAGCGGAAAAAGAGGCAGCAGTCCCGTATCCCGCAGGTGGCTCTGGTAGGATATACCAATGCGGGAAAGTCTACAATTCTGAACCGTATGGTAGAGCAGTTCGGCGAATTGCCGGATAAAACGGTCATGGAAAAGGATATGCTGTTTGCTACACTGGAGACCAGTGTCCGCAGTGTGGATACCGGACATAATAAGCCCTTTTTCCTGACGGATACGGTTGGATTTATCAACAAGCTGCCCCACGGACTGGTAAAAGCCTTCCGCTCTACACTGGAAGAGGTGAAGTATGCGGATCTGCTGATCCAGGTGGTGGATTTCAGCGATGAAAATTACAGACGGCAGATGCAGGTAACTGCTGATACCTTAAAAGAACTGGAAGCAGGTGACATTCCGCAGATCATAGTGTATAATAAGGCAGACAAATGCGGCATGGAACCACTGCCGCAGAAGAGACAGGAGCACTGGTATCTCGCCGCAGGGCAGAATACCGGTATCCGTGAACTGGCAGAAGCCATTGAGCAGCAGGTCTATGTGGATAATGTGGATTGTACTTTCCTGATACCGTACAGCGCGGGGAATGTAGCTTCCTATCTTATGGAAGAGGCGCAGGTTTTTTCTACGGAGTATAGGGAAGACGGTATTTTGATCCATGCGGACTGCCACAGGCAGGACATGGAGAGATACAAAGATTACGTGGTGCAATAGATCATGCAATGCAGGGAGGATATTATATGGAACAGAATACACAGCAGGACAGAGCAAAGCTTTTGGAACAGCAGGCAAGGGAATACCTGATGCGTTCCAATGATCCGATTTTTACACAGTATGTACAGCAGTTGATTCCCAGAATACAGAAGCAGCCCCAGTATGTGGAGCAGTTACAGGCAGAGCTGGATAAAAGCGTGGAATACTGGCACCAGAGACAGAAACTGAATGCGGAAAGAGCAGAAAGTGCTGCCGCAGGGCAGATACAGGAGTCCGTACAGCCTTCTACACAGGAGCCCATGCAGAAACAGCCGATAGGGCAGGCTGTTGGGCAACCGGCAGGACAGTTCACTGGGCAGCCGACAGGACAGTTCGCTGAGCAACCGAGAGGACAGTCCACTGTGCAGCCGGCAGCAGAGACAGTAGTACCGGGGACGAAGAAAAAGCAGAATGCGGAATATCTCATTGGAACCATAGCTCTGTCGGTGGTGGGAGGCGTATTTATCCTGACAGCCCTGGTGCTGATGGGAATGTATTTCATGAACGGATGGATCAAGGGAATCTCTCTGTATGTGGTATCCCTGGGCGTAGTGCTGTTAGCAGAGCTGTTGATCCGGAGAAAATTACCGAAGCTAGCACAGATATTTTCGGCGATCGGCATGGCAGCTTTGTACCTGTCCACCATGATCAATACGCTATCCTTACATAATTTCGGGATGCTTCCCGCAGCTTT
>ERZ827488.3881-NODE-3881-length-11463-cov-6.195302_pt1 | contig 11463 bp, 6 predicted proteins | sample MGYA00519771_ERZ827488 | MGnify/ENA primary metagenome ERZ827488 (study PRJEB31778, sample SAMEA3449323) | human gut metagenome | biome: human gut; feature: human-associated habitat; material: faeces | place: United Kingdom | collected 2010/2012 ...
CCGGCGTGATCGGCGTGACCGCCCCCATCTACAACGACACCATCTCCGTCAGCAAGAACTCTGAGATCATGGACGCGGACCTGATCGCCGCGCTGCAGCAGGCGTTCATCAACATCGGCAACACCGATGCCGGTAAGGAAGTCATCGCTATCTACAGCCACAACGGCTATCAGGTGGCACAGGCTTCCGATTACGACAACGAGCGCGCCGCGCAGAAGCTCATCCAGGAGCTGTCTGCCGCCAACTAAAGCACTTTCCCAAGCGCGGGGAGGACTGCACAGCCATGACCTTCCGCTGTGCAGCCCTCCCCGTGTGCTATTTCAGGAAAAGAGGAGACCATATGATCATTTTCGACCATGTATCCAAGGTGTATCCCAACGGTACGGTGGGTCTGGACGACGTGGACCTGACCATTCAGGACGGCGAGTTTGTGGCCATCATCGGCCGTTCCGGCGCGGGCAAGTCCACGCTGCTGCGCTCCGTGAACCGGATGCACCAGATCACCTCCGGCACGCTGACGGTGAACGGCACCGATGTCAGCACCCTGTCGGGCAAGAGCCTGCGCCGGTTCCGCCGGGGCATCGGTATGGTGTTCCAGTCCTTCAATCTGGTGACCCGCACCACCGTCATCAAGAACGTGCTGTCCGCCTGCGTGCCGGATATGCCCTTCTGGCGGGTGCTGCTGGGCGCCTTCCGAAAGGCGGACAAGATCAAGGCGCTGGAATCGCTGGATAAGGTGGGTATTCTGGACAAGGCCTACATCCGCGCCGACCAGCTCTCCGGCGGTCAGCAGCAGCGGGTGGCCATCGCCCGCGCACTGGCGCTCCACCCGGACATCCTCTGCTTCGATGAGCCCACCAGCGCCCTTGACCCGGAGCTGACCGGCGAAGTCCTCCGTGTCCTGCGGGACCTTGCCGACCGAAAGACCACCATGATCATCGTCACCCATGAGATGCACTTCGCCCGGGACGTGGCCGACCGCATCCTATTCATGGACGGCGGCGTCGTGGTGGAGGAAGGCCCGGCCCGCCAGCTCATCGACCACCCCCAGGAGGAGCGCACCAAGCAGTTTTTGGCGCACTACTCTGAATAAGACAGGCTATGGCCCTCCCCGCTCGGGAGGGCTTTTTTGCGCCACTCACGCCGAAAACACCACGATTCGCGCAGTTTTTATTTACATTCTCTGATTTTTTTGGTAAGCTTGCATCAGATGAAGCTGATTCTTCAAAAGACGAACAGACCAAAGGAGGACAGACTATGAGACTGAAGAGCGCACTCCGGCGGGGCGTGGCCGCCGCCGTCATCGCGGGCATCGTGGTGAGTTCCGGCATCCCGGCCTATGCGGCCCGGTGGGACATCGCCAACGGCGACATCACCGTGAAAGCGGGCGACGCCGAAGGAAAGAACAAGGTCTCACAGGGCGAGACCATCGACAAGGACGACACCAACACCGTCATCACCGGCGAGTCGGATAAGAACACCGTCACCATCGACACCTCCAAGGGCGACGTGGACGTCATCTTCGACGACCTGAAGATCGACGTCAGCGGCAAGACCGAGGGGGATGGCAGCGGTGACGGTCCAATCGATGAGAGCAAAGCCGCCGTCACCGTGCAGGGCGACCACGATGCGGCCATCGAGCTGGACGGCGACAACGAGCTGAAGAGCGGCGGCTATAATGCGGGTCTTGAGAAGAACGAACACGAGTCGAAAGGAACGCTGACCATTAAGGACGACAAGGGCAAGGACGGCTCCCTCACCGCTGAGGGCGGCTTCGGCGGCGCAGGCATCGGTGGCGGCATCGAGAGCACCGGCAGCAACATCACCATCCGGGGCGGCACCATCGAGGCTGTGGGCGGGAGCAACGCGGCAGGCATCGGCGACGGAGCAGGCCGCGCGTCGGACGACACCGACGACCCGAACCCGGGAGACCTCTACATCTGCGGCGACGCCGAGGTGACGGCCAAGGCGGGAAGCCAGATGACGGACGCCAAGGCCCCGGCCATCGGCGGCAGCTACGGCGAAGTACCCACGGAGAACCTTTCTGACGATGAACATAAGGTGACGGGAGGACGGCTGACCCGTCTGAACGCGGACGGCACCGTGATGGAGGGGATGGGCTACGACTACACCTCCACCCCCAAGCCCCAGCCGGACGACGACGAGGACGACGATGATGACGTCCCGCCCCCGGCACAGGAGAACGCTCCCGAACCCCTGCCCGGCGGCATGGTGGTGGGCGGCTTCTTTTCCAGCCGGGTCACCATCCAGCGGTGGGATTCTGCTTTGGCCATTATTGAGAGCACCGACCCCATGCCCGGCAGCTTAAAGGCCGGCGACGCCGGAGAGGTCCTCACCCCGGGGGGTGTGGTGCTTATTGAGAGCGCCGCTCCCCGCTCCACCGTCACCACCGACATCTCCAGTCTCCGGGAGGACGGCGTGGAGGACATCTTCTTCCGCTATGAGGACACCATGACCCACTATAGCGTGGACAAGATGGCCGACGCGGCGGGCGAGGACGCTGACGTGGAGCTGAAGCAGAACAGGGAGGACATCAGCCTCCGGCTGGACGGCGAAACGCGGGACGACCTGTCGGAGCGCTATCTGGAGTGGGTGCCGGTGCAGACGCCAGAGCCGCAGGAGTGGCTGATATTGACCCACGAACTCGCGAAAAAAAGGGACGACCGCCCGAGTTTGGATTGGTGGCTCGAGCCTGAGAGAGAGGAAACGGTAGAGCAAAAAACGAGTGAAGAACTCAGACGTGAACTCGACGAATTACTGAAACAAGAGCGGGAGATGGGCTTCCAATTTGCGAAAAAAAGGGACGACCTCCCGAGTTTGGATTGGTGGCTCGAGCCTGCGAGAACGGAAACGCCGAGAATCGGGCTTGACGAGTCCCTGAAACAGCTGGCTTCCCGATTTGAGGCCATCGCTCCCGAGGAGGATAAGCCACGGCTTTTCCTGCTGGAAACCACCGTCCCGGATGGCACAAAGTATACCAATCTGTTGGAGAGTGACCTGCGGAGCTATACCGACCTTGGTGACGACTGGGACGACCTGCCGGATACCCAGGGTGAGATAAAGCTCTGGATACCGGAGGACTTGGGGCAGCCCAAAGAAATAAGCATCTCAAAGGAGAGCCTGAGCGGCATCGACGGCATTGCATGATACACAGAACGAAAGGAGATGTACTATGAGACTGAAGAGCGCACTCCGGCGGGGCGTGGCCGCCGCCGTCATCGCGGGCATCGTGGTGAGCTCCGGCATCCCGGCCTATGCGAAAACATGGAACATCGCCGACGGCGACGTTACGGTCAAAGGTGCGAGCGATGAAAGCGGAAACTATAACAATGTCAAGCAGGGTGAAAAGGATTTCGAGAAGGATGAGGGGGAGACCGTCATCACCGGCGAGTCGGATAAGAACACCGTCACCATCGACACCTCCGAGGGCAACGTGGACGTCACCTTCGACGACCTGAAAATTGACGTCAGCGGCAAGACCGAGGTGGATGGCAGCAGCAAGACCGAGGGGGACGTCAGCGGTGACAGCCCAGTCGATGCGGGCAAAGCCGCCGTCACTGTGCAGGGTGACCACGATGCCGCCATCGAGCTGGACGGCGCCAACGAGCTGAAGAGCGGCAGCTGCAATGCGGGTCTTGAGAAGAATGGCAATGAGTCCTCCGGCAAGCTGACCATCAAGGACGACAACGACACCAAAGGCTCCCTCACCGCCGAAGGCGGCGAAGACGGCGCAGGCATCGGCGGCGGCTACGAAAGCGGTGCCGGAAACATCGAGATCACCGGCGGCACGGTAGAAGCCGTGGGCGGCGAGGGTGCTGCCGGTATCGGCGGCGGCGTGTACGGCCCGGGCCGCGACATCGAGATTTCCGGCGGCAAGGTGTCGGCCACGGGCGGCAGCTACAGCGGCGACCCCCGCCCCGGCGCGGCAGGCATTGGCGACGGCGCGGGTGCGTGGTCTGAGATAGACCCGGATGCGCCGCCCAGCAATCCCAATCACATCATCATCTCCGGCGACGCCGAGGTGGAGGCCAAGGCAGGCGCAAGCACCGGCGGCAAAACTGCGGCCATCGGCGGCGGCATAGTCGGCGAGATCCCCAATGACGCCCTCTCCGACGACGACCACAAGGTGACGGGCGGTAGTCTGACCCGCTACGACCCCGACGGGAAGAAGATGGAGGACTATAGCTACGACCGGCGGACGCCCTCCCAACCGGAGCAGCCAGACAAGCCGGAGCAGCCGGACAAGCCGGAGCAGCCGGACAAGCCGGAACAGCCGGACAAGCCGGAGCAGCCAGACAAGCCGGAACAGCCCGATGATACCGAGAATGACGACGAGGACGACGCTCCAAGCGTGCAGGCTGGCGAGGTGCCGGACCGTGTGAAGCAGATGTACGAGGCCATCGGCGTGATCACCCATCTGGATGGCACACAGGAGCTTGGTGACGTGACCACGGCGGAGTATGACCCGGTCAACAAGGTCCTGAGCTTCGATGCCCACGGCACGCTCTTTCGGATGACAGGCGACTCGCTGCGGGAGCTTGCAAAGGAGGTCCATGAGCTTCGCATCCGGTTCCTTGATGGGGAAGGGCGGGAGATGGAGGCGGTCATTCCGCTGGCCCGGATCAAAGACTTGGTCGGCTTGAATGGTGCGTTCGAACTCGAGCTGTCCCAGGAAGGGCTCTATCGCTTCTATGTTGTCGGGCAGACGGGATATGATAGAAAAACATTCTCGGATGAGACCGCCCTGCGCCGAAACGGCAAGGAACTGGTCCTCGTGTACCGCGTTGGCGATGAGGAGCAGAAAGCGCAGGAGACTGCCCGGGTGGAAGAGGCGATCGCCCGCCGCAAGCAGGAGAAAGAGCAATGGGGAACGGTCCTCTCCGGTCGAGAAAGCAGCTCCCTGAGCGGACTGCCCGAGCTGACTCAGCCGGGAACGGGTACCGTCGGCGGCGTGACCGACTTCAGCGCAGCCCCGAAGGATCCCACCATCCTCGACATGGGCCCCCTCACGGTCCGTCCGTCCGAGCAGCCCGCCCCCGAACCGACGGTGTGGAAGACATTTACCGGTAACATCGTGAAGCTCGTGGGCGGAAAGCAGGACAGCAAGAAGGACGACCCGGCCCCCTCCGTCGGTGACCTCAGCGGCCTCCCGACTCTCTCGCCGGACAGCCTCACCACGGCCCAGCAGCCGGAGCAGGCCGCAGACCCCGGGCTGGAAGACTCCATCCGGATACCGCTTCTTGAGGACGAGGAAAAGATGACCATTCAGCCTTTCACGGAGAAGACCCCGGCGGAGGAACAGACCGATACTGCCGGACCTCGCGGCCAGCAGGGCAGGCGGGATGACCCCGTCCGGCAGACCGAGGCTGGACCTCGCGGCCAGCAGGGCAGGCGGGATGATTCCGCCCAGCAGACCGAGGCAGGCCCTCGCGGGGCACAGGCAAGCAGAGACGGCGATAAGACCGGTGAACCCCGCGGCCCTCGGGGCCGGCACGCGGGACGCGGAAACTGACCTGCGCACAATCACCAAAAACCACCGATAGAAAATAGCAATGTTGTACGAAGAAATCTGAGAAAAACCCCTTGCAAAATCACGATGAGCTGAGTATAATACCATTCATGAAACGCAAAACGTCCTGCCCCTCGTCCGGCAGGGCGTTTTTGTCGGTAAAGATCCGGCAAAGAAATGTTAAGTGACCGCCCGGGGAGGGGCTTTGTATGACAAAAGACATGACACAGGGCAGCCCGCTCAAGCTCATCCTTGCCTTTGCGGTGCCGCTGATGCTGGGCAGTCTGTTCCAGCAGTTCTACAATCTGGCCGATACCATCATCGTGGGCCGTTTCGTGGGCGTGGATGCGCTGGCGGCGGTGGGCAGCGTGGGCGGCCTGAACTATCTGGTGCTGGGCTTCGTCAACGGCATCGCCTGCGGCTTCTCCATCCCCATCTCGTGGACCTTCGGCGCGAAGGATTACAGAGAGATGCGGCGCTACACCGCCAATACCGTCTGGCTGAGCCTCTTTTTCGCCGTCGTGCTCACGGTGGTGACGGTGGCCCTGACCCGGGCGGTGCTGGTCTGGACCAACACCCCCGACAACATCATCGACATCGCGGACATCTACATCCGCACCATCTTCTGGGGCATCCCCTTCACCCTGCTGTACAACGTCACCAGCGCCCTCATGCGCGCGCTGGGCGACAGCAAGCGGCCTCTCTATTTCCTGCTGGTGGCCAGCGTGCTGAACATCGGCCTCGACCTGCTCTGTATCCTCATCTTCCGGATGGGGGCGTTCGGTGCGGCCTTCGCCACCGTGTTCAGTCAGGCGGTGGCGGGCATCGGCAGTCTCATCTACATCGGCCGCCACTACCCGGAGCTGAAATGGAGCAGGGAAGAGGGCCGTCTGAGCGCCAGCCACTGCCTCAAGCTCTGCAACATGGGCATCCCTATGGGCCTGCAGTGCAGCATCACCGCCATCGGCAGCGTCGTGCTGCAGGGCGCGGTGAACGGTCTGGGCAGCAGCATCGTGGCCGCGCAGACCGCAGGCAGCAAGGCCGCCCAGTTCCTCTCGGTGCCGCTGGAGAGTATCGGCACCGCCATGACCACCTACGCCAGCCAGAACATGGGCGCTCACGACCTCAAGCGTGTGGACCGGGGCGTCAATACTGCGCTGGGAATTGGCTGCGTCTACAGTGTGGCATCCTTCCTCATCCTGCGTGTGCTGGATGTGCCGCTCATCAGCCTCTTCCTCGAGAGCAGCGAGGTGGAGATCATGGCGAATGCCCGCAGCTTCATCTTCTGGAACAGCGTGTTCTACATCCCGCTGGCCGTCCTCATCATCTACCGCTACACCATCCAGGGCCTGGGCTATTCCGGCCTTGCCATGTTCGCGGGCGTGGCCGAGATGGTCGCCCGTGCCATGGTGGGCTTCTGGTTCGTGCCGCTCTGGGGCTACTTTGCGGCCTGCATCGCCAACCCTGTGGCATGGTTCTTCGCCTGCTTCTTCCTCATCCCGGCGTACTTTGCAGTGCGCAATCGGCTGATGAAAGAAAATGCATATGGGGTGGGGGATTAAACCTCGCCTACAGCTCCCCTTCGGGGGAGCTTTTGTTGTATTTACAAATCCCCCCAAAACCGCTATACTATATATAGTTGTGTCAAAACGAGGAGGCGGGACGATGGAGCAGGAGCTGGAACGGCTGGAAGGCACGGTAGAGGACATCATCTACCTGAACGAGGACAACGGCTACACCGTGTTCGAGGTGTCGGGCGGCGGTGTCGTCACCGTTGTGTGCGGCGTGGTGGGAGAGCTCCACGCCGGTGAGAGCGTCGTCTGCCGGGGCAGGTACGAGAACCACGCCACCTATGGCCGACAGTTCCACGCACAGGAGTGCGAGACGGATATGCCCAAAGACCTCGAGGCCGTCTACGCCTTCCTCGCCAGCCGGTCGCTGCCCTACATCGGGGCTCGGACGGCGGATAAGATCATTGACAAATTCGGCGCGGCGGCGCTGGAAGTTATCGCCAACGACCCCGCCCAGCTCACCCTCATCCCGGGCATCTCGGCGGACAAGGCCGACCGCATCCAGCAGGAGTTCAAGCGGATGTTCGGAATGCGGGAGCTCATCGCCTATCTGGCTCAGTTCGAGATCAGCCCCCGCCGGGCGATGGAGGTCTTCCGCACCTTCGGGCCGGGGGCCATGCAGGCCATCCAGCAGAACCCCTATCTGCTCTGCGGGGAGCCGCTGCAGCTGGACTTCCGCCACGCCGACAGCATCGCCCAGTATTACCAGATGGCAGGGGACTGCGCCCAGCGGCTGGAAGCCGCCCTCCTGCGCACCCTGCGCCACAACGCAGGCAATGGCCACACCTGTCTGCCCCGGGCGCAGCTGCTGGAAACGGCGTCGAACTTCATCCACCAGCCCCCCGAAAAGCTGGCGGCGGCGCTGGACAGCTGCATCCAGACCGGGAAACTGGCGGTGCGGATGTTCGACGGCACACCGTATATTTATCTGCCGGATCTGCTGGCCGCAGAGCAGGACATCGCCGACCGTCTGGCCATGCTGACCAAGCGCGGGAAGCAGACGGCCCACGGCCTCGACAAGAACATCCAGATTCTGGAACTGGCGCAGGGCTTTGCTTACGCGCCGCTCCAAAAGGAAGCCATCCGTAAGGCCATGACCGAGAACTGCCTTGTCCTCACCGGCGGCCCCGGCACCGGCAAGACCACCACGGTCAACGCCATCCTGCAGCTGCTCGAGAACGAGGCCGAACGGGTAGCCCTCTGTGCTCCCACAGGCCGCGCCGCCAAGCGTCTGAGCGAGCTGACGGGCCGGAAAGCCTCCACCATCCACCGTCTGCTGGAAGTGGACTACACCGGCGGTGTGGTCAGCTTCATCCACAATGACAAGAATCTGCTCAAGTGCGACGTCGTTATCCTCGACGAGATGAGTATGGTGGATGTCAAGCTGTTCCAGGCCCTCATTGCGGCACTGCGGTACAGCTGCCGTATTATTATGGTAGGCGACGCCGACCAGCTGCCCAGCGTCGGCCCGGGCAATATCCTCGGCGAGATCATCCGCTCCGGGCTGGTGCCGACGGTCTGCCTCAACGAGATATTCCGGCAGGCCGCTCAGAGCCTCATCGTGGAGAACGCCCACCACATCATCTCAGGCGAACCGCTGAAAAAGGGCGGAAAGACGGACGATTTCTTCTTCCTCGAAGCCGACGGCGACGCAGCCCAGAAGCTGGTCTGCGACCTTGTGACCACCCGTCTGCCCCGCAGCTACCAGTTCGACCCGGTGAAGGATATTCAGGTGCTCTGCCCCACGAAGCTCGGCCCCACCGGCACCCAGGCCCTCAACGCGGAGCTGCAGGCCCTGCTCAACCCGCCCAGGAAGGGCAAGCCGGAGCTGCAGAGCGCGGCCCGGGTCTTCCGGGTGGGGGACAAAGTGATGCAGGTGCGCAATAACTACGAGATAACGTGGCAGCGCATCGGCGGGGAACAGGGTGTGGGCGCCTACAACGGCGACATCGGCATCGTGGAGTCCATCGACGTGCGCAGCCGCTCCATGGTGGTGCGGATGGACGACCGGCGGCTGGTCTACCCGGCGGAGAATCTCAACGAGCTGGAAATTGCGTATGCCATCACAGTACACAAAAGCCAGGGCAGCGAGTTCCCGGCGGTCATCCTCCCGGCGGCGCAGGTGCCGCCCCGCCTGTGCTACCGCAACCTCTTCTATACCGGCGTCACCCGCGGGCGGAAGCTCTGCATCGTGGTGGGCCGGCGGGATGTGGTGAACCGGATGATGTCCAACATCCGCCAGAACCTGCGCTACAGCGGCCTGGCCGCTCTGCTGGCCCAGGCTCTGCCCCCGGAGCAGGAGAACCTTTAAGGGTTTCTTTTTGGATACACCTGTGTTATACTATAATGTGTTTTGATGACCCGCGCCCGGAGATGGGCGATGGAAATAGAGAATGGGCAGCAGAGAAAGGAAATATCACAACTATGGCACAGAATGACATCGGTATCGATCTTGGTACGACGACCATCATCATCGCGCAGGAGGGGCAGGGCGTCGTGCTCAACCAGCCCAGCGTGGTGGCGGTGGATACCCGCAAGAACTGCGTGCTTGAGGCCGGCGACAAGGCCCTTGCAATGGTGGGCCGCACGCCCAACTACATCTCCGCCATCTTCCCGCTGAAGGATGGCGTCATCAGCGACCACACCATGACCCGGGAGCTCATCTGCCGCTTCGTCAATCAGGTCTACAGCTCCCACATGGTCAAGCCCCGTGTGGCCGTCTGCGTGCCTGCCGCCATCACCGGCATCGAGAGCGACGCCGTGGTGGAGGCCGTCATGGCTGCCGGTGCGCGTCAGGTCTACCTCATTGATGAGCCTATCGCCGCAGCTCTCGGCTCCGGCATCGACATCACCGTGCCGGATGGTCGGATGATCATCGACATCGGCGGCGGCACCACCGACATCGCCGTGCTGAGCCTCGGCGGCAAGGTCAAGGCCACCAGCGTCCGCGTGGCAGGCAACCACTACGACGAAGAGATCCTGAAGTTCGTGCGCAACAAGTTCAGCATCGCCATCGGCCAGCGCACTGCTGAGAGCCTGAAAAAGAACGTGGCCTGCTGCCCCCAGAAGGCGGATTTCAACGAGACCATGGAGATCAAGGGCCGCAGCCTGCTCACCGGCCTGCCCGTGCGCGTCAATGTCTCCACCGCCGACCTCTACGAGCCGGTCATGCGCCTGAGCGAGCAGATCGGCACCGCCGCCCATCAGGTGCTGGAAAAGACTCCTCCGGAGCTGGCCGGCGACATCTACCGCAACGGCGTCGTCCTCACCGGCGGCGGCGCACAGCTCCACGGCCTGCCTGAGTACCTGAGCCAGGAGCTGAAGGTGGAAGTGACCGTCTCGCCTGACCCCGTCAACTGTGTCGCGCTGGGTACGGCCATGAGCCTGCGTCTGGGCGACAAGCTGGAGACCGGCTTCATGGACGCCACCCCCCGCATGGGCCGCCGCTGAGAGGAAAGTGCTGTTCACAGAACCGTGAAAAACAATATGATTTTTGTTCATAGTTGTTGAATCGACCCGGAAAATATTGTATAATATCTTCAAATCGCTTTTTGCCGCCCGCCCCCCGGGCGGCAAAGAAAAAAGTAAATAGGAGGAAGACCATGGATTTAGGTTATGATGTGATCGTTACCATAACCGGTATTGTGCTGGTGTTTTTGATCCTCGTCCTGCTGATGGCCATCATCACGCTGGAGGGCAAGATCTTTGACGCCATGAACGGCAAGAAGGCAGCTGCCAAGGCTGCTTCTGCTGCAAAACCGGCTGCTCCTGTGAAACAGGCCGCTGCGCCCGCTCCTGCAAAGGCTGCTGCCCCGCAGGTCGAGGCCGGCATCCCCGGCGACGTTGTGGCAGCCATCATGGCAGCCATCTACTCTATGGGCAACGGCAAGTATGTGCTGAAGGCAGTCCGCCGCGGCAAGAATGGCTGGGGCAAGGCTGGCGTCAACGACACCACCGCACCCTTTTAACACAGGAGGAAAAACATGACTCAGTTTATTGAGACTCTGGTCGGTATTTTCCAGAGTTCCGGTTTTGCCAAGTTCGGTGAGCCGGGCGGCTGGCTGTACGCAGTGATGATCTGCGTGGGCTGCTTCCTGCTCTACCTCGCTATCGTCAAAGAGTTCGAGCCTCTGATCCTGCTGCCCATGGCTTTCGGCATGATCCTGGCCAACCTCCCCGGCAGCGGCGTCATCCATATGCAGTACTTCGTCGGTGACGGCCTCGAGCACCCGATGTGGGTCGAGATCCTGAACAACGGTGGTCTGGCCGATATGCTCTACATGGGCGTCAAGCTGGGCATCTACCCGCCGCTGATCTTCCTGGGCATCGGCACCATGACCGACTTCGCACCCCTGATCTCCA
>ERZ827488.3887-NODE-3887-length-11445-cov-12.038806_pt1 | contig 11445 bp, 8 predicted proteins | sample MGYA00519771_ERZ827488 | MGnify/ENA primary metagenome ERZ827488 (study PRJEB31778, sample SAMEA3449323) | human gut metagenome | biome: human gut; feature: human-associated habitat; material: faeces | place: United Kingdom | collected 2010/2012 ...
TTTTCAACATCTCCTACGATACCATCTGCAAGCTCCAGAAGCCCCGCAGCGTGGCTACCTCCTGCCAGGATATCCTGATGGAATATTTCCGGGAGCACGAGATGCTGGACGCGGCGGTGGACGGCAGAATGACCATTCTGCCCCCTGCCGGGCAATGACCGCTTTTTGAAAAAAGGGTACCCTTTTTTCGGCAGAAGCTGACGCTTCTCCCGAATGGGACTCTGAAAAAATAAATTTTACCACAGAAAGGAGCACCCCATGAAACAACGATTCACAAAACGAACGCGCCTTGTCAGTGCCCTTTTGACACTGGCCATGGTATTCACCTTCCTGCCCTTCAGCGCCCTCGCGGCAGAAGGGGTGACGGATGATAGCACCATCGAACTGTCCGAACACAATTTCCCGGATGAAGCTTTCCGGGAATATCTCAAACAGTTTGACATAAAAAAAGATAATAAGCTGGTACCGGCGGAACGGAAAGCTGTCAAGAAGATCGATGTCCATGGGAAGTCCATTGGCCGCCTGAATGGAATCGAATTCTTCCCCAACTTGGAGACTCTGTATTGCTACAATAACACGCTGACCAGCCTGGATGTGAGCAAGAATGAAAAATTGGCAGATCTGTGGTGCAGCCAAAACAATCTGACCAGTCTGGATGTAAGCAAGAATCCTGAATTGAAAGAGCTGTGGTGCTCCGATAACAATCTGACCAGCCTGGATGTGAGCAAGAATATAGCATTGCAGAAGCTGGCTTGCTCCGGAAACCAGCTGACCAGTCTGGATGTGAGCGAGAATGAAAAATTGGAGATTCTGCTTTGCTCCGGAAACCAGCTGACCAGTCTGGATGTAAGCCAGAATTCAGCATTGGAGCAGCTGTCTTGCTACGATAACCAGCTGACCAGTCTGGATGTGAGCAAGAATACCAACTTGACAAGTCTGAATTGCAACCAAAACCGGCTGACCAGTCTGGATGTGAGCCAAACGGCTGTTACGACACTGAAAGCAAGTGACAACCAAATCGACATCAATGTGGAAACGACTCCCCGCACCTTTGATTTGAGCACCCTCCCCGGCAAATTTGACGTGACCAAGGCCACCAACTGGAACGGCGGCACTGTAAGCGGCAAAACCCTGAAGGTGAACGAGAGCGCGACCCAAGTGACCTACACCTACGATTGCGGCAAGGGCTGCAATGAGACCTTTACCCTGAACGTGAATGTCGTCCCGGACGGCACGGTGACACCTCCCTCCGGCGGCGGCTCCACTGGCGGCGGTTCTACTGGCGGCGGTTCTACTGGCGGCGGCTCCACTGGCGGCGGCTCCACCGGCGGCGGCTCTACTGGCGGCGGTACCCCCGGCGGCTCTACTGGCGGCACCACGATTCCCCCGGAGGCGGGCAAGTACCAGCTGACAGTGACCGACGGTGTTGCCACGGTGAACGGCATCACCCGTGATGTGCTGAACGTGAAGCCCGGCGATACGGTGACCCTGACGGCAGACACCACCAAGTTCCCGGAGAACGAGGAATTTGGCTGGTGGGAGATCACCCCCTATGGGTCCGTTTCCAACACCCTGACGGGCCAGTACCAGCGGACCGCAACCTTTACGATGCCCAATGAAAATGTTTCTGCCCGCGCCATGTCCAAGAGCGCCGGTGTCTCCACCGGTGGCGACGACGGCGGCGGTGGCGGCGGCGCGGCCATCCTGCTGGTGGGCGGCGCAGCCGTGGCCGGTCTGGTGGGTTACGGCGTGTACAGCTATGTGTCCGAGCAGCAGCTGAAAGCCCTGCTGCCGGAGGGCGTGGCCATGCCGGAGAACCGTGCCCAGACTGCCCTGCTGCTGTGGAACACCGCAGGCCGTCCTGAGCCTGCCGAAGCCCCGGCCTTCAAGGACGTTGCAGACCCGGACACCGCCAAGGCGGCGCAGTGGTGCGTGGAGCACGGCCTGATGGACCGGAAGCTGGGCGGCCGCTTTGCCCCCGACAACTCCGACCCGGCCTACAAGACCCTGAATGCCTATCAGCAGCTGGTGGGGTAACAAAACAAACCCTCTCAGTCATTGCTTCGCAATGCCAGCTCCCCCGAAGGGGGAGCTCATAGCGGCCTTTTGATAAGGTTTTGCGAAAACCAAAACCTAGGCGCAGTGTGACCTCTCCCTTTGGGAGAGGGGGCGCGGCCTAAAAAATAAGCATCCGCAGCGCACTGCGCCTGAGCTGAAACAGCCCGGCCATGCGCTGCGGATGCTTTTGTTGTGCGGCGGGGCACGCCGCCTAAAACAAAAGATCCGAACCCTTCTCTTTCGAGAAACGGTTCGGATCTTTCTTGTCTGGTGCGGATAAGAGGACTTGAACCTCCACCGAGTTGCCCCGATTAGAACCTGAATCTAACGCGTCTGCCAATTCCGCCATATCCGCATATTCTGTTTTGTTCGTGGGCCGTTCGGCTCGGAACATTAATTATTATACCATGGAATCCGGAATTGTCAAGCGCAATTTCAAAAAAAGTTGTACTTTTCGGCAGAAAGCGGAAAAGCAACGGAAATACGTTGTAAAATGGGTGGAAAAGCAAAAAATCAGACCGGAAACCTTTCAGCTTCCGGTCTGATTCCTAGCAGGGTGCCTTGTGGGACTCGAACCCACGGTCTCCAGATCCACAATCTGGCGCGTTAACCGACTACGCTATGGGCACCACATAGATGCGCCCGAAGGGACTCGAACCCCCGGCCCACTGCTTAGAAGGCAGTTGCTCTATCCACCTGAGCTACGGGCGCACGTTGTTATCCCATGGGGTACTTATCTGGCGGCAGTGTGCGTTCGGCACACGCTGCGAGAAGTATAATACCATACGCATAGGCTTCTGTCAAGCGGAATTTCAAATTTTTTTGGATTTTCCGGCGCAGGGGGCATTTTGGGGTCACAGCAGCCACATTCCGGCGGCCCCAAGGGCAAAGCCGAGCAGAGCACCGGCGGCCACATCCCGGACATAGTGCGCCCCGGCAAGCACCCGCAGGGCGCAGATGAGCAGGGCCACCACTACCATGCAGGCCCCGGCGGCGGGGTAGAAGTAGCACCACACAGCGGCCAGCACGGCGGCGCTCAGGGCGTGGCGGGAGGGGAAGGACTTGCCGTGGGTCTCTTTGGGCACCAGCGGCGTGAAGCCGGGCTGCTCATACGGGCGGGGAAAGTTCAGCCTGGCCCGCAGGAGCGTGCCGCCCAGAAAGACGAAGGCCGGCACAAAGACTGCCCGGGCGATGAGCTGCATAAAATCCAGAGCGGCAGCGCGGTTTGCGGAGAGCAGCCGGAACCACCGGACATTCAGCAGTACCAGCAGCAAAGGGTAGCAGGCAAAGGGCACGGCAGGCAGCCAGCGGTTCAGGGCGATCACCAGCTTTTTCAGGGCGGGGCGGGCCTCCAGCCAGCGCAGCAGGGCCTGGTAGCGTTCCGGGGTCATGGTATCCCTCCCTCAAAAACAGGTGTCCAGATAGTTTTCAACATCAAACGGCTCAGGTGTGGAATCTTTGCGCAGGTAGAGCGGGTGATGGGGGTGGCCCTTTTTGCTCCGCTTGCCAAAGGTGACCCACGGGATGTCCCGCTCTCTTGTCAGGGCCACCATCTCCCGCATCAGGCCGGGCAGGTAGTCCCGCTTTTCGATCAGGGTGCCCCATGCGGCCCACATGGTGGGCTCGGTCTCGGCCAGAACGGCCCGCAGCCAGCGCAGGTTCTCGTCGCAGAGGGCGCGGTCCGGCACCCGGTCCATGTCGTTGGGGTCGGTGGCGCGCTGGGGATATACGTTGAACATGATCCAGCTGTCAAAGCCGTTGGCGTTGGCCAGCCGCTCCACACTCTTTAAGGTGGGGTCCAGCGCGCCGGGCTGGGCGGTGCTGGGGTTGATGCCGATGCATACCAGCGGGTGCCTGCCCACCCGGCCCAGCACATAGCGGTAGGGCAGGTAGGTGTGGGGCTCGTAGTACCAGATGCCGCCGGGGTATTCCCCCGCTTCCAGGCGGGGCAGCTGTTCAGTCTGCATGAAAATGTACCTCACAAATATGGTTTCCTATTTATCGTACCTGAAAAAATTCTGTAAATCAACACCTTTGGCGGAGAAAGTCTCCCATAAATCCGAATTTCATGTTATACTGTCCTTAGACCTGTGCCGCATACACGGCGGCGCGGGCCGGGAAAGGAAAACAGGAGCCATTGAAGAAGGGAGTTCTGCTATGGCCATGATAGAAGATTATAGAAGCGCCCTGCGCGCTGGCCAGCGTGCCTACCGTGCCTGTGTGGCGCGCGGCCAGTCGCCGTACCTTGCGGTGCTGGATGATATCCTGAACGGGGTGAACATCGTTGCCCAGGAGCCGCTGGGGCTGGTGGATATCCCCGCCGAGAGCATTGTGGGCACCAAGACCAGCGGACGGCACACAGCCTTTGCGGCCAACTTTATGCCCCTGCTGGAAGAGGACACCGAGTTTGCCATCAAGTGGTCGAATCTCTGCGAGGCCCATCTGGAAGAGGGCATCCACACCCCCATCATTGCCTACGAATACCTGAACAAGTTCTATGTGCAGGAGGGCAACAAGCGGGTGTCTGTCCTCAAATACTACGAGGCGGTCACCATTCCGGGCACGGTCACCCGGCTTGTTCCGGCCCGGAACGACACGCTGGAAAACAAGATCTACTACGAGTTTCTCGATTTTTATAAGCTGAGCAAGATCAACAATGTCCAGTTCTCCCGGCTGGGCGGCTATGCAAAGCTGCAGACACTGGTCTGCAAGGCCGCCAGCGAGGTATGGTCGGATGACGACCGGCTGAACTTCTCGGCCCTGTATACCATGTTCAGCCAGCAGTTCTATGCGCTGGGCGGCTCCGCCCTGGAGCTGACCCCGGGCGACGCGCTGCTGGTGTACCTCTCGGTCTATCGGTATTCGGATGCCTGCCAGTCCACCCCCAGCCAGGTGCGGGAAAACCTGGCCAAGCTGTGGGATGAGATCAAGATCCTGACGGAGCCCCACGCCGTGGAGCTTTCGCTGGAGCCAAAGCCCGGCAGTGAGCCGCTGCTGAACAAGCTGAACATCTTCAGCAAGCCCAGCCAGCTCAAGGTGGTGTTCCTGCACGAGTACAATGCCAAGAACAGCGCCTGGGTGCGGGGCCACGAAAAGGGGATCGAGGCCCTGAAAAAGGAATTCCCGGACCGGCTCATCATCACCAACCGGGAAAACGTCTCCCCCGAGGTGGACGCGGAGCAGATCATGGAAGAGGTGGCCCACGACAACGCGGATGTGGTGTTCACCACCAGTATCCGGATGCGGCCCGCCTGCCTCAAGGTGGCGGCCCAGCACCCCAAGACCCGGTTCCTGAACTGCTGCCTGAACGCGCCCCATCCGCTGGTGCGCACCTATTACCCCCGCACCTATGAGGCCAACTACCTGCTGGGAATGCTGGCGGGTATCCTGAATCTGACCGACCGGGTGGGCTATGTGGCGGCCAACCCCGTTTATGGTGTGCCTGCGGCCGTCAATGCTTTTGCCCGGGGCCTGCGCACCGTGCGGCCCAACAGCCATATCCTGCTGCGCTGGGCCTGCCTGCAGGAGCCGGGAAAGCCGCTGGATTTCTCCGACTGCCCGGATATCGAGCTGTTCTACGCCTGCAGCCCCTTTGAGCCCACCGGCAGCGCCAGGGAATACGGCCTGTGCCGCCGGATGCCGGATGGCAGCATCCAGCCGGTGGCGCTGCCGGTCTGGAAGTGGGAAGTGTTCTATATCGGCATCATCCGCTCCATCTTCGAGGGCACCTGGGACAGCGGTTCCAGCGGCAAGGCCATCAACTACTGGTGGGGCTTCCGCAGTGACGCGGAGCGGCTGGATTACTACGAGACCCTGCCCAAGGGCACGCAGCAGCTGCTCGATCTGCTGGAAAAGAACCTTGCGGCCAACGAGTTCCCCATCTTCCCTGCGGGCATCTTTGCGCAGGGGCATATCCCCAAGGCACCCACTGCAGACACCTACACCCCCAAGGAACTGATGGAGATGGACTGGCTGGGCGAGTGCGTGGAGGGCAGCCTGCCCCGGTACGATCAGCTGGATGTCAGAACGCTGGGCCTGCTGGAGATCAACGGCCTGAGCAGCCTGAAAGAGACGACGCTGTAAAAAGCTCAACAGAACGGAGTGTTGCGGACGTGAAGATACTTGCAATTTCCGATACCCCCTCCAAGGCGCTGTGGGACTATTGCTCCCGGGAACGCCTGGCCGGGGTCGATCTGATCCTCTCCTGCGGGGATCTGCCAAAAAAATACCTCGAATATATAACAAATTTTACAGCGGCCCCCATTTTGTATGTCCACGGCAACCACGATGGCTGCTACCGCACGGAGGGTGAGCCGGGCGGCTGCATCTGTGTGGACGATCAGGTGTATGTCTGGAAAGGGCTGCGCATCATGGGGCTGGGCGGCAGCATCCGCTACAACTGCGAGGAGACCTTCCAGTACACGGAGAAGGAAATGCGCCGCCGGATGCGGCGGCTCTGGTTCAAGGCCCACCGGGCGGGCGGCATCGACCTGCTGCTGACCCATTCCCCGGCGGCCGGACTGAACGATGGCGACGACCGGGCCCATAAGGGCTTTGCCTGCTTCAACGACCTGCTGGAGGAGTACCAGCCCAAGTGGTTCGTGCACGGGCATGTCCACCTGAGCTATAATGCCAATCTGCCCCGGGTGTGCACCCACGGCCAGACCACGGTCATCAATGCAACGGAGCGCTATACGTTTGAGATCCCGGACCCGGACCCGGTGGCCCGGAAGCGCTTTTTCTGGAATGACCCGGCATTTCCCACCAAAAACTGAAAAAGGAGAAACACCCAATGGAACAAAATGAGAAGCTGCGGGCGCTGGAGACCCTGCAGAAGAAGCTGTACGCCTACAACTGCGCCTCCAACAGCCTGTATCTGGACGCTGTGACCGTGGCCCCCAAGAACACGGCCGAGGGCCGGGGTGTGGCTCTGAGCATTCTGGCCGGTGAACTGCAGAAGCTGATGACCGCCCCCGAGACCCTTGCGCTGGTGGAGGAGCTCTATGCCCGGCGGGAGACGCTGGACACCCTCCACCGCCGCGAGGTGGAGGAGCTGCGCCGCAGCTGCCGGCAGCTCACCCGCATCCCCGCCGAGGAGTATATGGCATACAGCGAGCTGACCAACCGCGCCAGTGATGTCTGGCACAAGGCCAAGGAAGAAAACGACTTTGCCTCCTTCTGCCCCATCCTGCAGGAGCTGGTGGAGTATAACCGGAAGTTCGCGGGCTATTACGATGCGGAAAAAGCGCCCTACGATGCCCTGCTGAACGAGTATGAGCGGGGCGTGGACACCCAACAGCTGGACGTGTTCTTTGACACCCTGCGCAAGGGGCTGGTGCCCCTCATCCGGGCCATCGGCGAGAAGCCTCAGATCGATGACAGCTTCCTGCATCTGGAATATCCGGTCGAGCAGCAGAAGGCGTTTGCGGACTATCTCATGGAGGTCATGGGTCTGGACCGCGGCCACTGCGGCCTGGGTGAGACCGAACACCCCTTTACGCTGGAGTTCAACAACAAGGATGTCCGCATCACCACCAACTACGACCTGCACAATGTGGCCTCCTCGATGTACTCCGTTCTCCACGAGGGCGGCCATGCCCTGTATGAGCTGGGCATCCGGGATGACCTGCAGTACACCTGCCTGACCGGCGGTGTGTCCATGGGCGTGCACGAGAGCCAGTCCCGCTTCTACGAGAACCTCATCGGCCGTTCCCGCGCCTTTATCGGGGCCATCTATCCCAAGGTGCAGGAATTCTTCCCCGCACAGCTGGGAAATGTGACTGCGGAGCAGTTCTACCGCGCTGTGAACAAGGTGGAGCCCAGCCTCATCCGCACCGAGTCCGATGAGCTGACCTACTGCCTGCACGTTATGGTTCGGTACGAGATCGAGAAGCAGCTCATTGCGGGCACCCTGACGGCAAAGGAAGTCCCTGCCGCGTGGGCAGAGCTGTACAAGGAGTATCTGGGCGTGGAGGTTCCCAATGACCGCGAGGGCTGCCTGCAGGACAGCCACTGGTCGGGCGGTTCCTTCGGCTACTTCCCGTCTTACGCTCTGGGCAATGCCTACGGTGCCCAGATGCTCCACAATATGGAGCAGGAATTCGATGTGTACGGCGGCGTGGCCCACGGAGATCTCTCCGCCGTCACTGGCTGGCTGCGGGAAAAGGTGCACCAGTACGGCCACCTGCTGGAGCCTGCTGAGGTCGTCAGAAATGCCTGCGGCACCTTTGATGCACACTACTATCTGGATTATCTGACCAAAAAGCATACGGAACTGTACAATTTGTAATTAATCTGCACAAAACAAAGCCCTCCCGGCCGATCGGCTGAGAGGGCTTTATATATGCTGTTGCATGTTACTGCTGTGCGAAGATCTTTACTTCATCCTTGTCCATAAAGGCGGCACCGGCGAAACCGGAAGCCTCCAGCTGGCCCAGCTGCTTGCCCAGCTTCTTGGCCTGAGGCAGAACGGTGACGTTGTAGGTGTCGCGCAGCTGTGCGGCTTTGGCCAGCACGGCGGGGAAGTCCACATCGCTGTTGTAGAGCAGGGCGATCTTCTGCTTGGCACCGGGGATCTGGTAGCCCTGCTCCAGCAGGATGCCGCAGACGCGCTCGAAGCCGATGGAGAAGCCCACAGCGGGCACCTTGGTGCCCAGGAACTTGCCGATCATGTTGTCGTAGCGGCCGCCGCCAGCCACTGCACCACTGAACTGCGGGCAGGTGATCTCAAACACCATGCCGGTGTAGTAGCCCTGGCCGCGCACCAGGCTGGGGCAGTAGGCCACATCGAAGCGGCCGTTGGCCATGGCCTTTGCAGTGGCCAGCACATACTTCAGGTCATCGGCAATGGCGGGGTCGGCACAGCGGGAAGCTACGGACTCCAGTGTCACATCACCGGCGGCAATGAAATCGGCCAGCGCGTTGATGGCAGCTTCAGGCAGCTGCTTCTCGGTCAGCTCGGCCTTCACACCCTCGGCACCGATCTTATCCATCTTGTCAAAGGTGATGCAGACAGAGTCCAGCGTTTCGGCGGCAAAGCCCATGCTCTCCAGCATTCCGCGCAGGATGCGGCGGTCATTGATGTTCACGGTGAAGCCGGTAAAGCCGATGCCCAGCAGGGCACGGGCGGTCACGTCGATCAGCTCCACCTCGGCATTGGGGCTCTCGTCGCCCAGAATGTCGATGTCGCACTGGACGAACTCGCGCAGGCGGCCCTTCTGGGGGCGCTCGGCGCGGAACACGCGGTCGGTCTGGATGACCTTGAAGGGGTGGGGGAGCTTGTCCTTGTTGGCAGCGTAGAAACGGCTCAGGGGCAGGGTCAGATCATAGCGCAGGCCCATGTCGGAGAGCTGCTTGGGGTCGCCGGATCCCAGCGCGCTGGTCAGCTTGTCTCCACGCTTCATCACCTTGAAGATGAGGTTCAGGTTGTCGCCGCCATCGGATTTGTCCAGGTTCTCCATATCCTCCAGCATGGGGGTGGAGATGCGCTCAAAGCCGGAAGCACGGTAGGTCTCCAGAATCTTGCCCTGGATGTAGTCGCGCAGGGTCTGCTCAGCGGGCAGCAGGTCGCGCATACCCTTCAATGCCTGTGATTTCATAGTTGGTTCCTCTTTCTTTAAGAATCTCTCTGTTATTACTGCCAGTTCGCTGGGCAAAACCTCTCAGTCGGGCTTGCGCCCGCCAGCTTCCCTGGTAGGGGAGCCAAGAGAGGTGCTGCTGTTTTCCTGCCTCCCCTATCAGGGAAGGTGGCATCGCGTCAGCGATGACGGAGAGGTTTGACTTCTATAATATCTACAATTATAAAACAGAATGTCAGATTGTCAACCAAAACGGGCAGACTAAACGCTGAGGTGAAGCAAATGAAGCAGTTTACAGCGCGCCACCCCTGGGCGATTCTGGCGGCGGGGGCGGCCATTCAGATCCTGACGGGCCTGCCTGCGGCGTGGGGTGTGTTCCAGCAGCCGGTGATGGACGAGTTCAGCCTGACCGAGGACGGCGCGGGCTATGCGTTCGGCATCCTGATCGCAGCGTTCGGGGTGGGATGCGTCATCGGCGGTTTTTTGCAGGATAAAAAAGGCCCGCGCTGCGCGGCGCTGTGGGGCACCGGCCTGCTCTGCGGCGGGTTCTTTGCGGCGGCCCTCCTGCCCGGGGAAAAGGGGGCATGGTTTTGGGCAGTGTTCAGCATTCCGGCGGGGCTGGGCACGGCGTTTCTCTACCCGTCCATCCAGTCCTGCGCCCAGAAGTGGTACGCCGGGCGCAAGGGCCTTGCCACGGGGGTCATTGGCGGCGCGGTGGGCCTGAGCGGTGCGTTCCTGACCGGATTCGTCCGCACGGCGCTGAAGGGCTTTGGCCCGGTGCAGGGGATCCGGGGGGCGTTCTGGGCGCTGGGGGCACTCACGCTGCCGGTCTGCCTTATGGGCAGCGCCCTGCTCACCGACCCACCCCCGGCAAAGCAGAAGCCCGAGGAGCAGGGCAGGGGAAAGGGCACCCCGTCCCTCGACCTTGCCCCGCTGCAGATGCTCAGAACAAAACAGTACTGGCTCTGCGCCGGGGCGGTCTGCTTTTCCACCCCGGCGGTGCTGCTGTTCAGCCCCATCATCTTAAAGCTGGGCATGGAGCGGGGCCTGGACGAGGGCGCTGCCCTGTGGAGTGTGGTGCTGGGCAGCGTGGGCAGCGCGGCGGGCCGCTTGCTGATGCCCCTGCTCAGCGACCGGATCGGCCGCCGCCCCACTGACCTGATCCTGTTCGGCGTGTCGCTGGGGCTTTCGGCGGCCTTCCTGTTCGCACAGGGCTGGCTCGTTGTGGCTGTGTACGCAGGGCTCACCTTCTGTTATTCGGCGCTGGCGGCGGTGCTGCCTTCCCTCTCCACCGACCTGTTCGGCCTGCCCCATGCCGGGGTAAACTATGGCTTTCTGGCGCTGGGGCAGAGCGTGGGCAGCCTTGCCTTCCCCTTTGCGGCGAACCTCTGGGGTCTTGCCACCGGGCGGCACTGGCTGGCCATGGCAGGCGCGGCGGCGGGCTTTGTGTGCATCTGGGCGCTCCGGCCTGTCAGGGCCCAACAGCCGCCCCCAAAAAACTGAACCGGACAGCGCAAGATATTCCTTTTGACAAATATGATAGAAATGTGACGAACTGGGCAGCGAAAGCGGTGAAAGTGCTAGTTAGCTGCGAATAACCGTTAAAAATGCTTGTGAAAAAATCCGCAAAACGTCTTGCAAATTCCGCCAAGGTTCTCTATAATAAAATCATGCGTGGTAGTACCGGCGTGGCGCGGAAGAGAGCGGCGCAGCCGGTCAATGCAAACGGCAGGACACCCCCTGCCAATGGCATCAATTTGTCAAAAGGAGAGTATGATTATGACCTATTCGCAGCAAGTACAGAATATGT
>ERZ827488.3904-NODE-3904-length-11398-cov-6.791854_pt1 | contig 11398 bp, 8 predicted proteins | sample MGYA00519771_ERZ827488 | MGnify/ENA primary metagenome ERZ827488 (study PRJEB31778, sample SAMEA3449323) | human gut metagenome | biome: human gut; feature: human-associated habitat; material: faeces | place: United Kingdom | collected 2010/2012 ...
CCTGCTGGGCATTGCTGAAAACGTAGGCCGTGCCCAGCTGCCCGGCGGGGTTATCACCGATGTCCATGGAAGAGCTGACAGCCAGCACCGGGTCAGTATCGCCCTGACTGGCATAGACCGCCGCCGCCAGCTTCGGGTTGCGGAAGCTGTCCAGCACGCCGTGATAGCAGATGCGGTCCCCGGAACCGAAGTCCTTGTGGGTCTGGTAGTCGAACATGCACCAGCCGAAGCAGCCCGCATGTTCGCCGTCGGCGTAGGCGGCGTTCAGTACCCTCGCATGGCGCAGCGCGTGTTCCTGGCGGTGGGGCGCATCGTCAAAAGGCTTTGTGGGGTACATGTGGCCGTTACACTCCGAAATCAGGAGCGCTTTGCCCATATCGGGGGTTACGTCCCTTTTGCGCTTGGCCCCGGCGTTCATGCCGTTGTGGGAGAAATCGTTGTAGGCGTAGACGTCCTCTAACAAATGGCTTTTTTCCAGGTACCGCACACCGGAGGTTGCGCGGCTCGGGTCAAGTTCGTGCGCAATTTTATTCGTTCGGTTGTAAAATTCATCGTCGTCCACACTCTCATTGATGCGCACGCCCCACAAGATAATGCTGGGGTGGCTGCGGTTTTGCATGATCATCTCTCGCAGCATTTCGCAGGCGCGGTCCTTCCATGCGGCGTCGCCGATGTGCTGCCAGCCGGGCAGCTCGGTAAAGACAAGCAGTCCCAGCTTGTCACATTCGTCCAGAAAGTGCTGGCTCTGCGGGTAATGACTGGTGCGGACGGCGTTGCAGTGCAGCTCGTTTTTCAAAATGCGGGCATCGTTGCGCTGCAAACTCTCCGGCGCGGCGTAGCCGATGTAAGGGTAGCTCTGGTGGCGGTTGAGTCCGCGCAGGAACGTCTTTTTCCCGTTTAAATAAAATCCGTCCGCCTTAAATTCTGCCGTGCGGAAGCCGAATGTCGTCTCACGGCAGTCCAGTACCTGCCCGGCTGCGTCCAGAAGTTCAGCGCGGCAGGTGTACAGGTTCGGGTGGTCGGTACCCCAGGGCTGGGCGTCGGGCAGGGTCAGCGTGCATTCTGCTTTTGCGGCGGCGGGCAGCTGTTGGCCCACAAGTGCCGCGCCGTCCGGGGCGCAGAGGCTCACCCGCAGCACGGCAGCCTTTTCCGGAGCATCAGTAGTTACGGAGACAGCGGCCTCTGTCAGCGTCGGCGTGTGCACAAACAGGTCGGTCACGCAGGTGGCAGCGGTGGTTTCGAGCCAGACCTCGCGGTAGAGTCCGCCGTAGGTCAGGTAGTCGATGACGAAGCCGAATGGCGGCAGGGCCGTGTCTTCCCGCGTGTCCAGCCGCACGGCCAGCAGATTTTCTGCGTCACGATGCACAAAATTTGTAATTTCCAGTGCAAACGCCGTGTAGCCGCCCAAATGTTCCCCCACGAGCTGGCCGTTCAGGTAGACGGCAGCCTGGTGGGCCGCGCCGTCAAACCGCAAAAACAGCCGCGGCGCGTCCGGCAAGGTCAGCGTGCGGCGGTAGCCGCAGACCATCTCGTAGTCTGCGGGGTCTGCGTAGTGGAGCGGCAGTTCGCGGCAGGTATGGGGCAGACGCACAGCCTGGCATGGCACGGGTGCGCCGGTGCAAAAGGCATCGCTCCAGATCTCGGTAAATTCCCAATTATTGCAAAGGCTGTATTTCATCGTACCGCGATTCCCTCCCATAAAATTGCAACCATTTCGTCGAGCGCTTGCGTGTAGGTTATCCCCTGTTGTTCCAGCGTGCGATCCGCGAGGAAATCCTCAATGGACGCCAAGATCATCCGCTGTAAAATCGGCAGCGACACCCGGCGCAGCACACCTTGTTCCATGCCCTGTTCCAACAGGGCAATGGTCGTTTCCCAGCCTGTTTCGAGCCGTACTTCCACCTGATGATAAATCTCCGGATATTTTTCTTTTAACTGATATAACTGTCGAAAATCCACATCCTGATAACATTCCGGCATCACACCAAGGATTGTGTGAATCTTTTGCAGGGTATCCATTTGGGGATTCTCTACGATCTTCTGCTCACTGTCCTTGATCCGGTCAAACAAATAGTCCACCGTTTCCAGAAACAAAGCCTCCTTATCACGAAACACTTGATAAATCGTTTTTTTACTGATCCCTAAAATCTTTGCAATATCATCCATCGTAAATTTCAAACCCTTTTGATTGAATGCCTGCAACGTTCCCTGCATAATGTTCTCTTTCAGTTCTTTATTCATTCTTTTCATCCTTTCTGCCGGAAGGAAACTATTTTCTTTGTTTTAGTTTCCATCATGGTAGCATGTTCTTTTTCTTTCTTCAAGAAACTAAATGCCCAAAAATCGTTTCCGATTTTTGGGCACATTTTTTACGCTGCGTTTTATCCCCGCATCAATTCCCTGCGCACCGTTTTTCTCACAAAATAAAAACAGATGACCTGCATCACAATCGTGATGATCCAGGATGCCGGATAAGAAATAAACAGGAAGTACAACGATTTGTGATGTGGGAAAAATCCAAAAATCCAGAGAATTCTCGTTCCGACCGTACCGATCACCGACAGGATCATCGGCACTGCCGAATGTCCCATCCCCCGCAGTGCTCCGGGAAACAGATCCATAATGCCACACAAAAAATACGGCACTGTTGTAATGGCAAGAATCTCCATGCCACTCTCGATCACATCCTTTTCTCTCGTATATATACTAAGTACCTGCGGTCCGAAAAGCCATGCGCCACATCCCAGCAGCAGGGGAACACTGACCGTAAGAATCAGACAGTCGATCAGCACACGATCCATACGTTTATATTTTCCCACACCATAATTCTGACTCGTAAAACTCATACATGCCTGTGTAATGGAATTTACCGACATATACAAAAATCCCAAAATATTATTTGCCGCTGTATACCCCGCCATCGCCGTATCTCCGAAGGAATTCACGGAAGACTGCAGCAGCGCGTTTGAAAAGTTAATAACCGTACTTTGAATCCCGGCAGGAATTCCCACCTGAAAAATCTGCAGCAGATAAACCTTTTTTATTTTCAGCTTCGAAAAGCGCAGCTGATAGCAGCTGTCGGTGCGGTACAGGCATAACAAAACCAGAATGCAGGAGATCATCTGTGCCGTAATCGTCGCAGTGGCTACGCCTGCCACCCCCAGATGAAAACCGATCACAAGAATCAGATCCAGCAGCGCATTGGCACATCCGGAAATCACCAGAAACAACAACGGCCGCTTGGTATCTCCCACCGCACGCAGAATCGCTGCCCCATAATTATAGAGCATAAAAAACGGCATCCCCAGAAAATAAATCCGCATGTAAAGGGTTGACTGTGCAATGACATTGTCCGGCGTTCCCATAAGAAGCAGCGCACCTTTTGCACTGATTACCCCGATTCCAGCCATGAGAATTCCACTGATCAGTGCCAGCAGAATGGCGGTATGTACCGTGTCTGACATTTCTTTTTCCCTGCCAGACGCAAAAAAACGTGCCGCAAGCACGTTAGCCCCCAGCGAAATTCCGATAAACAGATTGGTGAACACGTTGATGAGTGCCGTGGTCGATCCCACTGCCGCCAGTGCCTGCTTTCCCGTAAAATGCCCCACAACAATGATATCCACCGCATTGAACATCAGCTGTAAAATTCCAGACAGCATGAGTGGGAGTGCAAACGAGATCAGTTTATCCATGATCGAACCATTGCACATATCTATTTCATATTTGTTTGTTTTCAAATTTTCTCTACCCCTTTCCGGTTCTGTTATCCCTCTGAGCCATAAAATACGCCGCTACTGGCGGCGTATTTGTTTGTCCTTATACATTCTCTGATCTGCGATCTCGATCAGTTCCATTATATTTTCATATTTTCCCACGGCATATCCCACGGAGGCAGATACCGGAATCTCACTGTTTTTCTGAATCGGCTTCATCACCTGCCTCCACTTTTCAATGACATCTTCTGCAATCTCCTGTGTCCCATCCGGAATAATCATAAGAAATTCATCCCCACCGTAACGGTAAGCATTGGTTTCCTCACTCGTCACTGCTGCCCGAATGGATCCCGCAATTTTAGCAATCAGCTGGTCTCCGTACAAATGACCAAACGTATCGTTTACATATTTCAACTGGTTGACATCCCAATAAATAACCGCAACCGGGCGTTCTTTTGGCTCCATATGTTCCACTGTTTCAAGCAGTTTATTTTTGCTGTAAAGTCCCGTCATATCATCCATGGAAGCCGCCTGTACCATACGTATTGCATTTTCCATGGACTTGCGCACAATACTGTTTACACTGTTACTTACATAATAAAATGCAACCGCCATCAGCGATCGCGGCATCACATAATAAAGTGCCAGCGTAACCATAGGATTTTCGTTTACTTTGTTGAGCAAAAACACACCATCCTTCTGCAGATGATCCAGTGATGTCACCGTCAGTAGTGCCATGTTTGCATCACATACCCCAAAATAATAGCCCACATAAGTACTGATCGTAATCCCACCCACTGTAAAGATAAAGGCATAAACCGACAGTCTCTTTGAAGTATACATACTTGCAATGATAATCGGGATCATCATAATAATGATCATATGGTAGGTAAGGGATGCACTCGCGGCCATGACGATCAACCCGATGGCCGTAACGCTGAGATACTTGGTAAATGGGTGCTCAAGCCCCATCTTCACAAGCAGCAATCCATAAATCAGCGTCAGCACACATGCCACCACATAGCCTCTGATAAAAATCGCCTGATCCACGATAAAAATATGCAGGCAGTTCAGAATCATCACAAACGAATAGAATAAAATGCAGATTCCCACCACACGGAACGCAAAAATATTCTGTGTCATATCCTCCTGCTCGTAAAAAGCATTTTTATTTGTAATTTTAGATAACAGTGCCTTGCAGGTGCTCATCCATATATCCTCCAGCTTTGTCTGCCTTTAGTATAACATATTCCTGCATGAGTTTCACTACTTTGATGAACTTATAAATTCATCAGGAAAATTTTCCATAACTTTTTGTCAGTGTTCTGCCATTTTTTCTATCGTGCCATGCATAACGGAATCAGTCCCTGCAAATGAAACTTCATCTATGATTTTACATACCACATCAATAACCTTTACATCTATCTGGTTAGTCTGCATAAAATCAACGGTATCTTTCTTAGTCGCATGCGCTTATAATTTGCTAAGTTCATCCATCATCGCCGGACGATTTCTATATTTTATCTTCCATTCTTCGACAATTGTTTCCACAATCTCAGATCCACCTTTAATCCGCTTCATTCTCCGCAGCAACGCTACCAGATCTGCATAATGTTTTCGATTTCCGGTGCATGAAGCCATCTTGTTTACTTCACCCTGATATTTACTTAAAATCTGCTTTGGATATTCTTTTTTCAGGACATTTTCATACGACTGCACTGCATACAATCCAGAACTTTTTAATACATATGCAAGCAACCGGTCATATAATTTTTCTTCCTTGTACAATCTGTCTATATGTGCATTTGGCGGAAGTTTTTTGAACAGTTCTTCTCGTTTTATCAGCCATTCCTTTTCTGAATATTGTGCTTTCAATTCTTTATAAATGTCTAAATCTCCCGCACTTTGTTCAAGTACTAATTTCCAAAGTTGTTCGATATACGCACTTTTGTTTCCCTGTAAACGATAAATCTCCTTTTTCTTCTGGATATATTCTAAAACCTGACCTCGATACGCTTTGTCCAATTCGATGCTTTCATCCAATACCTGAAGCACACGATCATATTCTTTTTTTTCAAAATATCTGTCTATGTAATATCTTCTTACCCCGGAATTGTTCCAGTATTTTTTACATATTTCTTCCAGCTGATCCTCTGGTGCATTTTTCTCTTCTAATGTTTTCAGATATGTTACCGTCCATTTACCTACCGCATAATCTCTGCTCCAACCAGAATCTTTTTTCTCTGCTTTCTCAATCATTTCCTCCATAAAAGAAAGTTTATCCTGCTCGTACTCCGGTTCCTTAAATTCTTCCATAATGATCTGTTCGATATATTCTTCCAAATAATCGATAACAGAACCATCCATATGCGTGGTAAACCAGATAAACATTTTCCTTTTATCCTGTGCATTAACCTTAGTAAGCAACTCTAACCACAGTTGATAAATCTGCTCTGCCAACATACTTGTTTCCCCACCGGAATCATCCATGTCGACATTCCCCAACAACACAAAAATATGGTTCATCACATGAAACGCACTTATGTGGCTTCCATTGTCAATCATGCGACGGACATCTTTATCTATGATTTCTTCCAGCTCCAACATAAAATCATATGCCTGATAATAATTGATAAAATGATCTCTTCCCAGATAACGATCCGCTATTTCATCAATCTGTTCAAAATAATCTTCGACATCTTCTTTTGTTGCACATTTGTTTACCATATTCCGAAAACGAAGCAATAATTTTTTATCTTCTGCCAAGACAGACACAAGAAATGCTTGCACAATATCCCTTTCTGCAGATGTCACCAGTTTTTCCACAGCAGCTGATTTTTTCTTATAATCACAGACGGTAACTGCAGGCTCAAATAAATCCATGCTTTCCGCATCCGCATCATTGTCCATGTCCTCGTTGTCTGTATCTTCTGGCTCATCTTCATCCATAATATCCGCAGTCCATTCATATAACACCGCTGCCATATGCTTACAATTATTTCCACCTGCAGCATAGGGGCACGAACAGTACATATCTGTAACTTTCCCGTCATTTAAGGAAATCTCAACCTCGTAGTCCTCGGTTCCAACGACATCAGCTCGTATATCATCGCGTCCGATCTCTATATTTTCAACTGCACCATCACAATAATAATCATATCCCCGCTCTAAAATATGTGATGCAAATAGTTTTTGCCAATTCATATTGTTTCTCCACATTTGTTTTTTATTTCTTTACAAGAAAAACAGCCAGTCAGCTATTTCCATGCAGGAACAAACTCCCTGTTCCTGCATATCTTTTTAATCATTCCATCCATGCGCATAACAGCGGATATACTTATAAATCCTGCGCCTTGTACACAGCATAACCTTCATAATAATAACTATGATCAATGCCTTTCATATACACTTCTCTATCATCAACTTTGTCCGTCAAAGCCTGCTTTAAAATGTATTTTATTTCGATATCTTTAATCGGGCTTCTTTCCATCGCAAGTAGATAATCTTCTTTATCTACAGTACTCCAATCAATGACCTTGTTTAATTCTTTTTTCAATATTAAATCAAGCCATATTCTTGTGCTTCGTCCATTGCCTTCCCGGAACGGATGCGCAATATTCATCTCAACATACTTTTCAATAATTTCATCAAATGTTGTCTGTGGCATTTTCTCAATGTTCTCAATTGCTGTCTTAAGATACATCACTGGTGCAAATCGAAAATTACCCTTTGCAATGTTTACCGTTCGTATTTTTCCGGCAAAATCATAGATCTCATCAAACAGGTACTTATGAATCGCTGCCAGCATCTGAAAGGTTCCAACTTCACATTGATTCAGGTATTCATTTTCAAATAATTCAACAGCCTTCTTCTTACTTATCTTTTCTTCCATTCTGGCCAGTTCCGTGGAATCCGTAATATTAAGTTTGTTTTCTAAAGTCATAATTATTCCTTTCCGAATACTGCAATCTCCATACTTATTTTCTACTTCATTTCAAGGATTCTTTCTACTTCCTGCTTTAATTCATCACTGAAGTCTGATAAATCATCATATGTAATTACTTTCAATCTTATAAGACGAACGATATCCCATATTACCTCTGACTTACTCATCTCCATGATAACTCCTGGATGACGCTTATCTTCTTTTATCCGTTTTTCAAGTTCCCAAAATTTCTCTGATGCAGGCTTTTTATCATCATTCAGAAAATTTGCATACTCTTTAACAAGACCTTCCATATAATTTTCCTGCCAGCCTGATAATCTTTCTCGAAATAGCTTCCAATCTTTTTTACTTATGTCCATGATTTTGAACCTCCTCAGTCTCATGTTAGTCTCAACAAACGATTTCAAAAATGAGACTGTCTTGAGACTACAACTTTATAATTTACCTGCAAATCCCGGTTTTATCGCATTTTGCTATATCATAGAGTCTCACTCAGTCTCAAATCTAGTGAGACTTCGTTGAGACTAACTTCGGAATATTCTTGAGTAAAAGTTTGGGTGTCACATTGAGTGCCATATTTACTGTCATTCACTTACTTAATTTTCCATTTACCACCATTATCTGGACCTTTTCGTTCTATGATACCTTTATCCTTTAATTCTGATATATATCTAGCAATTGTTCTATCTGTGACATCTAAGGCTATTCTTAATTCATCAATAGAAATATTCGGGTTTTCCGAAATCATTTTTAGGATCTCACATGCTTTAGCAAGCTTCTTCTTAGAATACTCTGGCATTAACTGCTTCATTTTTTCTTCCGAAATTTCTATGACATTTTCTATGACATTTTCTATGACATTTTCATTCACCTGTGTTGCATAATTAGTGCCATAATTCAGATTATACAAAGTCAATGTAAAATCATCATTATCTGCATCAAAGACTGGCATCTTGGTCTCGTCAAATTCAACCTGACCCTCGTAGTCTGCCAATATTTTCTTAAATCCACTACCTCTACGCTCCATGTATTTCAAACGGCTGAATATATCAGCTAATATCGGATTTCTTCGCTTTGATGGGATTTTCAATAAATCTTTTCCCTCTAAAGATATTCCGCTTACCATTCCACCCGGTGAATATATTTCGATTCTATCATCAAACATATCTATGTGAACTTCACTACCTATTTCCATATAATTTCTATGAATCAATGCATTTACCACACCTTCAAGCACTGCACGATCCGGATAATCAGGCATTTCAATTCTGCCATCATCAACCTTACGCCATGCTTTCTTGGAATTATTTCTTACAAAATCTGTTCCTGCCTGTAATAGTGTGACAAGACTGCCAGTATATTCCTTATCATCAAGTGCATCTACTATACCAGATGCCTTCGTAAGTCCATTCCACCTTGTGCAAAATAATCTGGAATGGCGAACCGGAGATTCATCTGCCAGAAGTGCTCCTGCATTCGTCAGATTGCCTTTCTCATCAATCAAACCAAAAGATTCATAATCAGTATCTTCAAACGCATTTCCTGTTCTTTGCTTATATACCGATTTTAATTTTGTGAAAGACATATTGCTAAAATCATATCTTGACTTCAGACTATCATAACTTTCACCACTTCCACGAAGTACCAACTCTCTTAACTGTAAAGGTGTTGCTGGAACACTTTCATTTCCAATACGCATAAATGCAATGAGTTGTCCATCACCTTCATAATAGTATGGTGTCTGCTGCCCTTTCATAACCTCTACAATAACAAAAGTCTTGTCCCCATCTTTTTCAAACGAAAGCTTAAACTCAGGTATTGGATTAAGATGTGTTTTAATTATCTCACTAATTTTCTCTGCATCACTTTCTGCATCCGCAAGTCCCACCAGCTCACTATCATTAGATACACCAAATATCAACTTGCCACCAAAACAATTAGCAAACGCACTGATGCTCTTGCACCAACTTTTAGGTTTCTTCTCTTCAAGAGCAAGCTTTTTGTCATAATCTGTGGTTTCACCAATTAGCTGCTTTATGTCCATGAATTCACTTCCTTCTTTGCAAAAATTTTTCTGCGTAATATTGCATAAATAAAACATTATGATTAGAACTTTATTCTACATAATATTTCTCTTTTTCCTTATTATATCCAGTATTTTTCCAAGTCCGACATATAAATCACTATTGTCTTCACAATACCTCTGCAATCCAATTATATTCATTATTAAATAATCCAGCCTATGTAATTCCGATCCCAAACAAAGCTTATTATAAAACCCTTCTATAGTTGTATTTTTTTTAAACTCATCATTTATCCGAATATAATATTTGTCATCTCTTATAAATACATTCTTAATTTTTTCTCCATCCGGATTCAATGTATCCATTTCTTCCTTTTCAATCCAAAATGAATTTTTATTATGATTACAGTCATGACATGATAAGATTAAATTTCCCATATAACCTGCATCTTTTTTTGTAGCAAATATAGGAGCTTTTTCATATAAAAAATGATCTATTTCAAATTCAGTCTTTTTTGTCAAATCAATTGAAGCTCCACAATATGCACATTTCCCATTATATGCTTTAATAAATTCCAACTTAAATTTCTGAGAATTATCACTAATATATCTATGCATATCTTTTGCATTAGGGTGCTCTATTTCAACTAATTTTTCTACTTCTTTCTTTTTTTGTGACACATCAATTAATTCTGGACAATACTTTGTTCTTCTGTAGTCCATATTCCTATCCCTCTACTTTTGTCTGCAACTCTTGAAACATTTTTATCACATCATCAATATCATTCTTAGTAAATTCATCAAATTTTCCTTGACCATTAACTGAATTCACTATTTTTTCGACCATAACTTTTTCCCAGCTAGTATTCTTTTGCAATTCTGAGGTAATTTTTCTAACTTCAAAAATATTTCTAATACATTGGTCCAATATTGGAGGAAGCTTTTCATCATAATATTCCACTGGCGTCTTTCCGCATTTAGGATCATATTTAGAAATTGTTTCATAATCTGGGGCGATTTCATTTTGTGTAATAACAATCACCTCTATAAACGGAAAATATTTTTTTAGAATAATTTTAAATTCTTCTCCTGTAAACTTTCCTGCTATTGCTGTTCTATTTTCAAATAATTTTGAGTCTATAAAAATTATATTTGCTGATTTAACATCCGGATTATTAATCAAACTCTCGTATCCTGCATCTGGATTGAATTTAATATCTAAAGATTCAACATTACAACTCGAATTCTTATATTTATCCAAATATTTGGATAATGAAGTCTCCGGATAATCATCTATATATATAATTTTTAAGTTTTCCATTATATTTTTCCTCCTATAGTGAATTCTATTTCAAATCCCTTTTCCCCACATATTTTCTGTATTTCTCCTCCTGACATTGTACATGTATTATTTACAATCCACATTCCGAGACCATGCCCGTTAGTTCTTGTAGTTTCATGTACCTCTAATATTTTCATCGGATCCGTTTTATACTTATCATTAAGTCCTTTTCCATTATCACAATATTTAATATTTAAAAATCCATTAGTCTCATTTATAGATATAGTGATCATTAGTTTTTGCGTATTTTCATTTTGCTGCACACTATTTAAAATCAGATTATCAAAAATAACCTGCAATATATCTTCTGAAATCTGTAAGCGCAAAATATTGCTACGCTGCCCATGAATCACGCTTGCACCAAAATGATA
>ERZ827488.3912-NODE-3912-length-11372-cov-3.813643_pt1 | contig 11372 bp, 6 predicted proteins | sample MGYA00519771_ERZ827488 | MGnify/ENA primary metagenome ERZ827488 (study PRJEB31778, sample SAMEA3449323) | human gut metagenome | biome: human gut; feature: human-associated habitat; material: faeces | place: United Kingdom | collected 2010/2012 ...
TCGTTATAAGTAAGTCGTTACCCGCATTTACCGCTTTAACGTATACATTCTCCATATCTGCGACTGCACCCATAGCAATGTCGTCTGTCATTATAACACCGTCAAAACCGCACTCATCTCTAAGCATATTGTGAATTGTCGGCGAAAGTGACGCGGGGTTTTCACTGTCAAGTGCATTTACCGTATTATGTGCCACAAGCACACTGCTTGCACCTGCCTCAATTCCGGCTTTAAACGGAAGCAAGTCGTTTTCGCGTATACTCTCGGCAGTTTTGTCGTCATAAACAGTGCCTTGATGACTGTCACCGCCTACACCGCCATATCCGGGAAAATGCTTTAATACGCTCATAATTCCTGCGTTATTCATTGCCGTTACCGTCTTTGAAACGAAATCAGCCGTAACTTCCGCATTTTGTCCAAGACTTCTGTCATACATATAATCAGACGGATTTGTCGAAACGTCCGCAACGGGTGCAAGATTCATATTAACTCCCAAGCTCAAAAGAAGTTCCGATTTTTCCGTTGCATTTTCAACTACTGCGTCCATTCCGCCCTCATTGTAAATCTCTTGCGGTGACTTGAATTTTTCGGGTGCAAGATTAGGGTTTGAACTTACTCTTACAACCGTTCCTCCCTCCTCGTCCGCACCGATTATAAGCGGTATGTCGCTTTTGTCTTGATAACTCTGTATTTTTTCTTTTACTTCGTCTTTTGTAAGTCCCTCAAAGTCACGTCCGAACATCAATATTCCGCCCGGTTTTATACTCATTAAATCATCTGTTTGTTCGTCCTCAACGCAACGCACAAACAGAATTTGTCCGACTTTTTCTTCAAGGCTCATTGAATCTATGAGCGTCGGCTGTTCTGTATCGGATACTTCGTTCTTCACACCGCCGCAGGACGCAAGCATTGCACACATCGCAATACTTATAATTATAGATATTGTTTTTTTCATCACTTTTCCCCTATTTCACATACAACATTCCGTTTTTATCCTCAAGTTCAAAATACGCAGGACGTTCAAGCGGATGCTTGTTCGGCGAATGTAACAATAACAGTAATTTGTCATCAAACGTTTTGAAAATCATACCGTGTCCGCCGTCTTTTTTAAACAGCAGTTCGTCACGTTGTACCCAATTACCGTCTATGTCGCCGTTATCCGACACTGCAATAGCCTCTGTATATCCTTCTTCGCCCATACTTGACCATAGCAAAAGTAATGTACCGTCAGCACATCTGTACGGAAACGGACCGTCCGTAACGTATATACCTTTGTTTTTCTGTGCCTCGGCAATCCAGCTCGCCTCACTCGCTTTAAACAACAAAATCGGTTCACCGACTGCTCTTTTTAAATCTGCACTCATTTCAATCGCACACATTTCACCGTCATTTACCTGTACCCATTCATGGCAAAAAATCATATACGGCTTACCGCTTTTGCTTATGTATAACGTGCCGTCAAGCGATTCCCAATCCGGCAGTGTAATTGTACCCTCACTGTGTACTGTAAATTTGCCGTCCGGCTTGTCTGCCTTTAATACCATAGTTCCGCGGCATCTGTCCGCCGATTTGAATGACGCAAACATATAGAACGCGCCGTTGTACGCATAAACGCCCAATAATGTCTGTCCGCCCAAAAATCTGCCGTTCGCGTAAATATCTCTTTTGGTTCAGACCAATTTTCAAGGTCTTCACTGACGTATACGTCAAGCCCTGTCGCGTTGTCCTCCCACACTTCACTTCCGCGTGAGCCGTATAGGTAATATTTGCCCTCATACGGCAATATGAATGGATCACGTATGTTTATATCTTCTCTTTTCATTGTGTTTCTCCTTTTATTTTTGCCACCTCTCCTTTAAAGAGTGGCTTTCGTAGGAGCGATCATCGGTCGCCCTTTTTGTGTTTTCTTCAACGGGCGACCAATGGTCGCCCCTACGGTTATCTTACAAGGGACATCGACGTGCCGTCCCCTACTTTCGTTATATCGCATCTGCCACCTCTCCGTCACTTCGTGACACCTCTCCTCAAGGAGAGGCTTTTGGCTCCCATTGAGGGGAGCTGTCAACACAGTTGACTGAGGGGTGGCATTTTATTGTTATCCCACGTTATACCATATGAGACAGTCCGCTACTTTCCCTGTACTGCGGTCATAATTTGATTATACGCCCAATGATTTGGTGAAACATCACCGAACGGATTTTCTGCATTTTCCGCTATCGGATTACCAAGCACTTTATTCATCATTGTAACCGCTTCCGCACGCGTTACCGAATTATCCGGCTTAAATGTGCCGTCCTCATATCCGCTTACAATATTTTCATCATACAATGCTTTAATATATCCTGTTGCATAATAATCGTTTGGCACATCTGAAAATTCTGTACATATTCCATCTCCGTCAAATGAGCCGTATTTACTCAAAATAACCGCCAATTCTCCACGTGTTATATCTATGTCAGCCTTAAATGGACCGCCATCGTAACCCGAAATATACCCCTTTTCAGTGGCATATCCGACATAATTCGCATACCATTCATCACCCGATACATCGGTAAAATTACTTGAATACATCTTATTTTCGTCAAAATCAGACGAACATCTTGCTATAATTGCCGCCGCCTCAGCACGGGTTATTGTACTATCCGGTCTGAATGTGCCGTCCTCATATCCCGAAATATACGCCTTACTTCCACCGTTTCCTGTTTTAAGTCTTATAATACTGAATGAATCGGCAGGTGCATTATATGTAAAGTTATTGCTTGCGTTTGTGAGTTCGATTTCTTTCGGTACGATTGCATTTTTATTATCAAGACTGTTTTCCAAATTTGTATCGCCCGACATAACAGTTGTCTTTGCGATATTTGACGTTACCGTTTCGCCCGATACATTCATTCCGATATTTACGTCACTGTCCATTGTATTGACAACCTTAACTATAACGTCACCTGTTTCCTCATCATATACACTTGACGAATACACAGGGCCGTATTCCTTAGGCTTTTTATATGAGCATATAAATTCATCATTCAAATATGCTTTGATTTCATCATCAGTCACTTCAACCGTAACGTCATACCATTCATTATCATTTATATGCACGTTACCGACATACGACTGTTCCGCAACGTTACCGGAAGAAGAACTTACACCGTTTACAATGTGCTGTACCTTTGCGGTTGTATTGCCCCAACCGCCTATATTAACTCTGTAATAATTCAATGCATCATCTGCCGCAACTCCTATTTGGAAACCCTCGCCGCCGCTCAATTTGCGTGCTTTAAGCGACAAAGTATATTGTCTGTTATCCGGATACGGAAAATAACATATCGCACCTGTTTCATCAGAGGATTGGACAAGTGTGCCTTCTTTATTCATTGTCCATTCGCCTTTGCCAATCTTCCAACCCCGATCTTCTAAATTATAATCGTCCTCATCATATTCTTCATCTAAGTTATAATCGTCCTCATCATCATATTCTTCAGACTCACTTGGCGTCAATACACCGATAGTATCACCCGAATATAATCTTATATCTTTAAATTCATTATGTGTTCCCCAACTTCCAACTGCAACACCGCCTTTAAGTGCGTCGTCTTTTTCGATACCGTTCAGTTTAACCTCTGTCGGCAAAGAATAATCTCCTTGATTATTTGAGAACAGTGACTGAACGTAATAATTCGGTGTAAGAACGTAATCCGAATTATTAAACCAAATCATATCCGCCGCCGACCACTGTGTATTGCCATACTTCGCAAACATAGGCGCGTAGCTCGCCATACGCACAACGTCCGCATTTCTTTCAAGACCTGTCATAAACGCCGCCTCTGACAGTGCGTTATACCAAGCATTACCCTTTGACGCATATTCACCCAAAAATACCTTTGTATTTGTGTCACGTCTGTAATTATCATATCTGTAAGCGTGCTGTCTGAACCAATCTGCTGTTTCATAATAATGCTCGTCCATACGGTCGGCAAGCTCCTCATGCTCATTCGCCCAATTCCATGCAAGGTCATTTGAACTTCCGCTTGACGCAGTACCTGACGTTGTTACAAGGTTAATATCGGGATATTTTTCGTGTATCTGCTTTGCAAATTCTTCATATCTTTCAAAGTAAATATCGCCGTACTGCTCGTTTCCGATACCTATGTACTTCATATTAAACGGCTCTTTATGTCCCATTTGAATACGCTTTTGCACCCATTCATTACTTTCATCAGTACCGTTTGCAAATTCGATAAGGTCAAGCGCATCGTCAATATACGGCTGTAATTTGTCCATAGGAACAAGGTGTTCTTCGTCCGTTGCACTTCCGCTGCGGACTTGACACGCTATACCGCAATTCAAAATCGGAACAGGCTCCATACCCAAATCCTCGCACATTTGGAAATACTCATAAAAACCAAGTCCGTAAGTCATCATATACGGCTCCGTTGCAGACGGATTCCATATGTTTATCATTTCCTTACGCTCCGACACATCACCGATTGTATCTTTCCAGTTCCAAGCCGTATCCATTGTCTGTCCCTCAACGGCACAACCTCCCGGAAAACGCAAGAATTTAGGGTGCATTGCCTCAAGCTGTTCCATCAAATCCTTACGCAAGCCGTGTCCTTTATATGTATCCTCCGGCATAAGCGATACCATATCTACATCAAGGTCACTGTCGCCTGTATTTGTAACAATAAGTCCGCTGCCGTCACTTTCAAGTTCTTCGTCAGCAGTGAATGTAACAGAATACTTTTTCCAATCGTCTTTTGAATTACATTTTATAACAGCAGCAGCCTCATTAAAAGGTTCAACCTCAAAACTAGCCTTATGTTCATCTATTACAATTCCCAACGACACCGTCAGTTCACCCTCGCCGCGTGCATATACCGAAAAATCATATTTTTCGCCATTTTTAAATTTCATTCCGCTGAAAGATGTACCTTTATCGCAATCCCATTCGGTTCCGTCATAAAAACCGTCATTACAAATCATTTCACCTTTCGGAATTGTAATATATGTAGGATTATTTTCGTTCATCGGTTTATCTGTTTTAACCTGTATATTTTCGGCGGTATAATATTTGCCGTCCTCTCTGTTAGGCTCTTTATATATTGAATACAGTCCCCAATTATATAAATGTCCTTCTTTTTCATCACTCTTTTCAAAAGAACGGTTTTGAACCATTTCCGCATAAAGTCCGCCGTCTGCGGCAGAGTTAATATCCTCGAAGAACAATCCCCACATATCGTCCGAAACATCCTTACTTCTATCCGAAGCGTCAATATTAATCGAATAAGGTTCTTCCTCACTGCCCGTCACATACAATGCATACTCTCTGTCTACACCCCCATATGACTGCACAAGCGTTACTGTTTCGGCGGTTTTATTATGCTTAACCGCACCTGTTTCGGTGTTTATAAGTCCGAGATTATCTGTTTCATTCCACACAATACCGTCTGCCTGCGGCAAAGTTATACTGTCGCCTGTCACAATCTGTTCATCGTTTATCGCATAGGAATCAAGCATAACATCGGCATTTATTTCACCGTCAGCCATAACTTTTAATATTTCGTCCTGTGAAAGTGCGGTGTTATAAACTCTGAAATCGTCCACTACCGCCGATAAATATGCGTCACCGTCATAGTGCGACTTACCTATATAATTAGCAGTGTTTGTAAGTTCGGATATATCCTTTATACCCGACTTACTCTTTATAAGTTTGCCGTTTCTGTAATATGAAACGGTATCGCCTTTAATTGTTATCGCATAGTTTACCCAATCTTTTGCGGTTTCCTGCGTGCAATCCATTGTATCAACGGTTGCACCGTTTTTTATCTCCAATCTTGAAGCACCGCCGCTGTACGGTGCAAAGAAAAAGTTTTGGTTTGAGTCCGTACCGAAATCGAAAACTCTGCCCCATGTTGTGAATTTATTAATCTTCACCCACGTTGTAATCGTCATATCGCTTGACAGAATATTATCCGGCAATTCGGCATAGCCGTCCGTACCGTCAAGCAAAAGACCTTTACCCTTGTTACCGTCATCAGTTACACTTGCACCGCCCGACAGTTTCAATTCATTTTTGCCGTTTTGATCGGCAAGCTGTTTGTTTCCGTCAAACGTGTACTGTAAAACGGGTTTCGTCACATTTTCCGCCGCAATACTCACACACGGTAATGACGCAAACGTCATTGCCAACGCAGACACCACTGCAATAAGTTGTTTTTTCATAATTTCTCCCTCTTTTTATATAAATTTTATTTGTGACTTCTGTAAATACATTCCGCAACATATTGTTCCAATGCATTCCACTCCTCAACACGTCCTTCTTTTATCGCCAAGTCAATCTCCGCAACTCGCCTTAGCATCCAAACAAGCGAATCCTCCGAAAAGCCTTTTGCGCTGTTTATATATTTTCTTGCAACAAACAACGAAACGCCTATTTCCGATGCAATCTCAGCTTGCGGCGCACCGTTCATTAATTTTACACGGAGCATTTTTTCAAATGTCGAAAGCATTAAATATATAAGCGTAAACACATTTTCTTTGACCGTTTTTAAATCGGCAAGCGTTTCCATTGCCTTTTGTGTATTGCCGAGCATAATCGCGTCCGTAAGTTCAAAAACGATAACTTCCATTGACTTTGCAACAACTCTGTCAATATCGGTTTTATATATTTCTTCATCACAAAAATCAATCAGCTTTTTAATTTCATTATTAATGCTCGCCAAACCACTGTCACATATGGTTATAAGGTAATACGCATTTTCTTTTGAAATCTTCTTTTTTGCGTTCAGAAATTGCTTGACAACCCACGTCACAAGGTCAGCCTCACTCAAATAAGTAAATTCAACCACTGTTCCGACCTTTGCCGCCGCCTTATACAAAGCACTTCTTTTATCAACCGATGTTTCATCGAAAATCACGACCGTATCGTCAGATATTCTTTTAAACTTTTCGGTCCAAAATTCCTTTTTTTCTTCTGTCGATGCCTCATCTTTTCCGCTTTTCAACTGAAAAATACCGCTGTCCTTAATGTGTATCAGCTTTTTCTCCGTCATCATCGGAAAGCTTTCCCACGCGTCGTCATATTCCGAAAACGCAACGTCACGGCCTTCAATTTTTATGTGGTTAAAGTCGGGGAATCCGCCGTCGGGAACGCAGTCTTTTACCCTATTAACGTACATTTCACGCAGGTAATCCTCCTCACCGTAAAACACATACAAAGGTGCTAAAATACCCTCTTTAAGCTGTTTTTTCAGTTTTAACAAATTTCCGTTTTTCTTTTCCGCCATTCTTATCTCCTATTATATATATCAGTTTCGGCACTGCCGTTTTTATGTATTATAAATTTTATATCGCCGTCATAATCAGTACGAAAAACCTGTGTATTTTTCAGTCTTTCAAGTACATCATCATTCGGCAAATTATATGGATTATTCTCACCGACGCTTATAACCGCATATTCGGGAGTTAATTTTTCAACCCATTCTTCACACGTTGCGGTATTCGAGCCGTGATGTGCAACCTTTAACAAGTTCGTTTTGCCTGCTTTTCCGTCGTCAATCAAATTCTTTTCGGCAAATGCTGACATATCACCCGTAAATGTTGCAGAAAAACCGTTATACTCAACGTAATACACATATGAAGTATCATTTTCATCATCACTTAACCCTGTCTTATTTGACGGAGGAATAATTCTTATTGTCATTCCGTTATTATAAGTAAGAAGTGTTTCCTGTGAAATGTAATGCACTGTCGTGCCGTTTTCCCTTGCGGTATTTTCAAGTGCCTCACGCCATTCACTGCCCTCCATATTATCGGGCAGAAATAAATTTCTTACCTTTATATTCTCCATTGCCGCTATAATTCCCTGCACATGGTCTTGATGATAATGACTTACAAACGCACTGTCTGCCTTTGTTATCCCCTCTGTTTCAAGATAATCAAGGTACACCTTTTCACCGGGGTTGTAATCAGAATACGAATTACCACCACCGCCGTCTATAAGCACATTAAATCGGTACGGTGCTTGAATTACCGCACCGTCACCCTGACCGACATTGACGAATGTAATTTCCACATTATTTGTACTAATCACTTCGCCTATTACATACGAAGTCATCAATGCCGCCGCAACAAAAATCGCAATACGCATTTGACTGTTTTTCTTCTTAATATATTTCACTCCGCAGACAACGGCAAGAGTGTATATAATAAGTAATAACAAATTCGGTTTTGCAACTGTATGCGATACAAGACCGAGTTTATATGAAATTGTCGGCACAAGTTTTAGTATAAACAGCACACAGTCAACCGCCTGTTTAAACAGCGGTGCGGTATTGAATACCGCAAGCATTACAAGCAAAATCGGTGCAAGCACTATAATCACCGTCACGCAAGGCAACACTATTATTGACAAAACAATCGAATATATCGAAACAGCACCGAAAAAGTACGCCGAAACAGGCAAAAGTCCGATTGTACAAATTATGCCTATCGCAAAAAGTCTGCGAATGTATTTTATATGTATAAATTTAAGTTTACCGTGCACACAGTCGTAAAAGTAATATATCATAATTGCCGACAGCACCGACATCACAAATCCTGCGTCAAACAGCATTATCGGGTTTGCCGCTCCGACCGCAAGCAACGTTATACCGACTATATCCGGATAATATTTACGTCCGAATTTACTTTCGGTAAATATTATTACCGCTATCATCACAGCCAATCTGACCGAAACGGTATTGTTTGCATTTGCGAAAGCATATATAATAAGAAGAAACACCGTCAAAATATCGCGTGTCCTCTTTTTGAATATGCCCAAAACAAGCGTTATTAAGGACATTAAAAGCATTATATGAAGATACGAAGAATAAAAATATCTTTTCGTACCCGTTTTGGTAAGTATCTTATCAAAATCGTCCGAAAATTCTTTTTTATCCCCTATCAGCACAGCTTTCATTATCGCATTGTAATCGCCCTTGTAATGCTTGTCAATTAATTTTGAAATTGAGTTCTTAAACGAATTGTTAATCGCATATGGTGAATAATCTTTTATCACTTCGTCCGAAAGTTTAACTTCACTGCTGTATGATTTAAAGAAAATCCCCAATTTTTTATAATATTTCTTATAATCAAAGCCATTTCTATTCAATTTTTCAGGAAGTTCGTCGATAAATCCGCCGAAAGTTACGGTATCACCGTATTCCGGCTTATTATCGGAAGTAAGAAGGATTTTATCCCTTACCTTTTCATTATTTACTTTACGCACATCGATTACATATCGTACATTTTCATCTTCTTCACTGTCCTGCGGTATCTCGCACACACGACCGACGACAGTCACATACCGCCCTTCATACTTATACAAATCATGTGCATTTTCGCTTACTTGGGCGTTGCAAAGAACTGTGCCCATAACAAGCGCCGTCATCATAACAAGTATTTTTGTATTGAATTTATGTTTAAAAACCGACACAACTGTCAATACCATTATAAGGGACAAAAGAAAAATTAATGCAAACGCAATGTCTGTACGTTCGTAAATATACACCCCAATCGAAAAGAATACGGCGATTTTAATATATTCAACCATATTTCTTACTCCTTGTATGCTTTAATTATATCAAATCGCAGTTTTCTTTACAACGGCAATGTAACTTTTGTAATCTTTGTAACGTCTTTGTAATATAAATACACCGATTTTTACAAAGAAACATACTTTACACGTAATCTGCCTGTAATATTAGGCTGAAATCCTGTAATTTTTGAATTATTTGAATTTTGTACACTTTTACATTATTCCGCCTACAAAACACACTGTTTATGCGACATATTGAACATTTTACCCCTCGTTTTATGTTACAAAAGCTACTGTTTTATTACTGAATTGTTACAAAAAGAATACGATACGATTAAAAAAGTGTTGACAAATGGTTTAATGTGGTGTATAATCCTGTTTGTAATGTTTTAGAAATATATTAGAAATACAAATGCAATTTAAGTAATCGTTAAGAAAACTTAAATCATTAGGAGGTTTTATTTTATGAAGAACTTTAAGCATTCACTTATTGCTGTAATAGCAGTAGCAATGATAAGTTCACTTGCAGTAGCACAAGCATCCGGCTTAAACAATTCAAAAACAGAAAGAGAACAAAGAATAAATGCGGCAGCAGCAGAGCAGAGCATAACAATCGCTCAAAAGGATATTACAGACGCAGTTAAAGGTACTGCCGAGATTTCAACAGAACCTACAGAAACTTCTGCTGAAAATACAGCAGAAGAAAGCGAAATCGCGGCAAAGAGTTTTTACCCTCTTGGCTATGTACTTATCTCAAACGGTTCGCTTGACGTAAGAGAAACTCCGTCAGACGAGGCTAACGTTATCGACCAAGTCGAAGTATGTACAGAAGTTGAAGTTATGGAAAACTCAGAGGGTTGGTACAAAATAGCTTATAACGGCGGTAAGACAGGTTATGTTCCGAGCGAATCGATAACTCAAGATAAAAACCTTGCAGACGAGGCTAAAAAGAGTTATACTAATTACAGAATTGCTCAAGTTACACTTTCAGGCGAATCTGTAAGAGTAAGAAGTGCCGCAAACACTGACGCAGATGTTATAGAAGAACTTTCAGACGGTACTTATGTATATGTACTAAGCGGTGAAAATGATTTTATAAAGATTTGCTACGGTGATGACTATAAAGAAGGTTACGTTATCAATACTTCCCTTCAATTCACAGGCGAATGGATAGAAAAAGACACTATCGCACAAAAGCAACAGGAAATTGCAGACGCAAAGGCAGCCGCTGAAAGAGCAGAAAGAATTGCCAAGCAAAACGCAGCCGCAGCCAACGTTGCAACATCTGCACCGTCAACATCTTCACAATCAGAAGAAACACAGTCGGCTCCGTCATCTTCATCAAAGGGACAAGCTATCGTAAACACAGCAATGCAATATCTTGGTGTTCCGTATGTTTGGGGCGGTACTTCCCCATCAGGTTTCGACTGCAGCGGTCTTGTGCAGTATGTATGTTCAAAGAACGGTATCAGTGTAAGCCGTGTAGCGGCAGACCAAAGAAATAACGGAACTTATGTAAGTCGTGACAACCTACAACCGGGTGACCTTGTATTCTTCGGTAAGGGCGGAAACATTCACCACGTTGGTATCTATGTAGGTAACGGAAATATGATTCACGCTCCTCAAACAGGTGACGTTGTTAAGATTTCTTCAATCAACACAGAATACCGTATTTCTCAATACGCAGGTGCAGTAAGAGTTTACTAATTCGATTTAATTATACTGTCCTCTCCTAAATCGAGAGGACAGTATTTTTTTGTGTTATTTTACAGTTAATTATTGACATAAATCTGTT
>ERZ827488.3914-NODE-3914-length-11363-cov-3.119208_pt1 | contig 11363 bp, 9 predicted proteins | sample MGYA00519771_ERZ827488 | MGnify/ENA primary metagenome ERZ827488 (study PRJEB31778, sample SAMEA3449323) | human gut metagenome | biome: human gut; feature: human-associated habitat; material: faeces | place: United Kingdom | collected 2010/2012 ...
AGATTTTGAAAAATTTAATTCCGCCGGCTCTTTATTGGATTACTTTTGCGGTTGGATTTTTTATCGTTTTGGTTTTCGATTTGCCGTCGGGGTATTGGTATCACGCTTTGCTTGCGGTAATGATTATCGTTAATTTGCTCGTGGCTTCTTTTGTAAATGCAAGGCAAATGAAATGGGGCATTTTGGCGCTGTTCATTCAGCTTTTGCTGTCAGGAATTATTCAAATCGCTTTGACAGGCAAGAGCGAATATCCTGAATTTTTCGCTTTGGGAAACTGTTTTTTGTATGGCGTGTTTTATTATGACAGCGCAACACCGCTTATTGTTGAAATTTTCCGCTTGCTGTTTTTATTGATAGCAATAATTATGCCTTATTATTTAGGCTGGTTGATTTATAAACGCAGAGACAAGAATTGTAAATAGGTATAAAAAAGGCCGTCGGGTGACGGTCTTTTTCTTTTGTATTATTTTTTTGTATAGCATACGTGGGAGAAATGTATGCCTTTGTCATGGTAGCTTGCAAGAAGCTCTTTTTTATATTCAGCCTTATTAAACGCAGGGAAATATGCATCCGCATCAGGACATTCGGCTTCAATCTCGGTCAAATAAAGCTTTTCAGCCTTCGGCAAAAACTGCCTGTAAATGTCACCGCCGCCGATGATAAACGCCGTGTCGCTTTCAACTTCATTAAGTGCCTCACTGATTGAATGAACAACGGTTGCGCCCTCTGCCTTGTAATCTTCTTTTTTGGTGATGATTATGTTCTTGCGCCGTGGAAGGACTTTCGGCAGAGATTCAAATGTTTTTCTGCCCATGATAATTGAACTGCCCGTTGTGGTTTCTTTAAAGAAAGCCATATCATCTTTAAAATGCCAAATTAAATTGTTATCCTTGCCGAGCTCAAGATTTTTGCCTACTGCGGCTATCATACAAATTGTCATACGCTTCTCCTGCTTTTACTGCGAAATAGGGAATTTGATTTTGCCCATGTGTTTATAATCAATAAGCTTAACGTCGTTGCAATCTCTTGAATTGTCAAACTTAAAGAAATCGTCAATTTCGGGATTGAGCCAAAGCTTCGGCGCAGGCAAATCGCCCTGCTCGTCAAATCTTTTAAGCTGCTCCTTAATTCCGTCAATTTGATTAACATAAATATGAGCATCTTTAATGCTCCAGTCCATTGTGCCGGGCTTTAAGCCGCAAACCTGAGCAAGCATGCAAAGAAGTGTTGCATATTGGGTGACGTTAAACGGCAAGCCGAGCGGCACATCGCAAGAACGTTGATGAACCCAGCAGTTGAGCTTTCCGTCTGTTACATCCCATTCGCTTGACCAAACACAGCTTGGAAGAACGGCGGTGTCAAGGTAATCGTTTTGCCAAAGAGTCATTACCATTCGCCTGTCCTCTGGGTGATTTTTGATTTTATCAATAAGCTGCTGCGTCATTTGGAATTTGTTTACAATATAGCCGTAAGCCGTGCCGATTGTATGCGCCCATTCTTTGCCGAAAAACTTGTGAACAGGGGTTTTGACAAGCTTGCCGTTTTCGCCGGGAAGCATTTGAGATGCATTCCAATAGCCTTCGCTGTCAATTTCCCATTCGTTCCAAATTTTGACGTCCCTTTCCTGAAGCCAGCGCACATCGTTTGACTGCGCCTGATATATCCACAGCATTTCAAGAACTGCCTGACGGAGAAATAACTGTTTTGTTGTTAAAATAGGGAATTCTTTTGATAAGTCAAAATGAAAATTGTGCGACGGCACCTTGATTGTGTTTGTACCCGTGCGGTTTACAACCTCTGTGCCTTCTTCAAGTATTCTTCTGCATAAACACAAATAATCCTTATCCCATTGCGACATAATAACAGCCCTTTCAAAATAAACTAACGGTATTTTAACACAAAGTTACACCCTTTTCAACAATAAATGCAGATGAGAATATAATTGCTTAACTTTATATCAAATGAATATCAAATAAATATCAAGTGTTTATTAAATTTTTGTAAAATCTATTTACTATCATTTTATTTGTGATATACTTGAATTGTTAATTTTTTATGAACCGAGGTGTCCTTATGGGAAAGGTTAAATCTTTTTTTAACAGCAAAATTGTTAAAAAAGATGTAGGCGAGCCGACATATCTTACCTGGAAAGAGGCATTGTCTTATGCAATGGGCAGAGGTGCTCAAGGTATGAGTACAAGTATGACGGCTTCTAAATATGTCAACTTCTTTATCACCGATGTGCTTCATATTAAAGCACGTCATGCAAGTAACATTCGTCTTTATTGCGGTATTTTTGATGCAATTAATGACCCGATAATGGGTGTAATTGTTGATAAAACACGTTCACGTTGGGGCAAAATGAGAGGCTATATCAAATTTGCACCTTATTTTGTTTCCCTTTTTATGATTCTTTTCTTTGTAGGCAATAACGATTTGTCATACGGATTTAAGATGGCGCTTACTGTTTTTGCTTTTGTAGGTCTTGATGTTACTTATACCGCATTTGACGTGCCTATGGGAGCGCTTGCCTTTTCTATGACGCCTAACGGAACGGAACGAACGAAGCTTTACGGCATTGCGTCTATCGGTCGAATGATTATTGGCGCTCTTCCTGCGGCTCTTGTTGCATTTGCCGCTTGGCTTCCTTATTTTAATTCAAATCTTGATAAGGCATATTTGGTTGCCGCAGTGTTATCCGCAGTATTTATTATTGTATTAACACGATTTACCTTTGCAAACTGTCAGGAGCGTATGGAGCATAGCGAGGATACTCCGTCGCTTAATGAATGTATCCATTTGCTTTTGACAAACCGTCCGCTTTTAATGCTTTTCCTTTGTAATATCTTTTTTGTTATCATCAAGGTTTCCGAGCAGTGCTCGTTTTATTTTGCGTATGACTCACTTTTCAATGCAAAATATAACGGACTTCTCGATGTTGTTAAAGCTCCCGGTTCTGCTTTGGCAGGTGTGCTTGTTCCTATCATTGTTGAGCGATTGGGTGCAAAGAGCGACAGCAAAAAATTCTATCAGGTTTGCTGTGTTATGGGTATAATTCTCAACGGTCTTTTTGCACTTTTAACATATAACGGTATTATGAATAAGCCTGCCGATAAGCCTGTTTCAACGCTTACGGGTGTTATTGTTCTTGCTTTTTCTATGCTTGTTACATTTCCGCTTGAATTTAAAAACCTTATGCAAAAGGAAATGGAAGCCGAAACAGTTGACTATGTTGAATGGAAATCAGGCAGACGTGTTGAAGGCACAATGCTTTCGATTATGTCGTTTACAGGCAAGCTTGAGGGTACGCTTTCGTCGTTTATCTGCCTTCAGGTGCTTGCAAGAACAGGCTATGTTGAGCATACAAGCGATGTTTCAACCGTTCAAAATCATTCAACCCTTTTGGGCCTTTTCCTTATGACGACCGTGTTCCCGATAATAGGCTATCTTCTTATGCTTGTTCCTATGCATTTTTATAATATCACAGGCGACGGACACAGAAAAATGATTAAGGAAATTATGGAGCGCAGAGAGGCTGAAAAGGCTAAAAAAGAACAGGCAAAATCCGAAGCTGACGCCGTAGAGCAAAAAGCATAATAAATAATTTTATACATAAGAGGTTGTTGAAGTACAGCCTCTTATTTTTATTGACAATAGGGCATAATGTGATAAAATAAATAAAAACGATATTTATCGGGGGAATATATATGAAAAAAATAATATCGCTTGCATTAAGTGTTATTTTGGTATTGTCAAGTCTGTCGTTTGGGGTGGTGACTGCGTTTGCAAACACTAAACAAACGGCGCCTAAAATCGGCTTGAATGAAACTGTTGGGGCTTATGTTGATGTAAATAATAAAAGCTATATTGAATTTACTCCCGCCACAACGGGATATTATGAGTTTTACTGTTTCACTCAAAGCTATGACGGAAATATAATGGCGTCGATAGTGGATTTCGACGGCGAAACGGACAACAGTGTTATTAACGATAATTATAATCCGAATTTGCTTTGTGCGGCGGAGCTTATGGCAGGAAAAACTTATTATTATGTTCTTGAGTCCGCTCAGCCTGCTTTTTCAAGTGTTGTAAGCGTCAGAACGCATACTCACAGCTTCGGCGCAGTTGAAACATATCCTGCTCATTTTGACCAAAATGACAGCGCTTTGAGCTATGACGGATACAGCGAGAGCATTTGTGCCTTTTGCCCTGCAAATACGATAACAGCGTATTATGTTGCACCGGGCAAGGCAAAGGCTAAAACAAAAACTTTTACATATAATAAAAAGAAAAAAACAACCAAGATTACGGTTTATGACAGAGCGGGAAATATTATTTCGCCGTCAAATTACACCGTCAGCTACAAGAATAATACAAAACCCGGATTTGCCACGGTTAACATTAAGTTCAAGGGAGTTTATACAGGCTCAATGTCATATAGATTGACAATTAAGCCTAAAAAGCAGTCGATATCCTCAATTAAAAGCAAGAGCAAAAAGAAAATAGCTCTTAAGTGGAAAAAGGATTCAACCGTTACGGGATATCAAATTCAATATTCCACCTCCAAAAAATATAGTAAAAAAGCAACTAAAACTATCACGATTAATAAAAAAAGCACAACCTCTAAAACGATATCAAAGCTTAAATCAAAGAAAAAATATTATGTAAGAATTCGTGCCTATAAGCAGTCGCAGGGCAAAAAAATCTACGGCGCTTGGACTAAAACAAAAACTATTAAGGTTAAATGATGATTTTAATATAAATATAGCCTTGAAACGTCTATTATAATATGATAAAATCAAAAACGATGAATAATTAATTCCTAAAAAGGGGGCAAAAATATGCAAATGACTTTTCGCTGGTTCGGCAAGGACCTCGATACAGTTTCTCTTGAGCAAATCAAGCAGATTCCGGGCGTAGTCGGCGTTGTGCCTGCGCTTCATTATCTTCCTGCAGGCGAAGCGTGGGAGATGGAGGACGTGCAGAAAATGTACGACGAAATCACGGCAGCAGGCTTGACGATGGAATGTATCGAAAGCGTAAATGTTCACGAGGATATTAAGCTTGGTTTACCTACAAGGGACAAGCTTATTGAAAACTACAAAAAATCTATCAGAAATCTTGCAAAAGTAGGAGTTAAGGTTATATGCTATAACTTTATGCCTGTTTTTGACTGGACAAGGACAGACCTTTATATGCCTTTGCCTGACGGCTCTACCTGCCTTAGCTATGACGGCAAGCAGGTTGAGGGCAAATCTCCCGAAGATATGTTTAAGGAGATTGACGATAACTCAAACGGCTACGCAATGCCGGGTTGGGAAACCGAGAGAATGGGCGAGATTAAAGAGCTTTTTGCAAAATATAAGGGGGTAACCGCCGATGATTTATGGGCAAACCTTAAATATTTTCTTGAAGCTATTATGCCGACGTGTGAGCAGTGCGATGTTAAAATGGCAATCCATCCGGACGACCCGCCTTGGGGTATTTTTGGGCTTCCTCGTATTATTACGGGTAAAGAGGCTGTTGAAAAGCTTCTTAATATGGTGCCGAGCAAGTATAACGGACTTACTCTTTGCACGGGTTCACTCGGTGCAAGCCCTGATAACGATATGGTAGAAATTATTAAAGCAGCAGGCAGTCGAATTTATTTTGCTCACCTTCGCAACGTCTCAATAAACGACAGATGGTTTAACGAAACCGCCCACGAAAGCGACTATGGCTCGCTTGATATGTATGAGATTGTTAAGGCTTTGCAGGAGGTTGGATTTGACGGATACGTCCGCCCTGACCACGGCAGAATGATTTGGGGCGAAGTTGCACGTCCGGGCTACGGTCTTTATGACAGAGCCTTGGGTGTAAGTTATCTCAACGGTCTTTGGGAAGCTGTTGAAAAAAGCAGAAAGGATAAATAATTTTATGTTTAATCACGAAAATTTAAAAGGCAAGGTTGCTGTTGTAACAGGTGGCGGCGGTGTTCTTTGCGCCGCTTTTGCAAAAACTCTTGCAGCTCAGGGCTGTAAGGTAGCGGTTCTTGACCTTAATGAAGGTGCTGCGCAAAAATGTGCAGACGAAATCAACGCAAACGGCGGAGAGGCTATTGCAGTCGGCTGTAACGTTCTTGAACTTGAATCTATGGAGAATGCTCGCAAGACCGTTAATGAAAAGCTCGGTACATGCGATATTCTTTTAAACGGTGCAGGCGGTAATAACCCTAAGGGCACAACTACTAAGGATACTCTTGAAAAAATCGACCTTGTTCAAAAGGATGAAAACGTAAAGACATTCTTTGACCTTGACCCTAACGGTATCAGCTTTGTATTTAATCTTAACTTTCTCGGCACTCTTATTCCTACTCAGGTTTTTGCTAAGGATATGGCTGAAAAGGAAAAGGGCACAATCATTATGATTACTTCAATGAATGCCTTTAGACCTCTTACACGTATTCCTGCTTACAGTGCCGCAAAAGCCGCTGTTAAGAATTTCACCGAGTGGATGGCAGTTCATTTTGCACCGCTTGGAATCAGAGTAAATGCTATTGCTCCGGGATTCTTTTCAACAAAGCAGAATGCTACTCTTCTTTGGAACGAGGATGGCACTCCTACCGAGAGAACGGGCAAAATTCTTGCCGCAACACCTATGGACAGATTTGGCGAGCCTGAGGAGCTTGCGGGCACACTTCTTTTCCTTTGCGACGATACCTATTCAGGTTTCATTACAGGTGTAAACATTCCTGTTGACGGCGGATTTAACGCTTATTCGGGTGTTTAATTAAATAATAAATATTATTTAGGGCGATTTGATTTACATTTCGCCCTTTTTAAATAGGTGATGAAATGGATAAATCCAAAAAGAAAAAAACACTTGCAATAGTTATTTCCTGCATTGTTGTGATTTTGGCGGCAGTAATTTTGTATATCGCCTTCGGCGTTATCGGAACTGACAGCAAGGTTGTTTACGGTCAAAGTAATTTGGTTAATGCAAATAAGGACGGCAGTAACACTACTGTTATCGACGTCAACACAAATTATCAGATTATGAACGGCTTTGGCGCTTCGGCTTGCTGGTGGAGCCAAGACGTAGGTGCTTGGGACAATGCAGACGAGATTATGCAAGCGCTTTATGATTTTGACAAAGGAATAGGGCTTAATATTTATCGCTACAATCTTGGTGCAGGCTCAAAAAACGACACTCATATTTTGAGCGAAAACCGCAGAACAGAGTGCTTTTTGAATGCTGATGGAACTTATAATTTTAATAACGACAAAAATGCACAGGCTTGCCTTGAACTTGCAAAAAAATATGCAGGCAAGGATATGCGCTTAACTCTTTTTTGCAACAGCGCTCCCGTTTATCTTACCAAAAACGGTGCATCTTATTGCACACCTTATAAAAATGAGGACGAGCCGTGGATATCCAATCTTGATAAATCAAAATATCCCGATTTTGCGGATTTTTGCTATAACAGTGCAGAGTATTTTGTAAATAAAGGATACCGTGTAACAAGCGTTTCGCCGATTAATGAGCCGCAATATAATTGGGCGGCTTGGTATAATGACGATAACACCTATAGCGTTAATCAAGAGGGTTGTTATTATTCTAAGTATGAGGCAAGGGATTTGCTCAAAACATTTGTAAAGAAATTTAAAGGCTCAGATTTAGATAAAAAGGGCGTTAAGGTTTCTATGTTTGAATCAGGCTCAATGGAGGGCGACGATTCAAGCTGTGCGGCATATATGGACTGCATTTTAGGCAGAGGGCCAAAATATGTTTTTAAAAATGCAAAGCTTCGCAAATATTTTAAAGAAGTAAGTATGCATTCTTATTGGTCGGGTGCAGATACTAAGAAAAATGCGGAAAATTATATCAGCGATAAATATTCCAAGTATTCTGTTGCCGCTACGGAATATTGCCAAATGACCGACGATAAAAATACAGGTGTTTATGACCTTATTGCTAAGGAGAAAAACGGCACTAACGGCACATCTATAAAATACGGCGTTGCAATGGCAAATACCATTGTTGACGATTTGACTATAATGAATGCAAACGAATGGGATTGGTGGACTGCGTGTTCTTATGGAACTTATACCGACGGACTTATTTATCTTGATGAGGATAATCACGAAAATCTCGATTTTTCAAAGAGATATTACTGCCTCGGCAATTTTTCAAAATTCATTAAAGAGGGTGCGGTAAGAGTTGCGTGTTCTTCGGGTGTTAAAAATGTAAGAAGCGTTGCCTTTGTGAATGAGGATAATACTGTTGTAACTGTATATGTTAATAATAATGATAAAAAAGCATATACAACAATTGACTGCGAAGGCGATTATGCTGTTTATACAACCGACAGGGACAACGACATTGCCAAAACCGACTTCGGCAAAGCCAAAAAGGTCAAGGTTTCACTTCCTGCTTCAAGCGTTGTAACCGTAGTTTATGAAGCAAAATAAAAATGTATAATTAAACACCTCAGGGGTAATAATACTCTTGAGGTGTTTTTTATGGCTACAAAAGATAAACCAAATAATAAAAATTTAAGAGCGCTTTTCTCTGTCATTTGCCTTTGCATTGTTGCACTTGGGCTTATAGTTTATTTTTCAACCAATTCCGCCCACACAACGGATGTAAACGAGGCGACAACGGTTGTTGATAAGGCTAAGGACAAAGAAAAAAAGATTACGACTCAACCGTCAACTGCCCTGACAACGCAGGAAAATACGCAAGTTCAAACAACAAAAAAGAGCGAAAATAAAAAGCCGACAACAGTTACCTCAACCGAGGTTTCAACAATGACGTCGAGCGATACAAATATTCCCTATAAATCTTTTTATAAATACCCTTGCGATGAAACGGTATTGACACCATACAGCGAGGAACTTGTTAAAAACAAAACTATGAACGATTACAGAGCGCATACGGCAATCGATTTTAAAGCGGCAAAGGGCACAAAGGTCATTTCTATCAATGACGGACTTGTGCTTTCAGTAACGAAGGACGCTATGCTTGGCACGGTTATTGAAATTGACCACGGCTCAAAGCTCGTTGCTCGCTATTGCGGTATGGATACGGTTAATGTGTCTGAGGGGGACTATGTAACTATCGGAGAAGCCCTCGGCACTCTCGGTACAACTCCGTTTGAGGAAAAAAGCGAAAGTCATCTTCATTTTGAAACTTTGCTTGATAATAAATATGTAAATCCGCTTAATGTAATGGGCAAAACAGAGTAAACTTTTGATAAAGTGAAAACAGCGACTTGAACTTATTAATTCAAGCCGCTGTTTTTGTATAAATGTTATAATATATAATTTGTAGGGGCGAACATTGTTCGCCCGTTTTTATTCATTTATATCCGTATTTTCGTCTAATGGCTGTTGCTCGTTTTCGTTATCCTGAACTTCAACCGAAGGAATTTCGCCATTTGCCTCAGGCGATTGAACGGTAGGATGATAATATTCATCAACCTCGCTGTTTGCCGCCTCACTTGGTGCGCTGTTGTTTTCGGCTACTGTATCGTCAGTATTCGCATACGACGGATATGAACCGCTTTGAACAGGCTCTTGCTCTGTCGGTACACTGTTTGGATTGTAGGAATAAAACGGAGCTGCATTTTGATTTTGTGCAGTTTCGTTTTGAGCACTGCTTTGTGTATTGTCGCAATTATTAGGATTGTAGTAATAATTGCTTTGATTGTTGTTATCGTTATAGCTTTGATTGCCGTTTTGAGCACCTGCAAAAGCATATTTAGCCGCTCTTTGCTCTTGCGAAAGAAAATCATCCTCAGTAATTTTTCCCTCTTGAAGCGCCCTGAGTTTGAAGTTTTCATAATAGAGTGCCTGAGTGGTGAAATAATAAGGAACTACATAAATGCTTGCAATGCCGAATGTGATGCCGGTAAGAATCCACCAGCCGATAAAGCTTAAATCAAGAGCGAAAAGCTCGCCTCTGTTGCCGGCAACCATTTTTTTAGATAACTTGAGAGCCTCTGTCGGCTTCAAATTCGGGTTTTCGCACATAAGCTGGAATGCAAAGTATGAACTGTAGTGATAAACTATTCCTGGGATTACGAAAAGAAGCGACCAAAGGAATTCAAAAACACCTCTTAAAATATAAATAACGATTTTGTTGCCGTATGTAGGGCCGAACGAAATCCTGAAAATATTTTGAATTTCTTTGCCGAGCCCCAATTGCTCGTTAGGGTCACGCTTAATAAGCAAAACGTAAAAGCCGCAAAGCGAAACAAAAAGAGGCGAAAGTATCACCGAAACAACAGTAAGGCTTTTTAATCCTATATCTTCAAGACCGATGTTACCGTTTACAAGCATCGTTGACGGCTTGACTGAACTGCCGATTATTTTATCTGACGGAGTATATTTTTGACCGAAGCTTTCAATCGGGTTGTCGCTTGAGTTGTCGCCTGAATCGTTACCGTCATCGTAGTCATAATCGTGATCGCCGTTTCCAAAATAATTAAAGAAATCCTCAGGCGTGTTTTGACCTGAACTGTTATCGCTTGAGCCGTTGCTTGGGCCGAAAATGTCTTCCAAATTATCTCTGCTGTTGTATGCGGAAATGCCTACCGTTAAGCCGTTTACCAAAAACAAAACAATTGCGCTTAACACAAACAGTGCAAATATCTTTTCTTTAATAATCTGCTTAGCCTGCGATTTAACTAAGCTTCTGTTGATTTTGTTCATAATTTTATCCTCCTTTGGATAAACTAAAACTCAACCTTTTCCTCAATAAACTTTGCAAGTTCATCAATAGAAATTCTAACCTGCTCCATAGTATCACGGTCACGTACTGTTACGCAGTTATCCTCAACCGAGTCAAAGTCATAGGTTATGCAGTAAGGAGTACCGATTTCGTCCTGACGGCGATATCTCTTGCCGATAGAGCCGGCGTCATCATAATCAATGTTGAATTTTTTAGAAAGCATTGCATAAACCTCGCCTGCCTGCTCGTTAAGCTTTTTTGAAAGCGGAAGAACTGCAGCCTTAAACGGCGCAATAGCAGGGTGGAAGTGCATAACAATTCTCTTGTCGTTCTTTTCTTCGTCAAGAACCTCCTCGTCGTATGCTTCGGTAAGAAGTGCCAAGAATAAACGCTCAACACCGAGTGACGGCTCAATAACGTAAGGAACATATTTTTCGCCTGTTGTCTGGTCAAAATATTCAAGGTTTTTGCCGCTTGTTTTGATATGCTGAGTGAGGTCGTAGTCTGTTCTGTCTGCAACGCCCCAAAGCTCACCCCAACCAAACGGGAATTTATATTCAAAGTCTGTAGTTGCTTTGGAATAGAAGCAAAGCTCCTCTTGGTCGTGGTCACGAAGTCTGAGGTTATCCTTGCTGATTTTAAGAGAATAA
>ERZ827488.3927-NODE-3927-length-11341-cov-2.590998_pt1 | contig 11341 bp, 9 predicted proteins | sample MGYA00519771_ERZ827488 | MGnify/ENA primary metagenome ERZ827488 (study PRJEB31778, sample SAMEA3449323) | human gut metagenome | biome: human gut; feature: human-associated habitat; material: faeces | place: United Kingdom | collected 2010/2012 ...
CCTTTTCGAGCGCGGTGTTGGCGTCGTCGCCCTTCTTGATGAAGTCCATCATCTTACCCAGACTGATGAACTCATAGCCCACGATCTCGTCATCCTTGTTCAGCGCCAGCCGGGTGACGTAGCCCTCGGCCATCTCCAGATAGCGGGGTCCCTTGACCTTAGTAGCGAACATGGTACCCACCTGAGAGCGCAGTCCCTTCCCCAGATCCTCCAGAGAAGCACCCACGGATAGGCCACCCTCAGAGAAGGCAGACTGAGACCGGCCATATACGATCTGCTCGAACAGCTGACGCATGGCGGTGTTGATGGCGTCGCACACCAGATCTGTGTTCAGCGCCTCCAGAATGGTCTTGCCGATGAGGATCTCGGAGGCCATGGCGGCAGAATGGGTCATACCGGAGCAGCCGATGGTCTCCACCAGTGCCTCCTCGATGATGCCATTTTTGATGTTCAGGGTCAGCTTGCAGGCGCCCTGCTGAGGGGCGCACCAGCCGACACCGTGGGTAAAGCCGGAGATATCGGAGATTTCCTTGGCCTGCACCCACCTCCCCTCCTCAGGGATGGGAGCCGGGCCGTGGTAAGCGCCCTTGGCCACCGGACACATATGCTGTACTTCCGCAGTATAGATCATGGTAACGATTCCTTTCTGTGCTGAATTTTTTACCATTGTGGATGGGTTTATCCTTTGGGGCTATTATAGCAAACGCCGGGAGAGATTTCAAGAAGTTCTAAGCAAATATTCCGAACATTCCGTGCATTTTGCGCCAACGCAGGGAGTCTATCCCTCTCACAGCTTGGTCAGATGGGTCCCGGCGGCCTTGAGCATCAGTTTTTTGGTGCCGATCTTGTCAAAGGCCACTTCCACCAGCGCATCGCCGCCCATGGGCCGGACGCTGAGTACCATACCGTCTCCGAAGGCATTGTGGCGAACGCTGTCGCCGGCCCGCAGCTGCATCAGGGGCGCAGAGGGTGCTGCGGAGCGATCCCGCACCGACGGAGCGGACGGAGCCGTTGTAGATCGGACCGGCTCCTCCCGACGGGTACGTACCTGAGACGCAGCGGCAGGACGCTGCCACTCCCCCTCCCAGTGGGACGCCGCCTGCTGGGGTTCGGGCTTCCCCAGCCACTCCATATTCTCCTCCGGGATCTCCTTGAGAAAGCGGGAGGGCATAGCGGGGCTGGTACGGCCGTACAGGGTGCGCTGCCGGGTATTGGTGAGGGTCAGCTTCTCCTTGGCACGGGTCATGGCCACGTAGCACAGTCGCCGCTCCTCCTCCATCTCCTCCTCATCCCCCATGGCCCGGTTGCCGGGGAACAGGCCGTCCTCCATGCCCACTACGAACACGCATGGAAACTCCAGCCCCTTGGCGCTGTGCATGGTCATGAGGGTGACGCAGTTGTCGGAGTCCGCCTGACTGTCCAGATCCGTATATAGAGCCACCTCGTCCAAAAAGCCCGCCAGAGTGGGGTTCTCCGGCTCGTTCTCCAGAAAGCCCATGATGCTGGAGGCCAACTCCTGTACGTTCTCCAGCCGGCCCCGGCTCTCCATATCGTTCTTTTCCTGCAGCATCCGCACATAGCCGGTGCGGTCACACACATATTCGTAGAACTCCACCAGCCCCAGATCGGCCACATGGCGGCGCATTTCCTCCATCATATCTGTAAATGCAAGAAGCTTTACAGCGCTTGATTTCAGTTCTGGATAGTCGGATGCGTGGCAGAGGATCTCATAGAGGGGCCTCCCCTCCTCCGTAGCGATCACCTGCGCCTTATCCACCGTGGCGGTGCCGATCTTGCGGGAGGGTACGTTGATGATGCGCCGCAGCCGCAGATCATCGGTGGGGTTGTTGATAACGCACAGATAGGCCAGCATATCCTTGACCTCGGCCCGGTCGAAGAATTTCATGCCGCCGATGATCTTATAGGGTACGCCGTTGCGCTTAAAGGCATACTCCATGGCGTTGGACTGGGCGTTGGTTCGGTAGAGCACGGCGTGTTCCTTCCAGTTGACGCCCCGACGGTAGTTCATCATGATCTGCCCCACTACATAGTTGGCCTCGTCGGACTCATTGAAGCAGGTCTTGACGGTGATGATTTCCCCTTTTCCGTTCTCCGTCCACAGAGTCTTGCCCTTGCGGCCGGTGTTGTGGCGGATGACGGCGTTGGCCCCGTCCAGAATGTTCTGTGTAGAGCGGTAATACTGCTCCAGACGGATGGTACGGGCGCCGGTATACTGCTTTGCAAAATTCAGGATGTTCTCGATGTTGGCCCCCCGGAAGCGGTAGATGCTCTGATCGTCGTCGCCTACCACGCAGATGTTGCGGTGTCCCCCTGCCAGCAGACTGGCCAGTAGATACTGCAAATGGTTGGTGTCCTGATACTCGTCGATGAGGACGTAGCGGAACTTGCGCTGGTAGTAGGCCAGCGTCTCCCTGTCCGTCCGCAGCAGATCCACCGTGTGGAGGATGATATCGTCGAAGTCCAGCGCATTGGCGTCCCGTAGCTTCCGATTGTAAAGCGCATATACTTTACCGATGCGCTTACGCCGCCAATCCTGAGATTTTTCTGCCTGAGCGGCAAACTCCTCCGGTAGGATCATATCATCCTTGGAGCGGGAGATGATGGTCTGGATCTCCCGGACGGGAAAGGTCTTTTCATCCAGCTCCAATTCCTTGAGAATGTCCTTCAGGACTCGCTTGGTGTCGTCGGTATCGTAGATGGTAAAGCTGCGGTCAAAGCCCAGCTTGTCAATGTCCCTCCGCAGAATCCGCACGCAGGCGGAGTGAAAGGTGGCGGCCCACACATCACGGGACTCCTCCCCCAGCATCCGCTCCAGACGATCCTTCAACTCATTGGCAGCCTTGTTGGTGAAGGTGATGGCCAGTACCTCCCACGGGCGGGCGGGCTCCACGGCACACAGATAATCCGCCAAGGGCTTCTGCTCCGGGTCCGGGTGCCGGACATACTGCTCCAGAAACTCCACCTCATCGTCGGAGATGGGCATGGGGATCTCCTCCGTGTCGCTGCCCCGGCCATAGCGCAGAAGGTTGGCCACCCGGTTGATAAGCACCGTGGTCTTGCCGCTGCCGGCTCCGGCCAGCAGAAGAAGCGGCCCCTCCGTGGAGAGCACCGCCTCCCGCTGCTTGTCGTTGAGATGCTGATAGTTCAGGGCGATGGCCTGCCGCCTTGCCCGAATAAAACGCTGCTGCAATTCATTCATGTACTTTTATCCCCTGCTTGTTGTTTTCCCCTATTTTAATACAAAATCCGGGGCCGGTCAACCTCTCTGCAGAAATATAGAAATTTTGTTCGATTTTCTATTGACAGAAACGGATGTTCGACTTATAATGAGGGTCGAACAAAAGTTTCACAGGAGGTATGTACTATGACGACCTTTGGATTTATTATGATGGTGGTGGGCGTGGCTTTCTTCTCCGGCAGCGCCATTCATGTCATCGACCGGCTGGATCGCCCCCAGCAGCGCCGCCGCACGGTGTAACGGCATGGAGCTGCTGGATAAGCTGGCCATCCTGACGGACGCCGCCAAATACGATGCAGCCTGCACCTCCAGCGGCGTCAGGCGCAGCGCCCGGCCGGGGATGATCGGCAACACCACCTCCTCTATCGCCGGCTGCTGCCACAGCTTCTCCGCCGACGGGCGATGCATCACCCTGCTGAAGGTGTTGATGACCAACAGCTGCGTGTTCGACTGCAAGTACTGCGTCAACCGGCGCAGCAACGATACCCGCCGGGCGGCCTTCACGCCACGGGAGCTGGCGGAGCTGACCATCGGCTTTTACCGCCGCAACTATATCGAGGGGCTGTTCCTCTCCTCCGGCGTGCTGCGAAGCCCGGATTACACCACCGAACGGATGATCGAGTGCCTGCGGATCCTGCGAGAGGAGTATCGCTTCAACGGGTATATCCATGCCAAAGCCATCCCCGGCACATCGCCGGAGCTGGTGCAGCGGCTGGGGCTGCTGGCAGACCGGCTCAGCGTTAACATCGAGCTGCCCTCTCAGAAGGGCTTGCAAACGCTGGCTCCGGATAAAAGCAAACAGGCCATTCTGCGGCCCATGGCACAGATTCGGGACCGGGCCAGAGAGAGCAAGGCAGAGCTGGTGAAGTCCCGCCACGCCCCGGTGTTTGCCCCGGCCGGACAGAGCACCCAACTCATTGTGGGCGCCACGGCGGACAATGATCGCCATATCCTGCACCTGACCCAGTCTTTGTACGAGAAGTACCGTCTCAAACGAGTGTTCTATTCCGCCTATGTGCCGGTAGTCGAGAACAGTCTGCTGCCCTCCAAGGATACGAAGCCCCCTTTGCTGCGGGAGCACCGCCTGTATCAGGCGGACTGGCTGCTGCGGTTTTACGGCTTCCGGGCCGAGGAGCTGTTGGACGAACAGCACCCGGACTTCAATCCGCTGGTGGACCCCAAGTGCCACTGGGCCATCGGACATCTGGAACAGTTTCCGCTGGAGATCATGAACGCCGAATACGAGACGCTGCTACGGGTGCCGGGCATCGGTCCGATAAGCGCACGGCGTATCGTCTCGGCCCGCCGCCATGGTACGCTGCGGTTCGAGGACCTGAAAAAACTGGGGGTGGTGCTGAAGAGGGCGCAGTTCTTTATCACCTGCGGCGGCCGGATGCGGCAGGGCCTGCAATTTACCGCCCAGACCCTTCAGCGGCAATTAGAGGCGATGGAGCGAGGGCAGCTGCCGCCGGAAGAGTGCCGGCAGCTGTCACTGTTTGACTCGGCGGGGTGATACGATGGCATGGCAGGATGTGGTCTTTCAATACGACGGCAGCTTCGACGGATTCCTTTGCTGCGTGTTTGAAAGCTATGTACACAAAGAATTCCCCATCGCCTTTTACAGCGATGAGGAGTGTTTTTCCCTGTATTCCGTCCGCAGCATCCTGACGGTGCCGGAGCACGCCCGACGGGTGTACCGGGGCATCTTCAAGCGTTCCAAGCGTGCCGCAGAGCTGCTGCACCGTGCCTTTCTCACCTGTATGGAGGATAAAGAGTTGCACCTTTACACCTTTGTCCGCAAGCTGATGGACGAAGGACCGGATTTCCTGAGAAACCAGTCGGATGCGGCCTACTACCCCGTGGCCAAGGCTCTGCGGCACATGAGCGGCGAGTTAGAGAAGCTGCGTGGCTTCATCCGTTTTTCCGAGTACAGTGGCGTGCTGGGAGCGGAAATCGAGCCAAAAAATCGAGTCCTCCCCCTGCTGCGAAACCACTTCTGCAATCGCTATGCCAACGAATCCTTTTTTATCTACGACAGTACACACAAGGACCTACTGCTATACAGCAGCGGCCGATCCCGAATGATGCGGGTAGACAGCCTGCAGTTGGCCCTGCCCGGTGATGAGGAGCTTTGCTTCCGAGCCCTATGGAAGCGGTTTTATGAGACGGTGGCCATCAGGGAACGGGAGAATCCCCGCTGCCAGAATACCTTCCTGCCCAAGCGATATCGAGGGACGATGACGGAGTTTCTTCCGCTGGACTATGAAAAGCAGCAGCAAAATCTCCCCTCCGCCCATGATGTAGCAAACGGCGCAATTATCAGAATGATTGATTCAATTGAATTGCCGCCTACCACCAGTTTACCGGAACATTCTATATAGTTTCCGAACAGGTCGTGAGGAAGAGAATCTCCTTCAAATGGATAATTTACAGGATACTCGCTCTCTTTTGACGTGGGTACATATTTTGTTGAGATTCGCCCTTACCCTTCGCTGTCAGCAGACATAACAGAATATCTGGCAATTCTTAGCGTGTCAAGGATGGTGCTTATCCCCCGAAAGCAGGTCACCGAAAACCAGGAATTTCTATTAGTCACTGTAAAGTATTACTATCTTACATCCGTTACAAAAAAAGGAAGAGGGCATATGCCCTCTTCCTTTTTCTCGCATCACTTCATCAGCTTTCCCTGTACCAGCAGCTGGAGAGCCTGCGCCACGTTCTGTACCGGCAGAAGCTCCAGATGCGGCAGTTCTTTCATCTCTTTGACCCGGTGCTCCGGGACGATGCACTGCGTGAAACCCAGTCGCTGCACCTCAGATAGACGCTGCTCCATGTGATTGATAGACCGTATTTCCCCAGACAGCCCCACCTCTCCGATGGCGGCCATATGGCTGGGAACGGGCTTGTCCAGATAGCTGGAGGCGATGGCCACCACAGCGGACAGATCTGCCGCCGGTTCCTCCAGCGTTAGACCGCCGATGATATTCAGGTATGCATCACACTGGGAGACCTTCAGATTCCCCCGCTTCTCCAGCACCGCCAGCAGCATCGCAAAGCGGTTGTAGTCAAAGCCGTTGCTCATGCGCCGGGGATTGGCGGCGCTGGCCGGAGCGATGAGAGCCTGCACCTCCGCCAAAACCGGGCGGGCTCCTTCCATAGCGCAGGTGACGCAGGTCCCCGGTGCATCCTTGGGACGGCCCGACAGCAGCATTTCGGAGGGATTCTCCACCTCCTTCAGGCCCCAGTCCATCATTTCAAAGACGCCGATCTCGTTGGTGGCGCCGAAACGGTTCTTGGCTGCCCGCAGGATGCGGTAGGTCATGTGCTGATCGCCCTCGAAGTACAGCACGCAGTCCACCATGTGCTCCAACACCTTGGGACCTGCGATAGAGCCCTCCTTGTTGACGTGGCCGATGACAAATACCGTAATGCCCTGTCCCTTTGCCAGTTGCATCAGGGCCATGGTACAGTCCTTCACCTGCCCCACGCCGCCGGCGGGAGAATCCATCTCTTCATTATACAGCGTCTGGATGGAGTCCACGATGAGCACATCCGGTTTTTCCTCCCGGACACATTCCATGACATTCCCTAAACACGTCTCCGACAAAACATACAGATTTTCGCTCTCCACCCGGAGCCGCTGCGCCCGCAGCTTCAGCTGGTGGGTGGATTCCTCGCCGGAAACGTACAGCACCTTGGAGAACTCTCCCAATTTTTTACAGATCTGGAGCATCAGTGTAGATTTGCCAATACCCGGCGCACCGCCCACCAAGACCAGTGATCCCTTGACGGCGCCGCCCCCCAAAACCCGGTCCAGCTCCCCCATCCCCGTCAGGAAGCGGATTTCGTCAGAGGTGCCCAGTTCTGTGATGCGTTCTGCCTTTACAGTTGTGGAAAAAACAGACTTTCTTCCGCTTTTCACCGGCTTATCCGTCTGCTCCACAATGGTATTCCATGCACCACAGGCGGGACAGCGTCCCGACCACTTGGGCGTCTCATTGCCGCACTCCGTGCAGAAAAAAACTGTCTTCGCTTTCATGGATATCCCCTTATCCTTTGTCAATGATTCCCAAAATTCAAGTATCCGGCCACAATGGCCGCCGCCAGACGTTTCTGCTGCTCCGGCTGTCGGAGCAGCTGCGCCTCGTGGGAGTTAGACAGGAAGCCGCACTCCACCAGCACCCCCGGACACGTGATGTGCTTCATGAGGTACACCGAGTCCCCTATGGCCTTGGCGGTCTTTTCGTTTCCGTTGTTTACTGTCAGATTCAGCGCCTGCTGGATGGATTGCGCCAGCCCGGCGGCAGGCTCCTGTGGATTACTGAAGACCTGCGCCCCGTGGACGGCGGGGTGCTGGGGCATACTGTTCTGATGGATGCTGAGCAGCACCGCATGGGGCAGGTCGTTGATAAGAGCCACACGGTTCTTCAGGTCCGATACTTTCTTCTCCCGCAGGGTCTGTGCCTCCGGAGAATAGATGGCCTCCTCCCCTGTTCGGGTCAATCGGACACTGCGGCCCAGAAACACAAACAGCCCCTCCGCCTTTCGGACGATCTGCAGGTTGATGCCGCTCTCCGGCACGCCATCCGGGGACACGGCGCCGCCGTCCTCCCCGCCGTGTCCGGCATCCAGCACGATGACCGTCCCCGGTGAGGATATCTCTCCGTCGACCGCAGTGGGCCGGGTTTGCCGTCCGGTCAGCAGAAGTGTCAGCAGCAGGGTCGCCAGCGCTGCCAGAATGCTCCACAGGAGCCGCCTGTGCCGCAGCCACAGTACCATGGCCCTCACCCCCTCCGGCACACTCTATGCGCCGCCGGGGTGCTCTATGCTGGGATTATACCATACCCATGCCGAGGATGCAAACCCCAGCGCCTTGCAAAATCCCCGCAGCATGGTATAATAGCTGCAGAGCGGCGGCGACGCCGTGCCATTTTGCGAGGTGAGACCATGCCCATCGACTACCGGCAGGAGGCCCCCCAGCTGCTGCTGGACTTTCTGTCCTACCATGAGACCATTAAGGCCCACTCCCAGCGGACTGTGGACGAGTATTTTCTGGATTTGCGGAATTTTTTCCGCTACCTGAAGCAGACCCGTGACCCGGCTCTGCGGGATGTCCCTATGGATCAGGTCAGCATCCGGGATGTGGATCGGGACCTCATCGCCTCGGTGACGCTGACGGATATCTACGGCTATATGACCTACCTCAGTCGGGATCGGGTGCTGCACCAGAATAGCCAGCGCTCTGAAAAGGGACTCAACGCCGCCTCCCGTGCCAGAAAGCTGGCCACCATTCGCTCCTTTTACGGCTATCTCTGCAACAAGGTCCATGTGCTGGAGGAGAATCCCGTGAAGGATATGGACTCGCCCAAGCTGAAAAAGACCCTGCCCCGCTATCTGACACTGGAGGAGAACATGGCCCTTTTAGACAGCGTAGACGGCCCTAATCGGGAGCGGGATTACTGTATTTTAACGCTGTTTCTCAACTGCGGTCTGCGGATCTCCGAGCTGATCGGCCTGAACCGCAGTGACATTCAAGGAGAGGCCCTCCACGTGCTGGGCAAGGGCAACAAGGTCCGCATCGTCTACCTCAATGAGGCGTGTCAGGCGGCTCTGGAGCAGTATCTGGCGGTGCGGCGACCCATCACCGGCAGGGACGAGGACGCCCTGTTCCTTTCCCAGCAGAACCGACGCATCAGCCGCTCCATGGTCCATGCGCTGGTGAAGCGGCATCTGCTGGAGGCGGGGCTGGACAGCACCCACTACTCCTCCCACAAGCTACGCCACACGGCAGCGACCCTGATGCTGCAAAACGGCGTGGATGTCAAGGCCGTGCAGGAGGGGCTGGGCCATGAGCACCTGAACACCACCGAAATCTACACCCACATCGACAACGAGGCCCTACGGGTGGCGGCCCGTGCCAATCCCCTGTCACGGGTAAAGCCCAAGGGCAAGATAGACGAGTGATCCGCCGGATTTTTCCCGCAGATTCATTGACTTTACCGTCCAAATGCTATATGCTAAAAGAAATATGATGAGATGGAGGTTACCCATGAATACGGCAGAGCTTTCCTGCATTTGCAAACAGGTGCGCCGGGACATCATCAACATGACGGCCAACGCCGGCAGCGGCCACCCCGGCGGCTCCCTGTCCGCCACAGAGCTGATGACCACCCTGTTCTTCCGACAGATGCGTATCGACCCCAAAAATCCCAAGGACCCCAACCGTGATCGCTTCGTTCTCAGCAAGGGCCATTCCGCCCCCTGCTATTATGCGGTGCTGGCGGAGCGTGGCTTCATCAGCCGGGACGAGTTCACCAACTTCCGCCAGCTCCACAGTATCCTGCAGGGGCATCCCGATTGTAAAAAGGTTCCGGGCGTGGACGCATCCACCGGCTCTCTGGGACAGGGCTGCTCCATCGCTGTTGGTATGGCACTGGGCGCCAAGCATCAGGGACAGGACGTGAAGGTCTACACGCTGCTGGGTGACGGCGAGTGTCAGGAGGGACAGATCTGGGAGGCATTCATGTCCGCTGCCCACTATAAGCTGGACAACCTGACGGTCATTATCGACAACAACGGGCTGCAGATCGACGGACGCAACGACGAGGTCATGTCTCTGGGCGATTTGCCCGCCAAGCTGCGGGCCTTCGGCTTCGATCTCCACGAGATCGATGGTCATGATCTGGATGCCATTGCCGCAGCGCTGGACGCTCCCACGGCCTCCGGCAAGCCCAAGTGCATCCTGGCCCACACCGTGAAGGGGAAGGGCGTTTCCTTTATGGAGGATCAGGTGGGCTGGCACGGCAAGGCTCCCAACGAGGAGCAGCGCCAGCAGGCTTTGAAGGAATTGGAGGACTGAGAGCATGAGTGAAAAAATCGCCACCCGTGAAGCCTACGGCAAGGCGCTGGTAGAGCTGGGCGCTTCCAACGATAAGATCGTGGTGCTGGATGCTGATCTGGCCGGGGCTACCATGACCAAATTTTTCAAGGCGGCCTATCCCGATCGCTTCTTCGACTGCGGCATTGCCGAGTGCAACATGATGGATGTGGCGGCGGGCCTGTCCACCATGGGGCTCATTCCCTTCTGCTCCACCTTTGCTATGTTCGGTGCAGGCCGGGCCTATGAGCAGATCCGCAACTCCATCGCCTACCCCCGTTTCAATGTGAAGATCTGCTGCTCCCACGCCGGCGTGTCCGTGGGCGAGGACGGCGGTAGCCACCAGTCCATCGAGGATATCGGCCTTATGCGGATGATCCCCGGCATGACTGTCATCGTCCCTGCCGACGGCAACGAGGCCCGAAAGGCCACCTTCGCTCTGGCTCAAATGGAGGGTCCCGCCTATCTGCGGACCGCCCGGCTGGCCTCCCCTGTTTTCGAGCAGGACTATCCCTTCGAGATCGGCAAGGCCAACGTCCTCCGGGAGGGTAAGGATGCTGCGGTGTTCGCCTGTGGCCTGATGGTCAGCGAGACGCTGGAGGCGGCGGAGCTGCTGGCCGCAGAGGGCATCCAGATCTCCGTCATCAACGTCCACACCATCAAACCCATCGACGCCGCCTGCGTCACGAAGTACGCACAGAAGTGCGGCAACGTGGTGACGGTGGAGGAACACAGTGTCATCGGCGGTCTGGGCGATGCCGTGGCGGACGTCCTCATGGGCAAGGTGAACTGTAAATTCCGCAAGATCGGCATCAACGACTGCTTCGGCCAGTCCGGCAAGGCCAAGGATGTGCTGCGGGAGTACGGCCTCACCGCCGACCAGATCGCAGCCAAGATCAAGGAGACTCTGTAAAGCATATCCGGATATACGAAGGCATCCCCCGGTAAACGCCGGGGGATGCCTTTTAGCGTAAAACAGATGCATCAAAGCAGGACAGCATGAAGCTCCCTGCTCTTTATCACCGTTTTACTACTTCAGGTCATACTTCCACGCACTGCCTTCCTGATAGTAGAAGAACTCGCTCAAAGCTTCTTCTGTGAAAACCCGAAGCATATCACGCATATCCAAAGACAGCTTAAGCTTGGGCAGATCGGCAATATCCTCCCACCAGACCCTGCCTTCGGGGCTGGAGCGCAGTTCGCCA